>Ga0209554_1001577_pt1 | contig 17092 bp, 19 predicted proteins | sample MarorgKNORR_S2LV_5_FD_188221 | JGI IMG/M metagenome (GOLD analysis project Ga0209554, IMG submission 188221) | Marine microbial communities from the Southern Atlantic Ocean, analyzing organic carbon cycling - Bottom_A/KNORR_S2/LV (SPAdes) (version 2) | ecosystem: Environmental > Aquatic > Marine...
ACCTGGGATATAGACCTCCAGCACCAGAGGCTATACAGCCCGTGAAGGTGGAAATTCTAACTTAAAAAGTGGTACAACTAACTGGGGCAGGTCAGTCCCAGTGATATTTTTGAAGGCCAACATGGATTCATCAACCAAATTACCAGGGGTGAATTTAATCTGGCGCCTTTTTTTGGCGGACAGGAAAAAAGTGAATTTAAAATTCTTGACACTTATATCAAATATTTTCCAGCCGAATATCACGCTCAAAGCGCCATTTGGGCCGCACTGGATTTAAGAAAACAATTGGGTGAAGAAAATCTTCAAAAAATTGCAGAAATTCATGTTGAAACCAGTTTTCACTCCTACGAAATCATTGGCAAGGAAGCAGATAAGTGGGCTCCCGAAACCAAGGAAACGGCAGACCATAGCTTGCCCTACATTGTTGCGGTCTCTCTCATGGATGGAGAAATAACTGTTCAACAGTTTGACAAATCCCATCTACAGAACCCAAAACTATTGGAGCTTGTAAACAAGGTTACTGTGTCAGAGAAAAAAGAATACACCCAAATTTATGGAAAATCTTTTCCTAATAAAGTTCTTGTCCGCCTTGTTGACGGCACGGAGTATGTGTCGGAAGTAAAGGACCCGAAAGGACATCCCAATCATCCACTTACAAGAGAAGAACTGGAAAATAAGTTCAGGTCTTCTACAGCTCCTTTTTTAAATCAGGAACAGCAGGAAAAAATGATTGGAACGATTTGGAATCTTGATGAAATTCGGAATATTGGAGAACTCATGCAAATGGGTGTGGTGTATGAATATGCCTAGCCGAAACCTGAGAAAGATGCTCAATACCGGGGAGACCCTGGTTATGCCGGGTGCCTACAACGCATTTGTTGCAAAACAAATGGCTCAAATCGCGGTTTTTCGGGAATCTATATTTCAGGGGCAGGCTTGGCAAACAGCATGGGCTTACCTGACAACGGAACACTCAGTAAGGAGGACTTTCTATACGCGGGCCGCTGGATTTCTAAAGCGGTGGACATCCCTATCATTTGCGATGCAGACACCGGCTTTGACGATATTGAAAAAACAGTCAGCAATTACATTGAGGCCGGATTCTCGGGATTGCATATTGAAGATCAGGTTTTTCCTAAACGCTGCGGACATCTCTCAGGTAAAGAGGTTATCGGCTGGGAGGAAATGGGAGCCAAAATCAAAATTGCCTGCGCTGTCCGTGACAAGCTCAACCCTGATTTTATCATCATCGGACGAACGGATGCGCGTGGGGCAAAGAACATTGATGAAAAAGATCAATTTAAAGAAAGCATCTCACGAGGAGCCTTTTACCTTCAGGAAGGGGCGGATATGGTCTTTCCCGAATCGCTGCAAAACCAAGGGGAGTTTGCCGTTTACAGGAAACAGGTCCCGGGATTTCTGATGGCCAATATGACCGAATTTGGGAAAACTCCTTTCATCAAGATCAAGGAATTTGAAGAAATGCATTACAACCTGGTTATTTTTCCGGTCTCTTTATTTCGTTACCACGCCGGTCAAACCAGAGGGTTTCTTTCAAGGTTAAGAGAGCTTGGCAGCCAGGAAGAACTTGTGCCAGACATGATGAATCGATCTGAAATAAATACATTTTTGAATTATGAGCCAGAATCTTGAAGCAATTAATACATTGGACACGGGTTTGGATGGAATTCCCGTATGTACTTCTGACCTTTCTCTAACCCGGTTGGATGAGGATGGGTTACCCATTTTACTGTACAAAGGATATAGCATTTATGATTTGGTAAAGGGTTCCTTTGAGGAAAGTGTCTACCTGCTCCTTGAAGGAGAACTTCCAAACCCGAGACAACTCCAATCCTTTTGCCAGGAACTGGCCCGCCACAGTCTTTTGGAAGAACCCATCCTGCATCATTTAAAGACCTACCCCAAGGGTGTGCATAGAATGGATTTTCTCATGACAACACTTTCTTTTGCGCGTATGTTTGACGAAGACTACGGCAATGCAACGTGGCAGATGCCAAAAAATGATGAAAGACTGGCAAATCTTGTTCTTAGCGCAGGGGTTCATTTGGGAGCAAAAATTCCTGCGATCATCGCCAGCGGGGATCGCATCCAAAAAGGGGCAGAGCCAATTCCGCCTGACCCTTCTCTTGGTTACGCTGCCAATTTTTTACTTATGCTGGGCATTACACCGGAGGAGGATTTGGTAAATGCCCTGAATATTATCTTAATTCTTTATCTTGATCATACCATCAACTGTTCAACCTTCACCTCTATGGTGGTCGAATCTTCCATGACCGATCCTTATGGACCCCTGATTGCTGCAGGGACTTCCCTAAAAGGCGTCCGACATGGAGGCGCGAATGAAATCGCCGCCAAAATGTTTGATGAAATAGAAAAACCCGAAAATGCAAAAAAATAACTTTAAAGTTGTAGAGTTAGATAAAAAAAGGAATAGAGGGAGCCAATATGAAAAGTGTAATTTTTTGGTTGTTGGAAAGTAGTGAGAGGAAGCATTTTGCTCAACGTTTTGTTAATTCGCTAATCATTGGCCTAATTGTTCTTAATAGTTTTGCTGTGGCTTTGGCTACGGTTGAATCGTATAAAGTTATTTATGGAGATATTTTTGATATATTTGAAACATTTTCCGTTGTAATTTTTACTTTGGAATATATTTTAAGACTCTGGGTTTGCACTGAAAAGGAAGAAAAAATTTATAAGCATCCAATGACGGGCCGATTGCGATATATTCTGACACCTTTCGCGATTATTGATCTGGTTGCTATTTTGCCTTATTATTTAGGTGCCTTTGTAGAAATTGATTTAAGATTCATGCGAGCATTTCGGCTGATCCGAATATTCCGATTTGCTAGCAGTTCTAATACATTGCAAGCTCTGGGTAATGTGTTTAAAAAGGAATCGAGGACTTTATTAGCGGCCTTACTTGTAATGATTATTGTTTTATTTACAGCATCAACCATAATGTATTATTTGGAAAAAGATATTCAGCCAGATAAATTTGGAAGTATACCCGAGGCAATGTGGTGGGGAGTCGCGGCTTTGACTACAGTGGGATTTGGCGATTCAGTCCCAATAAGTGTTCAGGGAAAATTTTTTGCAGGGCTAATAATGATTTTAGGTATCGTAATTTATGCGCTCCCGGCCGGTGTATTTGCTTCGGCTTTTGTAAGAGAGTTAAGAAGCAAAAGTTTTTTTGATACATGGAATCTTGTGGCCAAAGTTCCAATTTTAAAGAATTTGGATGCCTCTGCCATTGGAAAAATTGTAGAAATCCTTGAGCCTTACGAAGTTAAGGTACATCAGGTAATTGACACAACCAAAGGCATGTATTTTATTATTTCTGGTGTAGTTGAAATAACAAGAGGTGATGAATCCAAGAAGCTTTCAGAAGGCGGATTTTTTGGTGAAATGGAAACGTTATTTGGAGGAAAAAGAAATGTTATTGCTAAGGCGACAACGCCTGTGGAATTTTTAATTTTAAGGCCCAAATATTTTGGGGAGTTTTTGGAGGCTCACTCAGGAATAAGGGAAGTTATTAAGAAAGAGGTCGAAAACCGTTCTAAGGCATAGTTGGCAGGCATGTTAAAAAAACTGATTCAACTGCGTGTTAAATACGATTCCGGCATTCTTTCTCCAATAATAATTTCTTTTACTGCATCAGAAGGAAAAGAAAATAATTCTGAAGTATCTCCAGGGCTTTTTGAACGAATCAGAAGCCGTTTCTCCTGTTCATATTTTCATTGGACTGGCTTGGCAGCAAATGCTTTCCAACAGACTTCGGTCATATGCTGGAAAGCGGTTTTTGCGGCACCCTCATAATCGTCGCGGTACGCCGCATCGCTATCATCGATCCATGAAAAATATCGTCAAGCTTCAGAACTACTACTTTCCCTGGGAACTGGAACAGGAAATCTCAAGGTTCGTAGAATATTACAACAACCATCGATACCACGAATCTTTAAACAACGTGACTCCTGCTGATGTTTACTTTGGCCGAAACCGTGAAATCTTAACCAAAAGGGATCATATAAAAAGAAAAACCCTGGCATTGAGGAAAAAACAAAACCTCAAAACCAGGGTCGCTTAACTATACTTGAAAATTATTTATCTAAGGGCTATAAACAAAATGTATCTCTAGCTGAAATCAACCTTTGGACCAGATTCGTCTGAAGACCTACACAACCAATAATTTTGCCCCTTTTATTTACAGCCCCTAACAAAACCTCCTTTAGTCCCAATCGCCCATACTTCGATTAACTGTCTGTAAATTTTTAAATGGGTAGACCCGTCTCATTGAGTTGTCTTGATGGATCCTCTGTGTGTGGGAGAAAGATGGGTTGACATAACCGAAGGCTTCTATCTTAGAACTTCTAATTTTATTTGTGGCCTGATTTATATTGGGGGTTTGTCATAAAGGTGAAACTATGGGATAGATTGTATCCTTTTAATTGACTTGGGGATTTTAAAACTGAATTAATTTTTATGTTAATGCTTGGATCAAAACTTGTTATCTACACATGGTTTCTGAGCATGAGTTCCTTTGGATGTGGATTTAAATATATTTGATCTAATAAATATTCAACATTATATTTATTTACCTGATGGCGAATTAACGTTACTGGAACTATAAGCGGCAGCAACTCTTTTCGATAATCTTCAATGGTCGCTAAAATATCCTCCTTTTCACTCCGGGTCAGGATTTTCTTTAAAAATCCCATCATATGAAGCAATACATCTGTATTTTTTTTCGGAGTAGATTTATAAGTTAGGGCTTCCATGAATAGATTGCTATAGCGGGTTTTAAGTTCTTCTAACCTTGATCCTTTTGCATTGGCTACCAATTGACCCATGGTGTCATAATGTTTTCTACTATGAGACAGGAGTAAGAATTTATGTTTGGTATGAAATTTAACTAATTTCCCTATGGAAAATCTTTCTCTTAGTAGGCACCCAAGCCTATAAAAGCAAAATACTCGAATAATAAAGTTTTCTTTAATTCCTGGATCATGCAGTCGCCCTTCATCTTCAACCGGAACCAATGGCAGTGTCTTGATGAAAGCACTAGCAAACATGCCAAGTCCATGCCTTACCTTAGCGCTCCCAAACTCAGAATAAACATTAACTCTGCCTGTACCACATGAAGGGGACTTGCTTTTAAAAATATATCCACAAAGATCTTGGTTAGCTAACTCACTGATACGACCCTTGGTATACTTATTCATTTTTTTCGTCCAGTCTGTTTGGGTCTTTTTACCAATCATTCGGGGCTTTTCCAAAGTTCCATAGAGAGCCACTGTTTCTCTGGGGATGCCCATCCCCACATCGACCTCAGGGCATGTTGGAACATATTCAAAATAATTGCCCAAGACATCTCGAACATATCGGTCCTGCTTGTGGTCTCCATTCCAGCGAACTTTTTCACCCAACAGACAACTGCTAACCCCTATTCTTATTTTATTTTTCATACTTCCCTCTTCTCAGCTCATAAAACAATAATGCGTATTTTTATCTACTAGTTTCAAACAATCATAAACCAATAACAAAAAGCCCATATCTTATTAGATGATGTTTTAGTTTATATTTTCCAAAGCGTGAAGGTTAATATTTTTGAATTATTTAATCTTTAATTTTTATAAATTAATCCGACACCCATACCGGTATTTTTCTTTTAGTCCACTTAAAAAGATTTCTTTTTTCTCCTAAGTAAAAACTTCTGTATGAAATTATTGGATCGTTATGTTTATATTTTTCAGGCATGGCTAATGCAAACGACGTTAAACCTTTATCTTTGATTTTAGGAATAGCTAGTTCTTGGATTAAATCGTATGACTTATGGTTGTTTTTCCGTTCAAAACGAAATTTATATTCTCGATTTAATTCGCTTGCCAATTTTCTTAACCATTTCCAATTAGAAATCGATTCTCTAGCCCATTTAGAACAGGGATGATTTTTATGTGTTATCGCATATCCCTGGTTAACTCCATTTAACCTCACCGCAGCAGATAACATTTGCGCGGATTCCAAAATCATTTTTACAACATGTTTGTCACAATGATACCTAGCGCATTTTTTAATATTATAATCAAGCACAAATATATTCATACATAATTTAACCTGACAAGTTTCTATCTAGTATCCAGCATTTGATCCTTAAAAATTTCCTCTATTTTATTCTTCCTGAAATGAAAGATATCCTCTATATCTTTTTTTACCCATTGGCCTGCCAAAAAAATCTCCTGGAATGCCATAAGGAAACCTTTACTTAACACAGTCTCTAATCACCGTTTCTCTGGGGATGCCCATCCCTACATCGACCTCAGGGCATGTTGGAACATATTCAAAATAATTACCCATGACATCTCGAGCATATCGGTCCTGCTTGTGGTCTCCATTTCAGCGAACTTTTTCACCCAACAGACAACTGCTAACCCCTATTTTTATTTTATTTTTCATATTTAAAACAGACCTGCTATCACCCAGCTTAAAAATGGGTCAGGCGATAATTTTCACAAAAACCATGATCACCGTTACGAGCTGAGCCAAGTTCACACCAACACTTAATTTGTGAAGGAAATTGAAAGTTTTGCCAGCTTTTGCGTTCCCACCAATCTCGGCATCACGAACCCGGTTGATTCTTGGCATTAGCCACTTCCAAGCCCAGATAAAAAGAATAAACACAACCAACAGGGCCAAAGCCGCTGCGTGCTGCCAAATCAGGGCGGCGGCTAATAGACTCAATCCCGCCATCACTTTGCTGTAAACGGGAAAGACCTCCCGAATGAATGGACCTGAAATTTCAGGGGGCAACTTGGTGAAGACCAGCGGCGTCATAACGGCGGCGAAAAACGCCATCCCTCCTATGATAAGGGCCAAGATCACCAACGCGGTGATATTAAAAATTTGTGTATCCTCCATAATGCTTCCTCCTCTACTTGTTAATTTTTGGTATTAAAGTTAAACGGAAGGATCGTGCTCAAACGGCTTTCAATCATACTTTTTTCCATTAAGTTGAAATAGAACTTCTGAGCTCTTACCTTGTCTTTAAATCCCGTACACATTTTTATTCGGTTACCACCAATATACCCATCGATCCAGTAAATCTGTTTTCGTTTATAAAGCATAAATATAGCTATGATAAAAAGAATTAGTTAGAAACTTTTGCAATCCACCCTTTTCTATTCATGCAGTTCATGAAATAACGCTTTTTATCAATTAAAATTTCACCGGCTCGCTTGCTTCCCTCCGACCTTGTAGCTTGCAGGTGCCCCAATTTTCCACACTCTTTCATATTGTCTTGAAATGTGACCTTGGTAACACCTTCTCGTTCTTTAAAATCTTCATAACTATTATATGAAGTACAGCTAGAAAGAATAAGAATAAGGAATATCCAAATGTTAATTTTCATAGTCAACTCAATTAGTGTAGTTTTTTAATAATTGTGAATTAAGAATTCTTGAGTCGCCTCTTGCATATCTTTTTGCAATAAAAAAATACTTTGATGCTTCTTTACTTTTGTGAAGTTGATGAAGAACTATAGCTCTGTTGAAAGAAGTAACACCCAGGCTTGGATCACGAAGCTGTTGTGCCAAATTGGTAGCTTTTTTTAGGCTTTTCTCCGCATGTTCTAGTTCATTTAAGGAGTAGTGTTTAATTCCAATGTTATTTAGGTTGTTAATTTCCATGTCGAAACTTTTGGAGCCTTCAGTCCTTGGGAGTCCTATAAGCTCTTCAGCCGACAGGTGCATGGGTGATCCAAGGATCACGGTAAATATAATTACTAAAAAGAAATTGCATAGCTTCATAGTTCATCTCCGCCTCCATTACGTGTTTTGCTACGGTCAATATTTTTTATTCAGTTGAAATTTAATAATCAATTGATAAAGGATTTAAGACTTTCACATGTGTAGCTAAAAATAATGCGAAAGTATCGATATCAAATGGCCAAGCATATTCAATGTCAATATCTTTGAATTTATTTCTCAAGACTTCCAATTCTTCTGGGATTTCTCGCTCAGAGTGAGATCCACCTCGAGTTATCATTGTCGTCACAAGAATTATTTTTGAAACGTTTTCTTCAACCAACTCTCCAACAGCCTCTTTGATCGTTGGATAGCAAAATTCGTTATAAGCAATTTTTACAATAAAGTTTTTTAAAAATGGCTTCATATGAGAAGCCAGGGTCTCGAGTCCAGATTGATATGGATCGGTATCTGGAGTTCGTCTCCATCTGCGAATAGTGTTATCAAGTTCTACCTCTTGGCTCGTAGCTTCACCCCCAGTTTTCGCCCTTGACTTGTGCAACCTCATAAATTTTTCAACAATCTCACTGGGAATATCGCTTGGCAAACCACCATGCCCAATTAAAATAACTGCTTTTTTATAACTTTCCATAATCACACCTTAGAGTCAAAGGGAAGTTCAATTAGAAGTGGGTATTTGATCTTTGAAAAGTTCCTGAACCCTCTTCCTTCTAAAATCAAAAATATTTTCTAAATCGTTTTGAACCCAACTACCAGCCAAGTAGTCTCCAAGAATTCCAAAGGGAAGTTTGTAGTTCACTCGATCCCTAATCAAAGTACCGCCATCTTTTTCTTCAAACTCATGTGTATGGTACCAGTGGTTGTAGGGTCCGTGAGTTTGCGTGTCAGAAAATTTGTGATTGGGCTTCCAATCGACAATTTTTGATTGCCACCAAATAGGAATACCATGCAACTTTAGTCGGTAATTAATTTTTGTTCCTTCTTTAATTTCTTTGGAGGATTGATTTAATACTTTAAAGTTTAAATAACTTGGAGTTATTTTTTCCAGGTTTTTGGGTTCTTTGAAAAACGAAAATATTTTATCTTTGGGTAATGGAAGCCAATGTTCTACTATGAATTCATTCGATGAGTTTTGGCATATATCATTCAAAGCAGAAGAAAGATCAGGATATTTAAATTTGTAGCCAGATTCGAGTATTTTGGTTGATGAAACCTTTAGACTCCCCAAAAGAAGATCAGACATTTCTCCAAAAATAATTTTAAGTGCAAACTCAGGTACAGGTAGAATAGTTGGCCTTTGTAGAGCTCTACCCAAGCTTTTCGTGAAAACTTTATTGGTTACAGGATTCGGGCTAACGGCATTGTAGGCACCTTGGATGCCTGGATTCTCGATCGCATAAATCATCATATTCACTAAGTCTTTTACATGAATCCAACTCATCCATTGATCTCCGCCACCGAGTTTTCCTCCTAGTCCAGCCCAGAAAGGAGCAAGCATTTTTTTCATTGCTCCTCCATCGTAACCGAGTACCAAACCAATTCGAAGAGCAATAGTCCTAACTCCTATATTTTCCGTTTTAAAAATTTCATGTTCCCACTCTTGACAGACATCAGCAAGAAATCCTTTCCCTCCAGGTAAATCCTCGTAAAGTTCAATCGGTCTTCCATTACCATAAAAACCAATGGCAGAGGCTGATAGAAATACTTCTGGGGTGTGATACAAAGACTTCATAGCATTCACTAAGTTACGAGTGGACAAAACTCTTGAATCCTTAATAGATTTTTTTCGAGACTCGGTCCACCGCCCATCTGCTATGTTCTCTCCTGCAAGGTGAATGACTGCATTTACCTCCTTAAAGGCTTCGAATGTTGGTGGATATAATTCAGGTCGCCATTCATAAACCTCGCAATTTACAGGAAGCCTCTGACTTGTACCTTCCGCATCCCTTGTCAGTATAGAGACATCATGACCTCGGCTAATTAATTGATCTACGAGTTTTTTACCTATAAAACCGGTTGCACCAGTTACCAGAACCTTCATCACACACCTTCTTTCCAAGTTTAGAAGTATTACAAAGTATTCCTGAAAGATTATTATACTTTGCCGCAAATATAAGCGTGAATTCTAACAGTGATTAAAATAGTTTCTAAATTATCATCAAAGCCTTTGGTAGTTATTATTTTGCTTCTTGTTGACCTTTAGTTTATTTACTCATTTGTTTATTAAGTTCATTGGTTCTTTTATCAGTGGGCTTTAAACTTTAATCATTGGATATTCGTTTTATAACCCTTCAAACCCCAACGTTTAAAAGTTAAAGTCTTTTTCCCCTCTGCGGTTTGTATTAGATTTATTTTTTTGCTTGTTAAAAAATGGCTCTAAATTATCCTGAAATATTTTCCAGTGCCTTTCACTTAATTGCTCAGCAGTCAGTCTTTTTGTTAATTTACCTTTTCTATTAAAGATTTTGGTCTCGTAAAACATCACTTCCTCCACCAAATTATGTTGTTTGCGTTACCGCAATAAACTCTTTCCATGAATAATTACTATTTGTTATAAAATATTTTCTGTTTGGTCTGATTGAATCTCCTTTTCACTAAACGGTGAAAAAATGAAGCCTTTAAACAACTAACAACATACGGATCAACAACTGCCACTTATTTTTAAATACGCCCCTCGCCCTTAAACAAGGGGGCCCGGACCAGCTGCTACACTCCAAAACTTATCCAGAGCTCTCCCCACAAGGGGAGGAAAGGGAGGCAAGTCCCACTCTGAATAAATCCTGGAGAAATACTGTGAGGAGTTTTCCATATGTGAAAAACAATACAAGAATACATAATGCTTACCTTATCCATTTTTCTCCAATCAAGATATTTCCTCAGCGAAAGATCGAATATACTGAATTAATTGCCATATTTTTTTATCTGACAAATGTTTATACGATGGCATGCCAGAGTCATCAATTCCCTCTCTAATTACCCAGAAGAGCTCACCATCTTTAATACTATTCATGTATTTTTTACAGGTAAAGTTTCTAGGTGGCATTGGTTGCAAATCAGACATTGAACCATCACCTAAACCTTCCATTCCGTGACAAAATTTGCATGCTCGTTTTGCTTTGAGCCTATAAAGCACTTTTCCTTTTTTTAAATTTCTTGGCTCAATTCTTAAGGGGTTTATTTTATCCAAGTATTCTAATGGAGCAGCTTGAAGAGATCTTTTTTCAAGACAAACACTTACAGTTGTTTCATTTGATTCTTCGTCAATATCATCAGAGTCATCAGAGTCATTGGAATTTGATAGTTTATTGTTTTCAAGAGTATCGGCCATTACATAACATGATAATATTGGGCTTAGAAACAAACAAAAGCAAACAACCGAAAAATAGATATAATTTTTAATTAAATTACCAGTTTCAGATATAAACATTTTTTTATATAATAGTTATGAATTTTATTTTGAGAAGTAAGTTTCTTGAATATTTACTTGCGCAAATTATTAATACTTCATTAAAAATTCAATCTAATAAATATTTCGTTTTGTCAACTATGGGTTCAATTGTTTTTCTATTAACATTTTAAACGCTCTATATTCTTTATTTTTTGGACTTCCTATTAACGCATTCGTTATTGATAAGAGTGCTTTTTGATATTTTTCATCCCCTACCAGGATAAGCGCTTTCATATAAAATGAACGTGCTTCCGCTTCTAAATCATTTGCTAAGCTTTGCGCGCATCGAAAACCCAACCCCACTCCATATGAATTATTTATCGGATCATTCCAGAATCGATGAGTTGTTGTAATACTCTGTGCTGGAGCAAACCAAGATCCTCCTCGGATTACTTTCTTTTTTAAATCTGATTCAGGTTTGTTGCTTATTACCTCAACATTTTTTATTTTTTGTAATTGAGGCCCTATTGGGTTTCTTGTTTCATCTGTGCTGTAATAATTTGAGCTGTACCAATCCTGAACCCATTCAAATACATTTCCAGCCATGTTATATGCACCGTAATAACTGATTCCATCAGGGTGAGCGTCTACTGAATCTGTAATATATTTCTGGCCACTTTTTCCTTTTGCAAAATTGGCTTTGCTATATTCTATTTTATTTCCCCATGGATAAATTGAACCGGCTGGTCCACGAGCAGCTTTTTCCCATTCTGCTTCAGTAGGTAAGCGTTTATTTGCCCAATGGCAATATGTATCCGCATCAAACCAGTTGACACCCGTAACTGGTTGGCTGGGTTGATTTAATTTGCGGTAATCCCAATATGCAGGTGCAGGATGATCTGTTGCAATAATAAACTCTGTATACTTAGAGTTAGATACTTCAAACTTATCAATATAATACGATGATAGATAAATCATTTTAGCCGGTGCTTCATCCATGAAATTATTGTTTTTCGTATTATCAATACCGCGTGTAAAACCCCCTGCATTTACGAGTACCATATCTTCAGGAACTGCGGTTACGGCTCTAGAAACTTGAGGCACAATCGCTGTAAAGAACACTGCCAAAAATGAAATAGTAAGAGTTCTTCCAAATATTTGTTTTAGGTTATGATTCACAGTTGCCTCCTGGTTTTATTATTTACTTATTTAATTTATTTAGCACACCGGAACCCAATACCATCCGTTTTAAGAGCGAAGCCTCCTTTACCTCTTGAGGCCGGTCTGATGTCTCCTTTGAAGCTGTGCCAAGATCCACCTTTGATAACCTTCAAAATTCCTGTTTCCGGACCCTTGGGGTTTTTGGTGGGAGCAGTTTCGTAATAGTTTGGGGCATACCAATCTTGTACCCATTCACGGGCATTTCCAGCCATGCCAATCACCCCATAGGGAGATAAAGTCCCGGTATTACTACTTACAGGCCAAAGCGTTTGGATTCCTTCCCAGTTTCTCCCAAAGTTAACCGGCTTTTGTGATGGAGGTTCAAAACCCCATGGGAAGGCCAGTCCGTTTTCTCCCCTGGCTGCTTTTTCCCATTCCGCTTCAGTGGGAAGGCGTTTTCCAGCCCAGCGACAATAATCAACCGCGTCATACCAAGTGATCTGAACCACGGGCAAATCGCCAGCTTTAGGTTCTTCAGAAAGTAATTGGTCTCCGTATGGATTCGGTGGTTTTTTACGTCCGGTCTCGTGAATGAATTTTAGGTATTGGTCATTGGTCACTTCATATAGGTCAATTGAATAGTTATCTAGATATACTTTTCTTTGAGGACGCTCGTCAGGTCTTCCCTCTCTCTGTTTGCTACCCATAAAAAAGTCATTCGCTGGAATAGTTTTCATTTCAACCGGATCTCTATTCATCGTCTTTAATGATTCTCCATTCACTCTAGATTGAAAATTGAACGAAACCGAAATGAGAGAAATCATAAAGATCAAATTTGAAATTTTTATTACAACTTTCATTTTTTAGGCTCCTGACTTTCAGTGATGACTTTTTTATTTATTTTCATGATTTGACTGATCATTTTGTTTACCGCTTTCATGTCACCTTTATCTTCCGCGTCGTAAGCTTCAGCAAGAAGTGCACGTAATTTATGTAGATTCATTTCTAATTCAGTCTGAACCATAGGAGAAGCCAGTGTTCCCCCCAACGCCGCATGATGGTAAGTTTCCCAAGCCTTCTCGACTTCTAATCGTGCCTGTGCCGTTTTGCCTAAAAATTTTTCTTCCTCGGAATCTTCGCAGAACCCAAAGCCCGGACTTATAAGAAATAAAAGTGCCGAGAATATGAAACATTTAAGTGAGGTCCTTTTTTTTTGATAACCAATAGTCATGTTCATTAGTAGAATTTCTAATTCTGTTTAATTTAAATTTTTGAGTTTGGGAGGAGGGGATGAACCCCTCCTCCTAATCCAAATTTAAAACTTCAATACCTACATTTGCTTCTGGATCAGTTCCTTCAACTGCAAATACTCAGAATTTTTTGTATCCTGGTTTAGCGCTTTTTGAATGGACTTCATGGCCTGTGGATATTTTTCAGCACCCATATGGATCAAAGCGTCCATGTAAAAAGTACGCGCCTGGAGCATCCCATCATCTTCTACAGAGCGCGCACAACGAAATCCCAAACCAACGCCATAGCTATTGTTCATTGGATCGTTCCAAAATCGATGAGTGGTCGTCGCGCTGGCAGCGGGTGCGTACCAGGAACCACCACGGATGACTCGTTTTCTACCTGTTGCATAACGGTCCACATAAGTACCGGTAGCACTTAAGAAAACCCCTTCCTTGGGTCCAGTCGGATTGACGAGCTCTTTTGATGTTTTGTAATAATTCGGGTCGTACCAGTCGGAAACCCATTCATAAACATTACCTGCCATACTGTATGCACCGTAATGACTTTTTCCTGCCGGGTAGGCATCTACATTGGCGGTGAACTCTTGCTTACGTCCAATGTTAGCCTTGGTTGCATCTAAATCATTGCCCCAGGGGTATTTCAAACTTTCTGGTCCCCGTGCAGTTTTTTCCCACTCGGCTTCAGTTGGAAGACGCTTATTGGACCAGCTGCAAAATTCATTAGCGTCAAACCAATTAACACCACTTACCGGTTGATCAGGTTTATTGCGCTTGTGGTCATCCCAGTAAGCCGGTGCCGAATGGTCTGTAGCCTTCATGAATTCGGCATACTTCTTATTGGACACTTCATATGTATCTATATGAAACGGATCCAAGATCACGTTGTGAGCAGGCCCTTCGTCATGAAACGCCTCACGGGAAACGGCATATCTGATGCGTTGCCGTTTGGTCATTTTCTCTGTATCTACATTCACCTTTTTATCCACTCCCATGAGAAATGGCCCACCTGGAACCATAATCATATTTTCTGGGGTATCAGCTGATTCCGCAAATGACAGGGTCGGTGTAATACAGATGCAAAACATAATTAGTAAAATATTAATCCTTGTAATATAGGATCCATTCAAATAATTCATGCTATTCTCCTTACCAGTGATAAAAAAAAATAAAAAATTTAATTGGTATCAAGATTTCTATAAATTTGTTTCGTTAATTAAGATAACTGATAAGAATCAAATTGTCTGTCAAGACTCCGTCAAAAGTTTGTTAAGACAACGTTAAGAACAAATAAAAAGAAATAGTTTTTTACCGAATTATGTCGAGTGAGTAAAGTGGGACTAATGGCCTCTAATATTTCTATAGCCGCAACAGTCCAATCACCAAAAAATAATAATCATGATGATTTAATTAAACGTATTAAGCCTTATAATTTTAAGCAAGAATTTGTTAGATAATTAAAGTTAGACATTAAAGATTCTTAGCAAATTTTAAACGAGGGATTAGAGCCGTTAGAATTAACAAGGCATGTCAGTCATGGGAGTTGACTTAAATATACGCAAATTATGTATAATTGAATTTGGATGCTAAGCGATTAATTGTTTTGTTTGGATAGGAAGGGCCTAAGTATATTGCATCCTAGTTATCTAAAGAGCCTCATTATGAGCTGTTAAGATAAATCTTTTCCCCGTTAAATCCATTCAGCAGAAAACTGAAGAGTGGTTTCTTTCTCTTCTTAAATTAAAAAGTTTTCAAAGGAAATATTAGGCTTACTAAGTTTGTTAAACTTTAGGCAGGATTTTCAATTATAAAATACGAACAATTAAACACTATAACTAAAACGTTTCGTTATATATTAGGAATTCGTATACATAATTATATAAAAATTGTGTTTTATCAAAACCTATTTATTTACCGAGAGGCGTTCTTAAAAGGTATGGCTACTATTTCAATTCAAGTTCTTTGAAAAATGTTTAGGCTTCAAAATCAATTTCTAATTTATATGCTGATGGCGAGGTCTATATGTTTTCACTTTGATCCTCATGAGGGTTAAGACAAGGCTTGTTTGGATTTGACTTCAGCATCAAATATAAAAATTCGAGCCAAAATCAAAGGGTAGTTGCCTAAGTTTTAGGAATCAAGAGTCTTGGGGTTTTGACTTAGCTGCAATAATGTTGGATGGCAATGGTCCGCCTTAACAGGATGTGATGCACAACCCCATTTCAGAATATTTAATCCTGTCACTCAATCGAAAAAACATGATCCATCCGGGCAATTCATAAAAGATAGCATTCTCGAATTAGAAAATTTTTCTAACAAAGAAATTCAGTGGCCCCACAATGTAACACTGGATGAACAGAAAGACGCTAAGTGTGTTTTCGGGAAACAGTACCCAAAACCAATAACCAAGCACTCCATTTAACGTGAGAAAGCTTTACACCTTTTTAAAGCTATTTCAATCCGAACCTTATAACCATAAATGTTTTTCAAAAAAAACTCGGCGCCAAATTAACTGTCATCCTTTCAAACCAAACACATCTTTTGAGTTTGACGGCTAAAGTTTAAATAAATTGGATGGAGCAGGTGCTTCTTGGAGCTCAATCCACCTCAAACATGTACCCTACACTTCTAATCGTATTTATAAATCGCCCTGAACTTTTAAGTTTTTTTCGAAGGTTATGAACATGGGTATCAATAGTGCGGGATTCAACCTCTTCACTTATATTAAATAAAATTTTATTTAGCTCCTTCTTTTTAAAAATTTTCCCGGGATTTTCAATAAATAATATTAATATTTGATACTCGCTAAATGTGAGAATAATAAGTTTCTCATCAACTTTAACCTCACGCTTGGAAAAATCAACAGTGAGTTCTTTGATCTCTGTGAAGCTTTTATTTTCCCTATATTTTTGAGAGCGTTTCAGGAGATTTTTAATTCGAAGAATCAATTCTTCAGCATTATATGGCTTAGTTATATAATCATCCGCTCCTAATTCTAGACCTTTGATCCTGTCACGGTCTGTTCCTTTGGCTGTTAGCATTATAATAGGATAAACTTTAGTGTTTGTATCAGATTTTAAGATTTTACAAAGCTCAAATCCATTAATATCGGGTAAACCAATATCGAGAATAACCATATCTGGATTTTGATTTTTGATCATTTTCAGCCCATTCTTACCCGTTTGCTCTATGTAGACATCAAAACCCGCCATTTTAAGCTGATAACGAATTAACTTAATATGGGAATGGTTATCTTCTACAACCGCAACTTTCAATTTCATTTGGTATACACCGAAGTAAATCTTGATAACCAAAATGATTAATTACATAACCTTCGCATTTCTCTTGATAAAGGATAAAAATATTTTTATTTCTGCTAGGTTGCTAATCTTAACATAATCTTAACTACTGATATTTCCAATTAAAGTATAATGCAGATATATATATTATGAATTTTAAAATTTAAAACTTATTGATATTATTAATATAAATGCCTTTTTGACACCTTAATAATT
>Ga0209554_1001578_pt1 | contig 17092 bp, 15 predicted proteins | sample MarorgKNORR_S2LV_5_FD_188221 | JGI IMG/M metagenome (GOLD analysis project Ga0209554, IMG submission 188221) | Marine microbial communities from the Southern Atlantic Ocean, analyzing organic carbon cycling - Bottom_A/KNORR_S2/LV (SPAdes) (version 2) | ecosystem: Environmental > Aquatic > Marine...
AGGGGGTAGGGGGTGAGGGCCGGAAATCCCTCCAACCCCCCTTTACGAAAGGGGAGCTATCAGGCTCTCCCCTTTCAGCCTTTGGCGGCCTCTCTGTTTCCCCCCTTACGAAGGTGGGATCAAAGGGGGGGCGTCCACCACTCACTATAGTGCACTTTTCCATGCTGAGGTTGATGTCGGGGTTGATTACGGTGATGCCATGCCGCCTGGCGTCTTCTTTTAGAGTCTCTGTGTTGTAGAACCCCATGGGTTGCTGGTTGAAGATGGCGACAAAGAACTCCAACGGATGGTAGTACTTGAGCCAGGCCATGTGGTAGGCCGTTGCGCCAAAGGCGAAGGCGTGGGACTCGGGAAACATGTACTGTCCATTGAATTTTTTGAATATCTTCTCGGCCACGTCTCCGGGAACGCCCCGCTCACCGGCTCCTTGAAGGAACTTTTCCCAGTAAAAAGCGATCAGAGACTGGTTATGTTTGCGGCCGAAGGCCCGGCGGAGTTGGTCGGCCTCAAGGGGAGTGAATCCGGCTACGTCCCGCGCCACATGGTTCACCTGATCCTGGAAGAGGATGATCCCCAGGGTCCGCTCCAGGGCCCGCTGTTCCAGTGGGTGGTCGTAGTCCCATGGAATACCCTGGGTGCGCCGCTGTATGAACTGGGTGACCCCGTCGTTGACGCCGACTCCGGGGCGGACCGCTCCTACCTCGTAGGCCATGTCGGTGAGGTTGATGGGCCTGATGCGGGGGACGGTCTGCATCTGGGCCGCCGACTCCACCTGGAATATTCCGATGGTGTCGGCCTGGTGCATCATTCCGTAGACTGCCTGGTCGTCAAAGTCGATGCGGCTCAGGTCGATGTAGTGACCGTCCCGCTCCTCGATAAGCTGAAGGCATTCTTGCATCTGAGACAGCGCCCCTAAGGCCAGGAAGTCGATCTTCACGAAACCAGCCTGGTCGATGCTGTCCTTGTCCCAGTGGCAGATGTAGCGGCCGTCGATGGCCGACTGCTGCACCGGCACCATGTCGGTGAGGGGGGAAGAGCTGATGATCATGCCGCCGGGGTGCTGGGCCAGGTACTTGGGAAACCCATCCAGTTGGTCCGCCAGGTCGATGAGGTCGCGCCAGACCGGGGCATCGGTCTTGTCCCGAAACTCGGGTAACTCCTGCATCTCCAGCTTTAGTTCCCGGGCGCTGTGGGCATCCACCCTCTTGGCCAGCTTGTCCACGTCTTGCTTGGGTAACCCCAACGCCTTACCCAGGTCCCGTATCGCCCCCTTCATCTTGTAGGTGCTGATCATTCCGGAGAGAGCGGCGTGGTCCCAGCCCCACTTTTCATGCACGCGTTTGATCAACTCCTCCCGGATGTTCCGGGGAAAGTCCAGGTCTATATCGGGGACGGAGCCCATATCGTCGGAGAGAAAACGTTCCAGAGAGAGGTTGTATTTCAGGGGGTCGATGTGGGACAAGCCGATCAAGTAGCCCACCAGCATGGACACTGAAGAACCGCGGCCTCTTCCGGGAGGGCGCTCTTCCAAGGGTATTTCCACGTCGCTCAGGCCAAGCTCTATCATGATCTCCCGGGCCATCTGTATGATTTCGTAGTAGATCAGGAAAAACCCCGACAGGTTGTGCCTATTTATCAGACGTAACTCTTCGTCCAGCCGGTTTTGCACCCTATCGGTGATGCTGCCGTAGCGGCGCTTGGCGGCCTGGAGGCACAGGTGTTCCAGGAAGCTTTGGGGAGTGAACCCTTCAGGCACCGGGTAATCGGGGAAGCGGTACCCCATGTCCCTGGTGATATCGAAGCCGCACCGGTCGGCGATGCGCAGAGTGTTTTTAACGGCCTGGGGACACTCCAGGAACAGCTCCGCCATTTCCTCCGGAGACTTGAGGTGGAAATGCCGGTTGGGCCGGCGCTGCCGGTGGGTTTCTTCCAGGCTCTGGTTGTGGCTGATGGCCACCAGGGCGTCCTGGAGCCGGTGGCGTTCCGGGATGTGGTAGTGAACGTTATTGGTAGCGACTGGAGAGACGCCGTATCTATTCGCCAAGTCCACCAGCTGCCGGATGCGTGGAGTGTCTCCCTGGACCAGGTTGTGTTGCAGTTCCACGAAGACGTTGGCCGTGCCGAACCAGTCTAGGTACTGCCGCAACAGGTCTTCGGCCTCCCGGTGGCGGCCCTCCGTTACCAGGCTGGGAATCTGTCCCTGGCGGCATCCGGTAAGCAGAATGAGTCCTTGAGCCATCTCGGACAGGTGCTTGATGTCGAAGGCCGGGTTTTTGCGGCCGCCGGATATGTAGGAGTAGGAGATGATGTTGCACAGGTTGCTGTACCCTTGCTGCGTCTCGGCCAGCAGGGTGAGGTGGGAGCCGTTATCGAGGGTGATTTCCGCTCCGGTGATGGTTTGAATCTCCAGGGTCCGGGCAACCTGGGCGAAGTGCATGGCCCCGCACAGATTGTCGTGGTCGGTAAGGGCCAAAGCCCGGTAGCCCAGATCCTTGGCGCGAAACAGCAGGTCCTCAACCGATGAGGCCCCCTCCTGGAATGAGTAGTTGCTGTGGCAATGCAGTTCGGCGTAGCTTGAGCTCATCCGTTAGTCGCGTCATATCACATCCACCCAGCCACCCAAAGAATCTCTCCCAGGTGGTCCCACACAGCCCCGCTAACTTTCACCTCCTTAGTTGTTCTGCCTCAAGGGGCTAATCTCCTCCCCCCTTGTGGGGGAGGATTAAGGTGGGGGGTAGTATCCCCTACAGTCTTCCAACACCTGCAAGATGACTTCTTTAACCGCCTCAACTTCCTTAATGACCTGGTTGTTCCAGAATCGCAGTACCCGGTATCCTTGAGCGTTCAGACAGGCTGTTCTTTCTGCGTCGTAGTCCACTTGTTGGGAGTGTTGCCCGCCATCCAGTTCAATAATCACTCGTTTTTCAAAATTTACGAAATCGACTATGTACCACCCAATAGGTTGCTGGCGGCGAAACTTGTATTCACCTAGCTGGCATAAGCGCAGGTGTTTCCAGGGAGCCTGCTCAGCATCCGTTGGGTTCTTTCTGAGTTGTCTGGCGTTGCTGGTGGTCATACCCCCCATCCTAACCTTCCCCCACAAGGGGGGAAGGGACTTTCTTGTCCCTTAAAGCCCCGCACGGTGACTAGGGCCTTGTTCCGCCCCCCTTTCGTAAAGGGGGGTTGGGGGGATTTCGCCCCGCTGATTGCTGATAGCTGACCGCTGATAGCTCGGTCCCCCTCACCCTCCCTGCCGGTACCATTCCCCGGAAACAAGATCCCGAAAGATGGTCATGGGCCTGCCATCTTCGGTGGTCAATTGGTAATATCTCCGGACGATTGGATTCTCCCGCCACCACTCTTCGTCGATCTCCCACAGGTCGTCTACCGAGGCTACCCCCAGCCTGATGCGCCGCAGGCTGATAGCCAGTGGCCGTTGATGGGCATCCTCTTCAACCTGTATAGGAGCAGGCAGGTTTAGGGATCGAATAGGACTAGAGCTTGCCGCCTCTCGGGGATTCTGGACCAAGGTTCCACTTCCTTCATCTGGTATATGGGGGGCTTACAACCCAAGAGAACTTCCAGTTGCCGCATCATTTCCTTGAGTTGCTCTCGTTTGCGGACATCCGAGAAAAGACTGGACTGGATGCCCGACTCGCCGGTGATCCCGCCCAGGGTTAGCTTCATGTCCTCCAAAGGGCCGGGCAGTTGCAAGTTGTCCAACCGGCTTTTCAAGGAGAACAGGGCTCTTTCCTTGCTGCCTACCGACTCCTTGAAGGGGAAGTGCTTGACCCAAGGAGCGTGCCGGACGATGCGACTCTCAATAGTAGCGGTGCGGACGTACCGGCCCTTGATCTCCGGTCGAACGAAAGCCCTGCCCAGCAACGTTGCCAAGGCCGTTAGGATGGCGTGCTGGGTGACGGTGGGCGAAGGGAAGGTGAGAAACTCCGCGACGACTTCCTCGTGCTGCCAGGATGCCAGCGGACTGGGATCGATGCCCTTGGCCAGCGCCCAAGCCCGGCTTCCCTCGGCCCTTAGCTGGGCCTGGATGGAGCCTGCCGGCAGGGCGGCCAGTTGCCCCAAGGTGTGCAACCCGAAGTGGTGCAACCGGGTCTTGTTTTGCCACGACAGAGGCAGCAGGTCTATGGAAAACTCCTTCAGGAACCCGGCCACGTCATCCGGCGCTTTGCTGGCCCGTCCGCCACTGCTGGTTACCGCGGCGACGTAGGCCGGGAATTTCCCCGTGGCCACGCCGATGCGGGGGTTGAACTGATGGGGCACCGCTTGGAGCAAGGATGTTATGAGCCTGGCTTCGCCACCGTACATGGCTTCCAGTCCATCCAATCCCACGTAGGCGCAGCCCAGATCAGCCTTTTCCACCAAGGGGCTCCTCCCCTCCAGAGAAGTGAGCATCTCGGTGAAAACCGAGTCGTAATAGGGCTCGTCGGCCCGAAGCAAAACTGTATCCTTGCTCCGGGACACGGCTTCTTGGAGGGACATCCCGGCGGTAACCCCTCGAGCCTCTGGAGAACTGTCCAAGACTACCTGCTTGGATCCGAAGCTCTCGGTAATAACCACCGGCCGCCCCAGCAGCGCCGGGTCCCGGCGCTGCTCTGCTTTCACCGGAAGGTGGGTGATAAGTACGCAAGCGATGTTCATGTTAGGGGTGAGAAATCCCCCCTGGCCCCCCTTTACGAAAGGGGGGAAGCAGTAGGGTTGCTTCTATGAAATGGGGAGATGTGTGCGTTCGTTCCATGAGGGCTTTGTAGATCAGCGGCACTACCTCATTGAGTTCTTGGAATATCCGCGTGTTGCTAAAACGCAGCACTTTTAGTCCTGCGCCCGCCAGATACGCATCCCGCCTTGCATCATTCTCCCCATGCTCTAAATCCAAATGTTGCGGCCCATCCACCTCCACTACCAACCTTGCTGTGGGCGCGTAAAAGTCCAAAATGTAGGCTCCAAGAGGCTTCTGCCGGTAAAACTGAATACCCTGAACCTGCCTCCCACGCAATCGCGCCCACAACATCTGCTCGCTACGGGTCATCCCGTTACGCAAGCCACGCGCCACTTGCTTTAAGTTGTGGTCGTATCTAAGCACTGGCACCAAACCTCTTCATAGCCCCCTTTCGTAAAGGGGGGTTGGGGGGATTCCCTCCACAGCAACCACCTATCGACCTCTTCGTATCCCCTGACCGCTGACGGCTCGCCTCAGCCGGGCTAGCATTATATAGAACACATGTACTACTAAACAACACCCCACGGTCAGCCACAACCGATTCAAGTTATAATGGATGGTAAGGAATGCCTTGATGTTCTCCACGTTCACACGTTGGTCATTGCAGAGGCTGCCACGGACAGGTCTGTTCCTGACGCTGGGGCTCGTGGCGGCGTTGGCCGTTATCGCGCTGCAATCTCCACCGGCGGCCTTGGCCCAGGACTCCGGTGGAGAGGTCACCGTGGTCAAGGACCGTTGGGTCGTTCAATTCCCCGGCCTGATCGTCTTCGACCTAACCGCCCAATCCCAACAGCGGATCGTTGAGGTGCGGCTGCGTTACCGTACGGCGGGCAACCGCGTTTGGTCATACGCCTACCCCGCTTTTGAATCTGGACAGAGGGTTACCGCCACTTTCAACCTCAGCGCTGTTGGCAGGGATTTTCTGCCCCTGGGCGCTCAGCTTGAGTACTATTACGTGATCCGCGACGATCAGGGCGGCGTATATGAAACCCCGTCCAAGACCCTGGAGTACACCGACACCCGCTTCCGGTGGCAACAGGCCCAGGCCGGACCCTTGGTACTGATGTATCACGATATTCCCCGGTCCAAGGTCGCCGAAGTTACCAGCCAGGTAGAGGTCGAGTTGCGCCGGCTCGCCTCAATGCTTCGTTTGGACACCTCCCGTCCCATCAAAGGCATCATCTATAACGAAAGGTCGGCAGCCATAGGCGCCTTCCCCCACCAGAGCCGTACGATCACCGACCAGCATGTATTTGAAGGGTTTGCTTTCCCGGAACGCGGCTTGTTCGTCGGCTTGGGGATGTCGCCCAGGCTCATCGTCCACGAGTCGGCCCACGTGATGCTTCACCAGACCTTGCGAGGTGGAGTCGCCAGGATGCCCGCATGGCTGGATGAGGGGTTCGCCAGCTACATGGAACCAGGCGCAAACCCCTATAGCGGCCAGAGCCTCAGCGCGATGAGCGTGCCCCTCACGTCCATGACGGCGGTTCACGGAACTCCCCGGGACATTCGGGACTTCTACCTGAAAGCGGAAAGCGTGGTCGCGTATCTGATCGAAGAGCACGGGGAAGACCGGTTCCGAAGCCTCTTGGACCGGCTCCGGGAAGGCCGCGCGGTGGATGAAGGGTTGAGATTGACCTACGGATTCGATGCCGCCGGACTTGAAAAACTCTGGTCCGCTGACTCTCGGGGCCGCCACGCTCCGGCTAGAGTATCCAGCTCCAGACCATCGCCGTTCATTTATTTCGACGTGTGGCTCATCGGCTTGTTGGCCCTGGTAGCCCTGACGTCCGTGCTGCTCCGATACACGGTTGGCAGATTCCGGTCAAACTTGGACCCCGAGGAAGGGTTGCAGCCCTGGGAGGACCCGGACGTATTGGACCGGGAACGAGATCGGGATGACCCTTTCTAGGTTTCAAGTTTCACGCGAACTTCACGATAGAGAAACTTTCTGCTATGCTCCGGCCCACTACAGCCAAGAATCCAGAGACCAGCCACACCCACCGGCGACCCCAAACTTGATGAGAAGATCTGACAGATGAGTAGCAGCGAGATTCAACAACTTCAACAAGACTTGCGTTCCGGAAGGGACGCTGTCTTGGCGGCTGTCGAAGGGGTATCGGAGACGGAAGCACATCAGATCCCTGAGCCCGGAGAGTGGACCGTGGTCCAGTTGCTGGCCCATATCACCGAGCTTCAGCCGTTCTGGATCTCCAAAGCCGTTTTGATCACTCAAGTGGACGACCCTCAGATCACCCGGACGGCCGTGGAGAACGACGAGCGCCTGGCCGCGGTAACGGACCGTTCCCAGGACGATCTGGCCGGCCTTATCCACCAGATGAACGCCGTCAACGACCCAGCGAAATTGGACCGGCCCGGCCATCGGGAAGATAACCCCATGACTGCCGCCGGTGTCATACAGTACACAGCCCGCCACGTGCGGCTCCACGCCGATCAGATAATCGAGTCGCTGAGACTGATACGCCAGACCTGCTAGGATCTCGAGCCCGCTAAAACGGACCCTAAACAGTAGCGAAATAAGTAACCGGACTTGTGATGGCAACCAAAGAAGATTATCATTTCCGCACGGTTTAACAGACAGAATTGCCCGTGCCAGATCGACATCTGCCGCCTCTGGCTCCGTCACGTTATTCATAAATTTGGAAAGGTATAGACGAACTTCTATGAAACCGATGATTTTAATCAGTGCCCTAACTACAGTACTATTCTTAATAGCCTGCGGTGCACCGGCGGCTCCTGCGCCTACGCCCGCGCCAACTTCCGCGCCGGTAGCCCAACCAACCGCCCAATCTTCTAGTTCTAGTAATGCTTCATCGTCAAATCAAAGTAGGCAAAGCGCCGGGAAAGCTAAGAAATACACCGCCCCTCCGCAGATGAGCATTGACTCATCCGCCGGATATACGGCAAAGATCAAGACCAACAAAGGCAACATCGTTATAGAGCTATTTCCAGCGTCCGCCCCCAAGACGGTGAATAACTTCGTCTTTCTGGCCAACGAGGGTTTTTATAATGGGATCATATTTCATAGGGTGATTCCAAACTTCATGATTCAAGGCGGCGACCCCACCGGCACGGGCACTTCGGGACCGGGCTATAAATTCGAGGACGAGATCGACCCTAAATTGGGATTTGAGAAGCCGGGTATTCTCGCCATGGCCAATTCCGGCCCCAACACCAACGGCAGCCAGTTCTTTATCACGACGGCTTCTACTCCCCACTTAAACGGTAATCACACCATATTTGGGAAAGTGCTGGAAGGCCAGGATGTTGCCGATACCATCTCTACCGTGCCGGCGGGCCGGGGCAACAAGCCGAATCAGCCTGTCGTCATCCAAGGGATCGAGATAACCAAGAAATAACGGCTCGCAAAGACGAGGGCGCCGGTTTTCCAGCGAAAGCGGCAACCGGCCTTGAAGATGACCAAGATTTCGGTCAACCGGGCACTGGAAGGCATGGGATTCCTGACCTCTATCAACCACAACCTTGAGTTGATGGCTCACTTTGACATCACCTTCGACCCGGAACAAGACAATACCATTATCCACGAGCATGGCCTGAGAGACGCGTTGAACTGGCGCTACGCCCGGTTCAAAGACCTCTAGAGCCACATCATCTTCCCTTTCCCTCTCAGGTCATACTGAGGAGCAGAGCGGCGCCCTGTCATACTGAGGAGCAGAGCGGCACCCTGTCATTCTGAGGAGCGAAGCGACGAAAGAATCTCAGTCTTGCACTGAATTTCTTCGGTTGGATCAGCCAGACACCATACTGCTTCGTCTGCTGATCAAAGCTGGTAACAACAACCCCTAGATCCTGGCATAAGACTTACATTTAGGAGACATACGTGTCTGAAATCGAAGCCGAATTGACTCGCCTGGGATATACCCTGCCCCCGCCTCCTGCCCCAGTGGGGAACTATCTCCCGGTCACACGAAGCGGAAACATCATGTGGATGGCCGGAGTAGGTTCTAGAACGGCCGATGGCCCGCGTATCTCTGGCAAACTGGGCAGCGATCTGACTGTGGAGCAAGGATACGAAGCCGCCCGATGGTGCGCCCTCAACCTGCTGGCCCGAATGAAAGATGAACTGGGAGACCTGGACGGGGTAAGCCGCATCCTGAAAGTCGTCGGGATGGTGAACAGCTCCCCGGACTTCGGGGAACAAGCCCAGGTGGTTGACGGTGCGTCGGACCTATTCGTCGCCCTCTTCGGCGACCGGGGCCGCCATAGCCGGTCCGCACCGGGCATGGGCGCGCTTCCGGGTAACTCCGCCGTTATTGTGGAGTGCGTCGTGGAGATTGCGGAGGGCTACTAAACCTGTCAGATACCCGGCGCCGTGGTTCGACGACCTCACCACGAACGAGAGAAGTCCAAATACGCGGCGTAGTGGTTCGACAAGATCACCTCGAACAGAGGAAATCCGTCCTGCCATAATCAGGGTTGATACGTTCGCCCTGAGCCCCGATTCCATCGGGGTCGCGACAAAGTCGGACCTGTCGCAGGGCCGGGGTCTGCCCATTCCTTGTGTCCGGCCAGGAAATAGACCTATCCGCCCCGCTTTACCTCTACCTTGGCCATGCCTTCCAAGTGGTGCAGGATAGCCGAGTGGTCGGCGTCTCCTTCACCGTCGTTTATCAACGCTCCCAACATTTGCTGCACCAGCGCCGTCACCGGCAGAGGCACGTTCAGCTCTTGCCCGGTTTGCAGAACGTTGCGCAAGTCCTTCTGGTGCAGGCGGATGCGGAATCCCGCTTGGAAGTTGCGGTCCAGCATCATCGGCCCCTTGGCCTCCATGACCGTGCTGCCGGCCAGACCGCCCCGGATCGCGTTGAACACCTTTTCCGGGTCCACACCAGCTTTCTGGGCCAGCACGAACGCCTCGCTTAAAGCCTCGATGTTGGCCGCAACGATGATCTGGTTGGCCAGTTTGGTGATGCCCCCGGCGCCGATGTCGCCGGTCAATACCACGTTGCTTCCCACCGTCTTCATCACATCGAAGCATTTGTCGAAAATCTCTTGCTTGCCGCCCACCATGATCGCCAGGGCGGCATTGATCGCTCCAACTTCTCCTCCGCTCACCGGAGCATCCAGCATCTCCACGCCCTTCTTGGCGCATTCGGCGGCTATCTTTTGGGAAACCAAAGGAGCTATCGAGCTCATGTCGATTACTATGGAACCGGAACGTGCCCCCTCCAACACGCCGGCAGGACCAAGAATGGCCATCTCGGACTCGGCGGAGTCGGGCACCATTGTGATGATCTTTTCGCAGTTGGCGGCCACCTCTTTGTTGGAAGCGGCACGCTGCGCTCCGTCGGTGACCAACTCCTCCACGGGTTCGCCCACGATGTCGAACACGGTGACTTCGTAGCCGGCTTTCAGCAGGTTTTTGGCCATGGGCTTTCCCATGATGCCCAGTCCGATAAATCCGATTCGTTCCGCCATATCATCGTCTCCTTAGGCTGATCCGAGGCTAGTTTTCCCAACGGAATCCAACTCTATCACACTCCACCTGTCAGAACCACCGGAGATTTCACCTCAGTAGAAGTTCTCGGCTCAGCAGCATCACGCTCCCGGAGATCACGACCGCCGCCATGGCATAGCGGAAAACCCGCTGGTTTATCCGCCGCGCCAAGACGCCGGCCAAGGCCAAGCCGGCCACCATCGCCGGAATAAGAATGGCGATGTTGACCAAGGTCTCCCGGTGGAGAAGACCTGCCCAGGCATAAAAAACAAAACCGACGAGATACGATAGGACGAAGTAAAAAGCCAGAGTGGTCCGGATTTTCTGCGGGGGCCATTGTTGCGCCACGGCGTAGATCGCCACCAACGGCCCCCCGATGCTCAGAGTAGTTATGGATAGCGACGTTAGGAACCCAACCACGCCACCGGTGGCGGCGCTTTTGACCATTGGTAGCTGTATGTTGAACAGGGTTATCAGGCCCAACACGAGAATTATCACGCCGATGGCGATGCGCAAAGCTCCGGCATCGGCATTCGCCAACAGGAACACCCCGATGGGCACTGCTGCTACACCCCCGGCGCACATCAGCCACACGGGCTTAAGCTCCAAGTGCTGGCGGGTCCGCACCACCACCGATACAGTCAAGATGGTGATAACCCCGTTAACCACGATCACCCCTGATTGAGGCTCCAAGAACAGCAAGATGACCGGCGCCGCCACCAAACCAAACCCAAAACCCACGGTTCCCATAACCGTCGCCGCAACAAACACCGCCAACAAAGCGATGACCAGTTCAAGTCCAGCTAGCAAAACTTCTCCTGAGATGGTCTGAATAGTGGGCGACGTCGAGCTCCCCAGCGAGTTGGGGAACGTTGTTCAGGCGATTGGCCCACCAGTTTCCATCTGGGCCACCAGAAACGGCCGGAATTCTGATCTACGTTCGTATTGAGTCTGTCCAAGGACCCGCAACATAGGTTTTTGATGTTGCTTGATAGGGAAGTATCAGCGAATGATTCGGCTACTTGTTAAACAACCCCAGTTTAGCCGCCGTCTCCAACACCAGTTCCACCTGGACCACCGGGGGGCCGGTACGGCTGATGCCAATCTCAACTTTGTGTTCGGGCGTTACGGAGATGCTTCGCTCGCCATCCAGGGCAATGGTGCAGTAACGAGGCTCTACCGGCACCCGCTCCCCTTCTACTAACAGCCGCCAATCGGCGATGGGGACAGTCGAGATCATCCCCGGGGCTATGGGCGCCAGAACTTTTATTGAATTATCTGGATTCCGGCCTGCCGCTTCGGCGCCATCCGAATCAGCCAGCCGGTAATACAGGCCCCCATCATCTTCCAAGGACAGTGGGTGCAGCCGCCCCCCGATGGAGGAGAGACCGATGGAAGACGGCTCCGCGCGGGTCAGGAATACTTCGTAGATAGTGCTCATGTCCCAGATAGCCCTGGTGGCGACGAAACGCTCTCTGGATAGGGCCACGTCCACCAATGCCATGTCCTGGTATTGCCCGTCGATGTAGATCTCCAGCATCTTGCTGACCACCGTAACCCGGCTCAGGTCCAGTTCTCCCTGGACCACTAACCCCGCCGCCAGCCCGGCCAGAGTACCTTCAATCATGGTGGGAAAGACGTTGTTGGTGCCGGTGGAGACCGCGACTATGGGTATCGCCGAACTGCCTTTTGCCACCGCCCGGTTCGTCCCATCCCCGCCCAAGGTGATCACACAGCCAACGCCCATCTCTTCCATCATTTGGGCGGCCCTAACGGTGTCCCCTTCGGTGTATAGGGCCGGCATGTCCAACGATTCCAATTCCAGAGAAAGATTGGAGTCGTCCCTGGCGCGGGCAACCAGGTGGGAGCTATCTGGCATGGCCACTACCCGGTCGACTCCCACGGCCTGCAATCCCAGCAACGCCCTCTTGAGAGTATTCACTTTTTCCCAATCGGGCACCACTCTGCCTTGCGCCACCAAACGGCGGATGTCCTTGCTGGCAGCCGGATTGGCAATCATTCCTACCAGTGGCAAATCTTCCTTCTCCTATCCTGGGCTACGGCAATACCGCCCGGAATCTCTGGCACGGCTGCTATAATAAGCGCGATTGTAGAATGAGAGCGATACAGCGTCAATCGGGCGGTCTCGCCACGTGGTGGACCGGTTGATGTAGCCACTCAAAAATCCTAGTCGATCGCGCCGTTACGCGGAGCCTTTACATCGTCCACTTAGGGTCCGCTACAGTATAAAACCTGCGGAGGCGTGACCAGCCGACCCCCAAGAGGAGAGCCGAAAATGGATGCAAGCCTAGCTTTCACATCAGCCGTTGAAATGCGCCGGCTTATCGGGTCGAAAGAGGTGTCTGTCCCCGAGTTGGTGGAGTTCTTTTACCAACGCATAGAACAACTCGATCCCCGATTGAACGCCTACTTGGCGCTGTGTCCCGACCAGGCGATGGACCAGGCCCGTTCGGCTCAGGAAGCGGTCCAGCGAGGCGACTCGTTGGGTCCCCTTCACGGCATACCTGTTTCCATCAAAGACTTGGAGATGACCAAGGGCATCCCAACAACCGTCGGATCGGCGGTCTTCAAAGACCGTACTCCGGATGTCGACTCGGTGGTGGTCGAACGGATCCGCCAGACCGGGGCGATCATTCTGGGCAAGACGAACACGCCAGAATTCGGTTTATCAGGCACCACCGAGACCAAGGTTGGTGGTCCTGGCCGCAACCCGTGGAACCCGGAACGGACCTCCGGGGGGTCTAGTGGCGGCGCGGCGGCGGCTCTGGCCTCAGGTATGTGTACCCTGGCCAGCGGCAGCGACGGCGGCGGTTCCATACGGATACCCGCCAGTTTTTGCGGTGTCTTCGGTATCAAGCCCTCGCAGGGCCGCGTTCCTCGTTTCGGTGGGTACGGCCGGCCCGCCGCCAATCAGTTCTCACAATCGGGCCCCTTGTCCCGTACCGTGGCCGACGCGGCCATGTTCCTGCAGGTGCTGGCCGGCAACGACTCTCGAGACCCTATGTCCCTGCGCCAAGACCCGCCGGACTTCTCGGCTGGACTCACGAAGGGCGTAAAGGGTTTGCGCATCGCTTGGAGCGCCGACCTGGGATACGCCGGAGTCGACCCGGAGGTGGCTCGGATCGCGGGCGAGGCCGCTCAGGTCTTTCAGGAACTGGGCGCGGTGGTTGAGGAGCCCCAACTGGTCATCGAAGACCCATTCAATGCCTTCTGGGACGCCTTTGCCACTGCGGCTTACACCTCCTACGGTCACCTGCTGCCCGAGCACAAGGACGAGTTCACCGACTATGGGCTTCGTTCTCTGGAGCACGGGGCCTCGCTCTCCGCGGCGGACCTCTCCCGCGCCTTGCTTCGAGTGGACGTATTGCGCCGTCAGATGGAGCTATTCTTCGAGGATTACGACCTGCTTATGACCCCCACCATGGCGGTGACGGCATTTCCCATCGAAGACCGGCCCTCGGTTATCGGCGGCAAGGAGGTTGAGCCATTCTGGGGATTCCTGCCATTCACCTTCCCGATAAACATGACCGGACAAACGGCCTCCAGCATCCCCTGCGGCTTCTCCGCCGACGGCCTTCCCATCGGACTACACATCATTGGACCCCACGGCGCTGAGGCCCTGGTCTTGCAGGCATCGGCGGCATTCGAAGAGGCCCGGCCCTGGATTCAAAAGCGGCCTGTCGTGTCTTGACGTTCGTTGGAATTTTGGGCGGCTGACTTTCGCCTGAACTAAAGCCCGGCCGAGAATGGAGGTACCTTACATTCTTCTGGCTTGAGTCTGCGCCGCCTGTGTTCTATTGTTATACTAGCCGGAGCCTAGGCCCGCGCTAAACCTGCCTGGCCAAACTCCCAGCACTTACTTTCGACCATAGGAAGGTAATCGAGGAGTTGCTGAAAGCCTTCTCTCTGAAACGGCTGTTCTTGGTCTACAGGCTTCCCCTCACGATCGTTCTCTGTTTGCTGTCAGGGTTAGACGTGTTTCGGCAACCGGATCTCTTCTTCTTGGACCGGGCTTTCCAATGGCGTGGGCCCAGGGATCCTCGGCCCGAACTGGCCATCGTGGCGATCACTCAGCAAGACTTCGAACGTGGCGCTCCCAGGTGGCCTTGGCCGAGAAGTTTGATGGCCAGGCTGATCGATCAGGTAAGCAGCCACGGACCCGCGGTCATCGCCATGGACATCTTGTACACCGAGCGTAGCAATACCGAATCGGTGTTCACCCGTGACCAGTTCGCCGAGATCCAGCCGTATCTCTACCATGTCTTGTCCGGAGAAGAACTTAGGATTCAGACTCGGGAGGGGACCAAGGTGATCGGTCCCGGCGACGCCGGTTTCGACTTGATCTCTTCCGGGGCGGCATCGGCGAAGGCCCAGGACTCCGAGCTAGCCGGCTCGGTTCGGCGGGCGGTGGACAACGGGGTTCAGGTGGTTCTGGCGGCCCAAACCGTGACCGGAAATCGGGTGGTCGGCCTTTCCAAACCTTATCCTGAGTTGGCCGAGGCCGGAGGTTCGCTGGGGCTGGTGGGTGTCCGGTTGGACCAGGATGGCGTGCTCCGGCGCTACATACCCTTCGGACAGGATAAAGAAGGCCGGTTCGTTTACTCGCTGGCCCTGGAGGCGGTGGCTAAACTGCAAGGCGCAGACCTTCCCGGCCGTCCTCTGGCCGGAGGCGACGTCCAATTAGTCGGCGGGGCCAGGATAAAAGCGCCCGGCGGAAGATTCCTGGTGAATTTCCGAGGCGGTCCGGGGACCTATCCCACATGGCAGGCCGGCGATGTTCTGCGGGGCGCCGAAGATTTCTCCTCACGGCTCAAGGACAAGATCGTCTTTATCGGCGTCACCGATCCGAGTTCCGAGGACTTGCTGCCCACTCCTTACTCGGGTACGCAAAGGATGGCCGGCGTGGAATTTCACGCCGCCGCCGCCGACACTATTCTCAGCGACTCCTTTATCGGGGCCACCCCGGGGTATCAAAGGATAATCCTGGTCGCCTTGGTGGCCATCGCCGCCATGGCCTTGGGCCGGTTCCCCAGACCGTTGTACGGATTTGGTGGGGCGGTGTTGCTTCTCGCGGGCCTGACCGGAGGTTGGTTTGGTTTGTTCGCAGGCGCGGATTATCTCCTGCCCCTGGCCGGGCCGTTGGCCGCCTTGATTTTCGGTTACGGCGTTGCCTTGGCCGACCGGGTCGGCGTAGAACAACTGGAAAAGCGGCAAGCCCGTTCCATGCTATCCCGCTATCTGCCTCCGGACATCGTGAAAGAGATGTTGAAAAACCCCGTCGACGCTCAGCTAGGGAGCAAACGCGCCGAACTCAGCGTCCTGTTCTCCGACATTCGAGGATTCACCTCTCTTTCCGAGAAACTGGACCCGGAAGTCGTGGTGGACCTGCTCAATCAGTATCTAACGGTGATGACGGAGATAATCTTCCGCCACGGCGGCACGGTGGACAAATTCGAAGGGGACGGCATACTAGTGTTTTTCGGAGCGCCCCAATTCCATGAAAACCATCCGGAACAAGCGGTTCGTACTGCCATAGAGATGCGAGACCGCCTTGACGAGCTGCAAGACCTATGGCAAGAGCGATCCGATGAGCCATTGCGCATCGGTGTAGCAATCCACACCGGTGAAGTCATGGTGGGCAACATAGGCTCGTCGCGGCGAATGGACTACACCGTCATCGGCGACACGGTAAATCTGGCGGCCCGGTTGCAGGACCTGACCAAGGAGTACGGCGCATCCGTCTTGATCAGCGGCGCCACTCGGGAAAGGGTAAAACACATGAGCCGATTGCGAAGTTTGGGCAGCGTTGATATAAGGGGCAGGCAGCAACAGGTGGACCTATACGAGGTGGAAGGCGTAAGCCGCTGAATCGGATACGCCCAGTAATTTAGCTTCACTGATCTTTTCGCCGGACTGAAACGGATATGCTAAGCAAACGCAAGTTGATCAACATTGGAATAGGCGTTGGTGCAGTCGCAGCCATCGTCGCCATCGTCGTGGTTATTCTGATCGTCCGTGGTGGCGGATCAGACTCGGCGAGGCTCAATATCACGCTGGAAGAGGTAATCAACCGGGTGGACACGGATCGGCCTCGGGAAGACGGGGTCCAACCCCCGAACTTTGTGGCGGCTCAGGTGGGCCAGGAGCTAGTTCCCGGCGACGGCGTGTCGACCTTTCCCAACAGCCAGGCCCGGATCGACATAACGTTAGCGGAACTCCTACGTGTCGTCAGAACAACCCCCGATACCCTATGGCGCTTGGGAGAGTTTGAAGATAATCAGGACGCGATCATCGAACTGGACCAAGGGAAGATATTTCTGTTGGACAGTGGAGCAGACGGCTCTTCACTGCCGGTCCAGGTTGTGACCCCGGCGGGCACCGGGTCCCCCAGAGGGACCTGGATGAGCGTGGCCTACGACCCCGTAACCGAAGTGATGGAGGTGGAATGTTTCCGGGGGACGTGCCGGTTAGAGAACCGTCTCGGGACACGATTGCTCACAGACCAACAGAAAAGCAAAGCGACGATTCGGACCGCTCCAACCGAGCCTTTGTACCTGGATCCCATCGAAGTAGAAGAATTCGAGAGACCCCCCCGAAGCCAAAAGCGGTGAAATACCTGTCCCCGTTCTTCAAAGTGTCTTGCCTACTCTGACGCCAACCCCCACGCCAACTCCAGAGCCGACGCCCACACCGGAGCCGACGTTAACCGTCGTGCCGACTCGAACGCCGATTCCCGCATCCACGCCTACACCGACGCCCGGGGCAACGGCGACTCCCGGACCAACGGCCACACCGCTGTTCGAGCTGCCGGACCTTCCAGAAATACCCGAAATACCCGGTTCCTGCCGTATCGG
>Ga0209554_1001580_pt1 | contig 17062 bp, 20 predicted proteins | sample MarorgKNORR_S2LV_5_FD_188221 | JGI IMG/M metagenome (GOLD analysis project Ga0209554, IMG submission 188221) | Marine microbial communities from the Southern Atlantic Ocean, analyzing organic carbon cycling - Bottom_A/KNORR_S2/LV (SPAdes) (version 2) | ecosystem: Environmental > Aquatic > Marine...
AATATTATTCCATCTGAAGAGGATCTTTCCGATTATGGGTGGACCTTGTATGAAGCCAATGATTTTGTAGGTGCTCGTTCATGGTTTACGGATGCAGTTAAAAAAGATGCAAATTATTACGATGGGTATAATGGAATGGGGTGGACCATGGGAATACTTCGCCAACCGGACTCATCCATTTATTATTTTGGTAAATACCTGTCAATAGATTCTGTATTTGTCCGGGAAGTGACCATGGATTTTTATGCAGGATTAGCATTTGCGTATAACGCAGTTGGGAATGATATATCTGCACGGATCTATTGTAATTATTTCTTTAGTAATATTAACCTTTTAGAAGGGGAAGCGAGTTTGTGGTCTTTTTCACATAATGTTAAGACCAATTACATTGATGTAAGGCTCATCCTTGCTATTTCAGAATTCCGGCTGGGATTATTTGAAAATTGTCAAGAGTCCATTAATCAAATATATAAAGACATCGGTTCAACTGTTGTTGTGGATGTGGATTATGATATGGTACAGGGAAGAGCTTCCTTGGCAGATCATCTCGTTACTCTCCAGAAATCAATCCACGATTCATAAATATGTCGGACTTGTCCGAATTATTTCCATCCAGGAAGGGCCATTCTGACTGGATGAAGGATGCTTTGCGCCTAGCAGAAAAGGCTTTTTCAATGGGTGAAGTTCCTGTCGGTGCAATTGTGGTCAAAGATGGAAAGATAATAGGAAGAGGACACAATCAACGAGAACGATTAAATGACCCCACAGCTCATGCAGAAATTCTAGCAATCACAGCAGCAGCAGGAACCCTAAAAGACTGGAGATTGAACGGGACAACATTATACGTGACAAAAGAACCTTGCCCTATGTGTGCAGGTGCAATAATTAATTCACGTGTATCTCACTTAATATTCGGGGCCTATGATGAAGAAAAAGGATGTTGCGGGTCCCTATATCAATTATGTGGTGATCGACGCTTAGATAGTAGAACAACAGTTCAAGGTGGGATAGAAGAAAAGAATTGCACTGCAATCCTAAAGGATTTTTTTCAATTGAAAAGAAATAAAGGAACACAGTAATTCCTAAAGGGATATCCCAGTGAAAAATTATATTGATCTGTTGAGATCCAACATACCTTTAATTGATTTAAGATCACCCATTGAATTTGCCAAAGGTGCATTTCCACAAAGTATTAATCTTCCAATTCTTACCGATGATGAACGGGCTCAAGTTGGAAAAACCTTTAAACATCAGGGAAGTGAAGCTGCGATCCAATTGGGATACACTTTAGTTTCGGGAACTCTTAAAGAGTCCAGAATTATTACTTGGAAAAACTTTATTGAAAATAACCCAAATTCATGGATCTATTGTTTTCGGGGCGGCCAACGGTCCAACATTGCAAAAGAGTGGTTAAAAGAAGTTAATATCGATATTTCTCTTGTGGAAGGTGGGTTCAAAATGTTGAGACAAACATGCATAGATATTCTTGATTCAGTTAAAAACGATTCGAAACGGTGGATCATTCTGGGGGGACGAACCGGAACAGGTAAAACGGTGATATTGAATAAATTAAAATCTTCAATTGATCTAGAAAAACATGCTGAACACCGGGGGTCTGCATTTGGTGGATTTTTCTCACCGCAACCCACCCCCATCAATTTTGAGAATCGATTGGCCCTGGATTATCTTCGTCATGAAAATCAAACCTTAGTTTTAGAAGATGAATCTCGGACCATTGGAAGGCTGGCAATACCCAACACATGGTTTACCCGAATGAAAGAATCTAAATTGGTTATTTTAGAAATATCCCTAGATGAACGGGTGCAAAATATTATTGAAGATTACGTACAGTCACCTTTACGGAATGGGATACCTAAAGAAGACTTATTAATCTCCCTTCGATCATCCCTTTCAAAGATTCAAAAACGGTTGGGAGGAGATATATTTAAAGAAATACGTACCAAAATGGATAAAGCCATTTTGGACTCAAATAATTATTATCACGAAGATTGGGTGATTCAATTACTTAGGACCTATTACGATCCGTTTTACGATTATCAGATTAAATCTAAAAATGACAAATGTATCTATCGTTCAGATACAAAGGGTGTCGTGGACTTTTTATCAGATCTTGAATCCGATAATTAAATTACTGTTTATTATGCCAGTGATTATGTTCCGTTGACCATACTTTCCCCTCTGGTGCAATGCCAGGTGGTTGGGATTTTGGCTCAATAAGTGATTGAACATTTGGAAGGGAAGGTGCGACGGATGGGTCATCATGCAAATGTCCATGCTCTTGAGACCATATTTTCCCCGGTGGTACTTCCTCCGATGGAGTAGGTGTTCCAGCTTGTGTTTGTGGAACAAAGGGACTGGGTGTAAAAGTAGCCACTGCTTCCTTGGATGGTGATTCAAAAAAGAAAAACCAAAATAGGAGTAATACTACAATAACACCCATGACCAGAATTTGGGAAGTTTTGTCTCCAGACTTTCCATGACAAGCCTTGAGTTTTTTACCACTACCGCAATGACAAGGATCATTCCGTCCTAGTTTAGAGTTCAAAATAGATTCCGGGTTTTAATGAAATTAGTTGTTTTGAAGTTCAAATTCTTCTGCCACAAACACATTGTCTTTTATCATGCCAACCACATTTGCCACTCGAACTGCATTGCACATACCATCTTTTGCATGTGAATCACCATGGTCGGACATTTTTGTTCCCTCAACATCATAGGCATTTTCACCAATTTGAATAGCCAGACTACATGATTTTTGGTTTTTCATACCAAAGTTGCACATCCCACAAGATGTTCGAACCATTCCGCTGACGACTCCATTTTCACCGACAGCTACAACGAGATCCTGAGATGATGGTATTATAGTGGCAGTCTTTTTGGTGACTGAACAAGATCCACAACCGGCAAAGGACAGATTAAGTGCAACCAAGGTTACAATTATAATTTGTGTAATATTTTTCATTGTGTTGGTTCCTTTAATTCAATTATCGCAGTGGTAATGTAATATAGATTATCCATTTAAGGAATTGAGATAATCAAACTTGCGAATAGAATTCCCAATCCGTTTGCCACAAGGTCTTTCCTGCTAAAAAAACCGTTCTTACTTTTACTGTCTTGGATCTCTTTGGAAACGCCCGCCACAAAACTAAGTCCTAAAGAAACCGGCATAGCATAAGTCTCATCCATTTCCATTTTATTAACAAGAATATATTGAATGCCCAGTGCAACGAGACAACTGTAGGAGAAATGCTGTACTTTATCAATTGCAATCCATTTATCCTTTGGCTGCTCCTTTTCAAATTGATCAATGGATGCAATTGTTGAATTATATTCAACAGCCAAAACGGGTGTAAACAGGACAATTAATAATATCATTACAAATGGTGTAAAAAAGGTTGTCTTTTTCATTTTATTTAAAACATACTTTTTTTAAACCGCCATCAAAAGTATTTTTTTTATAAATCCTAAAAGAAAAAAGGCCACGATTGGAGAAAAGTCCATACCCAAACTTTGCATGGGTAATATTTCCCTGACAGGTTTCAAAATGGGTTCTGTAATTTGATATAGAAGTTTGATAAACTGATTGTATGGATCATGGGGAATCCAACTTAGAATAACACGGATCATGATCAGCATTTGTAGAAGGTTGAAAGCGTTGTTGATAATTGTGAAAAGGAGGTAATTCATTAAAATAAATTAATCAACTGATTGGATATGATGCGATTCATCATGTTTTAATTTCTGTGCAGCAATGATTTTAGTCTGTTTTTGAGAAAAAGAATAAAATCATTTCTTACAATTCGACGACTGCCACATTCTGGACAACTGCTTAAAAAAGATACGTACTCGATCCATTTAGTCCTTTTCCAATTATGAGAACAAGATAAACATTTCACATCAAAATCTACTGATCATACTTTCAATAAAAAACCCCACGGATGTGGGGTTTTTTATTGCAGGGGAAAATAGATATTTAAATTTGCGTTGGTTCTTTTGTATTTTGGTCTTCTTTGAATTCGGTCACTTTATAGGCTGTGCTACTGCTAAGACCTGCCACGATATCTTTTGGTTCCAATTTCTGGTCATCGAAAACAACGGTGGCTATCCCTTTGTCAAAGTCAACAACGCATTCCTTGACGCCGTCAATTTTTTGGACAATGGAGCTAACTTTGCCAGCGCAGGAGTAACTGCATTGCATGCCATCTACTTTGAGAAGAACTGTATTATCTTTCGCAATAAGAACGGATAATGCAAATGTGATTATCAATAATGTGTATTTCATAATGGATCCTGTCATAATTGTTACCCTAAAGTAATGAATAAAGTATATACGATTTAAAATTATTTTGATCGATTTATCCCTCATCCTACCCTCATTAATTCATCAGTTTATTGATAAAATCAACAAATGTAATTATTGTGTGTATTACAAAATATGAAGTTCAAAATTAAAATTATAAAATCACTTCTGTTCATACCTTCATCAATAATAGTCTTTTGTGATTTTTGTGCCTTTTGCCTGTATTGAGCGAAGTCGAAGTGTGGCGAATAATTCAGGCTTAAAACAATAAGCAACTATTTTAGAAGGAGATGCTTCTTATTTCTTTGAATGCCAATAGGCAAGTGCAATGAATACAAATTGGAAGGGAAGTCTGGCCCAGGCAATTATGGGGGTGGTATCCATTGCTTCACCCTGGGTTAAAGCAACATAGATATTTGCGGGGAATATTACCAGAAGTAGTACAATGAGTCCCCAACCGGCAATGAACCTTGTTTTGGGAAATATGAGCATCGTTCCTAATATGATCTCAAATAATCCACTTAGGTAAACTATTGCAGGTTTAAATGGTAAGATTGGCGGCACGATACGCACATACCAATCTGGATTGAAAAAATGATTCAACCCCCCTCCAATATAGAGCAGGCTCATGAGGACAATACTGATCGTTTTTATTTTTGATATCATTGGAACTAATCCCTAAAATAAAAAAACTTCCCTGAAATAAATGAAATGTTTGAAGATCATATAATCTATTTATTCAAAAAGTAACACCCATTATTTTTAACAACCTATAATTGTGACCCCCTAAAATCCCCCCTTGTATAAGGGGGGAACAAAGGGGGGTTGAAAATAATAGAATGAATTTATTTTTTACTTTCTCGTTGAGCCCTGATCTTTTTATTCAGTTCAATGATTTTTTCATTCCCTTCACACCAGGGCGGCAAATGATCCCAGTCCGGAATCCCATCATCGATAAGGGTACTACTTTTAGTCGATCTGGGAAATCCTTCCACCGGTAACCCACCTACAATCAGGCAAACCAGTTCGCTTTCATCATCCGCTTTCAATGCACGATATACTTCCGGATTAACACGGACCACATCTCCCGGGTTTAGGTCTATTAATTCTCCATCTAAATAAATAATCCCTTTACCATCGAGTACAATATAAATCTCTTCTTGATTTTCATGTTTATGGATAAAAGTGTAGCCCTGACCTTTGGGTAAGCGTGCAAACCCCATTCCGAGAGAGGTTAATTTTACATCATCCCGCAGAAAGGTAAGCCAGTTGGGGAGATTCTCTAAATCGTATGACTTTTTATTGAAGTTCATTATTGTTGCCCTATAATGTTTTTAATTATTTAACGTTTATTAATTTAATCCCACCCGCGTTCGGATTCATCATTCACGTTTTTACTAAATAAAGGTTTAGCCTTACTTTTCTTAATAATGGTTTCCGTATCTTCAAGTTTTTTTGATTGCCCGTCATCGCTAACGAGTTTTACACTTTCGTTAGGATCTATATCTTTAGATTTATTTCTGATTTCTTTTTTCATTCAAAAATATTTCAGGATGGTTTATTTATAAAATCTCACTATCTATCAAAAAGGAATATTTATTTTTAGGTTCTGTAAATATCATTTATGGTTAATTTGCCCACTTAATTTCCATCCCAACCAACCCATCGGTAAATAAGCCAAGGAAAGGTCTGCTACAATAAACCAAACAGGTGCAGGCATAATAAAAACCATAGATATTCCACCTAAAAGAAAAAATACTCCTATAGAATAAGCGAAAACCATTTGATACTTGCTTGCAAATTTAGCAACGAAGAATGCACCTACTAATGTCCCAATGGCGTGTGCAAGAAATGGGAATATAAAATATTTAATTTCCCAGAGTGTGGCATTCATAGGATTCATGCCATCTGCAAAAGGAATTAACCGATATCCAGTTACGATTAATCCCATGTTTACCACCATCCCGAGTAAAGCACCAGCTAGAAATACGAATATAAGTTTTATGATTATTTTCATGTCAAATTTTAACCGAATCTACCCATCATCCCATAAACAAAAAATAACTACAGACCCGCCCAGCCTGAAAACTGGTTGGCAGCCAAAAGCGGACAAGTGGTGGGGCTTGATTCTAAATATTATTACTCAGGCACAATTCCATATTGATTGTCATCATTATCCCCAGACTTTGCTAGATATAACAAGAGAAGAATACCTATTGGAGGGATTAGAAATAATAATGTCCACTTTCCGCTCATATTCATATCATGCAATCTTCTAACTATAACAGCTAAACTTGGCATGATTGTGAGGGGTCTGTAAAAAAATACTAGTATACCTACATCAGAATAAAATTTCCCAATAGGTAAATACTCATTGAAAGGTAAATCCTTAAGACTTATAAAGTTATATCCTATTTGCCTATCAATGAGAATAATAATTACATAAAATATTGACCAAAATAGTAAAAAATACCAAAGCTCTTCTCTACTGGCTCTGCCCTTGAAATTCGCATAATCTTTGAAACATTTTATAAACCATTTCATACTATATTCTAACCATCATACCACAAACAAAAAAACCATTATTCAATCGGTATTCCAAACGTTCCGCCAGCCGAAGGTACCGTAATCCGAATATGCTTGCTCATCGTAGTGAGCATAGCGAACGTAGATGAGCGGAGAGAGAGGGATTCGAACCCCCGATACACGAAAGTGTATACTGCATTTCGAGTGCAGCGCATTCAGCCAGACTCTGCCATCTCTCCAAATTTAGCCTTATATTCTCATGGAAATTATAGTGCCACTTACGGAATTACAACGCGCAGAACTTGAAGAATACCTGGAAACAATTCTTGAACTTTATACTGAAGACGAGTATGAAGACTTGGTGGAAAGTATTGTTTCCCATTATTGCCATCGGAAATTCGGGATAGAGGCAGAAGAATCCATTAAACTATTTTATGAGATTGTTGAACAATCTAAATAAACACTCTTTAATTACAGGGAAAATAAATGTCAGATATACTTATTAATCAATCCGTCGCCATTTTGTGTGACGGAAACAATATTGAAAGAAGCATACACGAAATGTCCGGTTCTAAAAAGGCTATGATCGATTTTGATCAATTGATCCCAAAGTTATTGAATGGGAGAGGATTAAACAGGTTAATCTATTTTCGGGAAGGGAAATCAATTTCAAGAAAATTTGCTGAACGACTCCATGAGAATTACTATGGCTCAGTTGTGCCCTGTCACAAATCAGCTGATATTCCCTTATCGATTAAAGCGACTCAATTGGCATCCAAGGTGGATACCATCATTATTATGTCCGGTGATTCAGATTTTGTTGAATTGGTGAGCCACTTGAAGGCAGAAGGTGTCCGGGTTGAGATAGCGGCAGTGAGACAAACAACTGCAAGGATATTAATCGAGGAATCTGACCATTACCACGAGATAACCAGTGACGATTGGTTCGTTTATCGAGGAACAAAAAGAGCACCCAAATCAAAAAAGAGTTCATAAGTTTATAATTATATGCTTACAGATAGACTTATTCTTTTTCAATTCTGGTTTTTAGATTAAATTTCCTATAGTTATATCGTTTCATTATATCAAACAAAGAGGGAAAAATGCAAAACGGAACAGTTAAGTTTTTTAACAAAAGCAAAAGATATGGTTTTGTCAAAGGCGACGATGGAGAAGATTACTTTTTTCATGAATCAGGACTATCTGAAGGAATCTATGTCCAAGATAATGATAAGGTTGAATTCAAAGTTATAGATGGTGACCGAGGTAAAAAAGCAGTCGAAATATCTATCATTGATTAACCATTTATCAATAAATTGATCTAAAAACCCCCTGAGTTTGCAGGGGGTTTTTTTTCATCGATATGGGATTAGACTTTGGTCGTTATTATTTAGCATTCATCGTGAATTGAATGCAAAAATGAATTAATTAAAAAAAGTGAAACAGGATTTCAGTATGTTAAAAAAGAATACCCAATATGTTCTATTCGTAGCCATGACTTTTTCTTGGCTTTCAGCTTCCGGGCCACCCATTGAACTTGTAGAAGGGTCTTATAGTGGCGGTAAAAATCAGGACTCTCTCATCGTGACAGGAACTGGGGATCGTATCACCTTGCAATTACAAAATGGATCAAAGATAAATTTTACGTTGGAAGGCTCAACTTATAAGACGGAAAATATTTCGGGAGAAAGCCATTATTCCTTAAATATTTTTGGGGATAAAAAATTTGAAATCATCGATGGATCAACAAATGGATCGGCCGGTGCTTATACATTATATGCCACCCCTAGTTTTTTCAAAAAGCTGCTATCAATACTCGTATCAAGTGCGCTGATTTTTTCAGTCATTCAGGCATATTTGAAGGTAAATAAAATCTGGAAACGACGGAAAAATGAAGAAGTGGCAAATAGTATTTCAATTGTGGCTGCTATGTTGGGGTTTGCTGTAGGGCTCCCTTTTTTAATGAATAATATTTTTATCACTCATGATTATTTCTCAGCAGGAAAGGTTGTGTTAGGCTTATCCTTGGCATGTGTGTTTACCTTAATTGGTTCGGGACATTTTGTCGATGCAAATCGTGGGGTGAGTTTCTTTACATTATTGGGTCGTGCACTGAATTTGGAAGGAAAAGAATCTACTGACTTGATTAGTGATATGCTTCGTCCAAAAGGTGCCCATAAAATTATTGAAATATTGAAAAAACTTGCAGCAATAGATGATGACATTGCACAGGAAGAAATCGACCTAATTAATCAATTCTCAGAAAAGTGGGGAATTGATATACCTAATTTAAAGCCCGGGAAACCTGAAGAAATTACCAACCTAGTCGAATTAAAAGCGTTGGTGCAATCTTACCTAGATGAAGGGCCGGATACTGATGTGGCAGAAGGATTGGTTGATTTGATTAATCTAATGGCTCAAGCTGATGATGAAGTGACGGAAGAAGAAGCCATGGCTGTGTCAGAATTTACCGGTATGATCGCCCATTATGTCAGTGCAGAAAAAGGCGGAGAAATGCAAATGTACGAGGTAAATATCGTGCCCCAAGGCGACGAGCAAATCGCTGCTGTCAAGGAAATCCTTCCAGATTTGGATGTGGTTGATGATAGAGGGGGTCGGGTATTTAAAGTCGGTCGCTATTTCTCAGAAGAATATGCTGAAGCTGTCTGTGGAAAATATATAGCATTGGGACTTTATTCTGATGCTTCAAAGGTTTTAGTTGATCCGAGTAAGGAAGATTAATAATTAAATATGAATTAATAAAAAAACCGCTTAGGCGGTTTTTTTATTTTCTAAAGTAGAAGTAAGATTTTATAATTCTTTCAAATCCTTCAATAATTGTTGGAGCATATCTTTCGCATCGCCAAAGACCATAATTGAATTATCAAATCCAAATAATTCATTTTGAATACCGGCAAATCCAGTATTCATGGTCCGTTTGTTAATAATAACTGTCCTGGATTTGTCCACATCTAAAATCGGCATGCCATAGATCGGTGATGATTTGTCATGGCGAGCAGCGGGATTCACAACATCATTTGCTCCCAATACCAGTGCAACATCGCAATCTTCAAATTCAGGGTTAATTTCGTCCAGATCTTTTAATTGTTCGTAAGGAATGTTTGCTTCTGCCAAGAGAACATTCATATGCCCTGGCATCCGTCCTGCAACTGGATGGATCGCATAAAGAACTTTCTTCCCTTTGCTTTCTAAAAATTCTGCAACCTCCCGGACTGCATGCTGGGCTTGGGCAACAGCGAGCCCATACCCAGGAACAATAATTACTTTATCTGCAGCATCAAAGATCATGGCTGCTTCTTCTGTTGAATAAGATTTCACTGTAATTTGTTTGGCTTCATCATCGCCTGAAGGTTCTTGTTTTAATCCTACGGCTCCAAAGATGACATTTGTCAAGGATCGGTTCATCCCTTTGCACATAATGTTTGTTAGAATAAGTCCGGATGCGCCCACTAAGGCACCGGAAATGATAAGACCATTGTTCATCAATACAAACCCGGTTGCTGCTGCCGCAACGCCAGAATACGAATTAAGCAGGGAAATAACCACGGGCATATCTGCACCACCGATTGGAATCGTAAGTGTTACACCCATTAAAGCGGACAAAAATACAATAGCATAAAAGAAGTTCACTAAATCATTTCCGCCCATAACGAGATATGCAGTAATTGTTACCATAGAAAACGCAAATATAGCATTGAAAATTTGCTGACCTGGAAATACGATCGGTTGTCCGGAGATAAATCCCTGGAGTTTTCCAAACGCAATGAAACTACCGGTGAAAGTGAGTGTCCCCACAAAAATACTTAAAATGACCACAACGAGGTAAAAAGTGGGAGACAATCCATTGATGAATACACCCGTTTGTAATTTATCAATATTTCTGATAAAATCTGCTCCAGCGACTAAAGCAGAAGCAGCACCGCCAAAGCCATTGAATATGGCAACCATTTGCGGCATTTGGGTCATTTCAATTTTTGTGGCGAATACACCGCCTATCAATCCACCAATGACAATCCCAGCGATGATTAATGTAAAATCAAGGTTATTGGAAGCTAAAAGAGTTGTGACTATTGCAATGAACATGCCAATGGATGCCATTGTATTGCCGCCACGGGCTGTTTTAGGGTGACTTAATTTTTTCAGTCCAAGAATAAAAAGGATCGCTGCCAGGACATAAAATAATTTTGAATATTCCATGCCGGCACCTATTTCCGTTTAAACATTTTAAGCATTCGATCTGTAACCATAAAACCGCCGATGACGTTGACAGTGGCAAATATAACAGCAATTAAGCCCAGCCATGTCCCCATACCACCATCCAATCTGGTGGCGATAATTGCACCTACAATCGCAATGCCTGATATAGCATTTGATCCACTCATCAAGGGTGTATGTAAGGTAGGCGGGACCTTTGAAATAATCTCGATCCCAACGAAGATTGCCAATATAAAAACAGTTAAAATATTGATATCCATAATTTTCCTTAAGCGTTCATTGCTTCTTGGGTTGGCTCGTGAGTAATCTCACCTCTGTGAGTGAACATTGCTCCCGAAATAATTTCATCTTCCAAGTCCAGATTGAGTTCACCATCTTTTACCATATACGTCAAAAATGCAGTAATATTTTTTGCATATAATTCACTCGCATGAACTGGCAAAGTACCCGGAATGTTTGATGTGCCATCAATGGTAACTCCATTATATTCGATGACTTGGTCTTTTTGCGTTAATTCACAATTCCCCCCATTTTCTGCCGCTAGATCCATTATAATGGACCCTGGTTTCATGTCATCAACCATGGTTGTTGGAATAAGAAGAGGGGCAGGCCTACCCGGGATTAATGCGGTTGTAATGACCACATCTGCTTCACTCATATGTTCGTGAATCAATTCTTGTTGACGCCGTTTATAATCATCTGATGTTTCTTTTGCGTATCCACCTTCTCCTACACCATCATCTGAATCTGATTGTACTTCTATGAATTTTGCTCCCAATGATTCAACTTGCTCTTTTACCACTGGACGAACATCAAATGCTTCCACTTGAGCTCCCAGTCTTTTTGCGGTAGCAATGGCCTGTAATCCTGCCACACCTGCACCTAAGATTAATACTTTAGCAGGGCGGATTGTACCTGCTGCCGTCATCAGTAGTGGCATATAAACGCCAAGACGATTTGCAGCAATCAAAACAGCTTTGTAACCTGCGATATTGGCTTGAGATGATAATGCATCCATTTTTTGAGCCAAAGTAGTTCGCGGAATAAGGTGCATAGAAAAACCAGTGATTGATTTTTCTGCTAATGCTTTTACAATTTTTAGCTCTCGCGTTGTTTGTATAAATGAAACATATACAGAATGGGGTCTTAACTGGGATATTTCTTCCTCGGATGGTGGAAGTACTCTTAATACTACATCAGCTTGGGATAAAACTTTAGAACCCGAATCCAAAATTTCTGCTCCAGCATCCTGATAGTCCGAATCAGAAATAAATGAGGCCTGCCCTGCACCAGATTCTATTCGTACATTTAATCCTGATTTTATCAATTGTTTCACTGTAACAGGTGTCACAGCAGTACGAGTTTCAAGTGGATGAATTTCTTTAGGTATTACTACAATCATATACGTTTTCTTATTAAATCTTAATTGAATGAAGGACAGGAAATTACAAAGTGTTCGTTTGACGTCAATCTTAAAATCCTGTCAATATAAACAAAAATCTTAACTGGAAATTTAAATTACAAACTATGCGATATATCATAACACTTGCATTGATCATTCAATCATTTCTTATAGCAAATACCATTCATGTACCGGAAGACTTTGTAACTATTCAATCTGCAATAAATGTTTCTCTAGATAACGATACTGTATCAGTTGCAGCTGGATTTTATGAAGAGAATATCAATTTCATTGGGAAAAAAGTAGTCGTGACTTCACGATATATAATCGAGCTCGATTCATTGTTGATTGCTGCAACGGTTATAGATGGTGGGGAGAATGGAAGTGTTGTCACTTTCAATGATGGTGAAACAAATGAATCCGTTTTACAAGGATTTACACTTCAGAACGGAACTGGAAATAATATGGATCCAGATGAGAATGGTTCCTTTTACACCTATGGTGGAGGAATCTATTGTGCAGAATCTGACCCTATTATTCGGGATTGTATCATTCAAAATAATACAGGTCATGAAGGTGGTGGCGGTGGCATCTTTTGTTATACGGCATCTCCTAAATTTTATGGATGTACTATAGTTGATAATGAAACAGATGATGTCGGTGGTGGGCTGTATAGCAGAAGTGGTGGAAATCCGGAATTTTATAATTGTGTTTTTTCTGGGAATGTTGCTGAATTTGGTGGCGGATGTTATTTGAGACATATGTCAGATCCGTATATGGAAAATGTGACCTTCGTTGATAATTTAGCCAATAGTTCAGGAGGAGGCGTTGTGTTGAAGGACGATGCTAATCTCGAATCAAATGGGCTTAAAATAATTGGCAATACTGCAGAAGGATTGGGCGGTGGGTTATATGTGAATAATGCAGATCCTGAACTTTCTTTTTTAATGGTTGCATCCAATACTTCAAGTTCAGGTGCAGGTGTTTATATTAGAAATACATCAGTGGTAAACATAACTAATGCGACCATTACAGATAATTCAGCTGAACTTTATGGTAATGGTATCTATATGCGGGATGGCGTAAATGTTACTCTATTGAATTCAATAATTTGGAACAATCAAGAGTCGCAAGTCTATTTCAGAACGGATGGTAGTGATGTTGAATTGAATATCTCATATTCATTACTGCAGGATGGTGAAAGTGGAATTATTGACAATGATAATGGAGATATAAATTTAGGCTCCGGGATTTTGGATGAAGACCCTTATTTCTGTAATGGTCCAGGTGGTAATTATTTTTTAAGAGAAAATTCACCCTGCGTAGATGGAGGGGAAGGTGGTGCTTTGATGGGATCCAATGAGTCTGGGTGTGGCCCCGTAAATATTGGACCTATTTGGTATGTAGATCATAATGGAAATGACGCAAATGATGGAAGTCCGGAAACACCATTTGAAACAATTGCTAGGGCTATAAGCGCTGCAATGGATGGAGATACAATTCGATTAAATCCTGGTCTTTACACTGAAACATTAAACTTTTTATACAAAGAATTGGTCATGGAATCCCGAGTTTATGAAACCCAAAACTGGGATCTTGTTAATGAAACTTATTTTGCGCCGGGGCCAGTAGGAGGCTCATGTATGAAACTTGAGGGAAGTACAAATAATAATGTGACCATTCGTGGTATTTCCTTTAGAGGCGGATCTGATCCGTACGGTGGAGGTATTGTAATACAAAACTGCTCTCCAACTCTTGTTGATGTAGTGGTTGAAGAAAATACCGCAGAAATAGGTGGCGGTATTTACATCTCTGAATCAGATCCTGTATTCAAAAGATTGAAAATTAGAAATAATGGAGCAAATATTGGAGGTGGCATTTATATCGTAGATAGCACACCATTATTTGAAGAAACTCTCTTTATTGAAAATATTGCTTATTGGGGTGCAGGGATATATTCGGAAAATGCTGAACCAACAATAACAGGATGTATTTTCAGAAAGAATCAAGCATTTATTGAAGGAGGCGGCTTATACCAGTCTGGGGGGATTGGAACCATCAATTGGACATCATTTGAAATGAACCACGGATATGATTTTGGGGGCGGGTTAGTTGTGAATCAGGCAACCATTGATTTGGATCATACAACATTTTCTGACAATATATCAGGGATGGGTTCTGTTATGACAGTTCAAACTTCAGCAATTCAAATTGTTAACTCCATATTGTGGGGTAACGACGGTCCTCTGTTTTATTCGCCTAATGGAAGTGGAATAACTTCCCTTGATGTCAGTTATTCGGATATCGAAGGTGGGGTAGAATCGATTAATGATAATTTTAATATTATGGTAACTGTTGGTAATGGATTATTGGATATAGATCCAGAATTTTGTGATCCCGTTATACAAGATTATGCGTTAGAAGATGGCTCTGTTTGCTTGGTAGGCTCAGAGAACGGTGAAGTTATTGGAGCTTTTGACATTGAATGTGGGAATGTATTGGGGACAGATGGGATTATCGTACCATCAGGATTTTATTTAGCTCAGAATTATCCGAATCCGTTTAACTCAACAACCAAAATTGATTACACCTTAATTACCCAAGGATTTTATACTTTAAATATTTTCAATATTAATGGAAGTTTAGTTAGAATATTAAAATCTGAAATGGGAACGCCAGGTACATATTCAATTCGATGGGATGGCCGAAATTTCAATGGTCACATTGTACCAACCGGTATGTATTTCTATCAACTAATATCAGCTGAAGGAATACTAAATCGTAAAATGTTATTATTGAAATAATATTAACGTATATTATACAATAAAATTAAGATTCCTATTTTGATTGTCTTCGTTGTATATTCGACGTCTCGGATAAGACAACATTGGGCAAACTTCGTAACATAACATCCATATCTTTTGTCATCATTTTGATGGCGACTAATCTCTCTGCTCAGGGACTGGGTAATTTTCTTGGGTCATGGATTGGAATCGAAACACTCAATAGTCCCACAAATTCTTACGAAAATAGAAATATTGCCATCAATTTCACAGAAGGCGGTGAGAGAGATGGTTACTTAATTTTTAACTCCTCCTCAGAATTCATGTATAATGATGATTTGGACTGGGCATACCATTATTTTGGTTTAGATAAGAATACAAATGAATTAATATTTCTTCGTCGATTTATAACACCCATTGGAATAATTGGAAATCAAGAGTTACGATATACCATCCTGGAGTGGGATATCGATTCCTTCTTGGCTGAATACGAATCTGATAATGGTGATACTTACCACCAAATAAGGATGAGTTTAAATGTTCTTGATGTGGATGATTATCAACCTGTGACCTTTTTACTCCACCAGAATTATCCAAATCCATTTAATCCTTCAACAACCATTTCATTTGATATTGATTTAGAAGCATCTGGATCTCTTATTATTTATAATATTAATGGTCAAATTATAAAAATTCTGCATCAAGGAATTTTCAATACAGGTCTTGCGCAATTTCATTGGAATGGCCATGATCAACAAAGTAATCCTGTGAGTGCAGGTACCTATATCTATCGTTTAGTGGTTGATGGTTTTTCTCAATCACACAAGATGGTACTTCTTAAGTAAGTATCTCACTCTTCTAAACTTTAACAGCCGACTTTACATGAAAACTTTTAAATTTATCCTTCCAATAATTGTGTCTATTTCAGCATTATTTGCAACATGGTTTGATGATATTCCCAGAACCCTAACTCAACCGAATGGTCAACTATTATCATGTTTTGTATCGGGAGACCAATATGGTCGTCGACTTCATGATGAAGACGATTATACAATAGTTTTAAATGAAGTAGATGGATATTATTATTATGCCATTCCAGGGATTAATAACGAACTCATTCCGTCAACTTTTATCCCCGGAACCGTGGATCCAAAAACGTATGGGTTAGAACCGGGCTTAGCAATGAGTCTGGCGGAATATAACCGAAATAAAGATTTCTATCATAATTCTGAATCTGAACGGGATTCCAGAGATGCGCCCACATCTGGAGAAATTGCTCAAATTAACGTATTTATTCGATTTGCGGATGATCCGGTATTCCCAAACCCTAGATCCTATTATGATGTAGTTTTTCAAGCAGATGAAGGTGAACCATCTCTTAGAGATTACTACTGGGAAGTTTCCTATAATTCGCTTTGGGTAAATACATTTCATTTTCCAGGGAGTATCGATGATGTTAATACCGCATATCAGGATGAGCATCCTCGTGGTTACTATCAGCCTCAATCTGGTACAAATCCTGACGGATATCAAAACGATAATGAAAGAACCCAAAGAGAGCATACCCTTTTAGCTAACGCATTAAATGCAATTTCAAGCGAAGTATCCCCTCTGACGGATATTGATGCAAACGACGATGGTTATGTTGATGCAGTTTCATTTGTTATTTATGGCCAGCCAGGAGATTGGGCTGAGCTTTTATGGCCTCATCGCTGGTCACTTTATTCTCAAACAGTCACTATTAATGGTGCTCAGGTTTGGGATTACTTATTTATGTTGTCAGAATCATGGTAT
>Ga0209554_1001582_pt1 | contig 17059 bp, 15 predicted proteins | sample MarorgKNORR_S2LV_5_FD_188221 | JGI IMG/M metagenome (GOLD analysis project Ga0209554, IMG submission 188221) | Marine microbial communities from the Southern Atlantic Ocean, analyzing organic carbon cycling - Bottom_A/KNORR_S2/LV (SPAdes) (version 2) | ecosystem: Environmental > Aquatic > Marine...
TATATATATAGATAAGAAAATTCGTCATTTTCGACTCCCTGTTACCATAGGAGGGACTAATGGCACAATTTCAAACATTCGAGCGTGAAGCCTCTGGAATTCGTAGTTTCACGCAACTGATCCGTCCGTGGAGTGGGCATATTGTGCTGATCATCCTCCTTGTTACGGGTCTTGCCCTTGCGGATATGGTTCTGCCGTTGGCACTTTCGCTGCTCGTTGATGATGTCTTTCCAGCACTTTCATCTAGGGAAGGTGGATGGGAATTGCTTTCAATTATTCTCGTTTCGCTTTGCGTCATTTATGTGTTTCGGAATGTTTTGTTTTTTGTCAGTCGTATGATTTCGGTGCATGTGAGTGAACAAGTTTGTTTCGACTTGCGTCAGAGGTTGTTCAACCATTTGCAACAACTTGGCATGAGTTTTTATAAATCGAACCGTCCAGGCCAAGTCAGTTCGCGCGTCATGGATGACACCTTCCGCATTCAGACATTTATTCAAGATAAGTTACCAACACTGCTTCGTTACTTTCTTGAGTTCCAAATTCTGTTGATTATTTTGTACGTTGTGAATTGGAAACTTGCACTTGCAAGCACCGTGGTTCTTCCATTGCACTTGTGGACGTACAAAAAGTTTTATCTTCCAATTCGTGACAGTCATCACCGCGCACAAAAACATTTGGCCGAAGCCCACGGCAACCTCATTGAAACTTTTTTAGGCGTGCAGGTCATCAAAGGATTCTCTGCGGAACGACGTGAAACGGAATCTTTTTTAGAAACAATTCGTGCTGGCCGTGATGACCAAATCAAAACACAGCGGTTTCAATTTGCACAAAAAGTTATTGCAGACTTACTTGTAGGCGCGGGCACTGTATTGTTGCTTGGGTATGGTGCCTGGGAAGTATATGCAGGCACTATGTCGATCGGTCTATTTCTCATGTTCTTCTGGTATGTACGCATGTTGTACCCAGCGGTTCTTGAAGTCATTAGTGGCACTGGTCATTTCTCTCGTACTTCAGCGAGCGTTGATCGGGTTCTTGAAATGTTAGAAGAACCTGTTGACGAAATTTCATATGACATGCGAACTCGTACGCAAATGTTAAAACTTGTAGGACCAATCGAGTTCAAAGATGTTTCATTTCTTTATGAAGAAGATGAATCGCCCGTGTTAAAAGATATTAATTTAATCATTGACGCCGGCGAACACGTTGTTATCACCGGTCCCAGTGGTTGTGGAAAAAGTACGTTAATTAGTTTGCTCCCCCGCTTTAACGACCCCACATCTGGTGTAATTAAGATTGGCGGCCACGATATCAAAGACATACGACTGCAAGATGTGCGGGACATGTTTGGCGTTGCGTTTCAAGATGCGTTTTTATTCAACGCCTCTATCATTGACAATCTGCGATACGCAAGACCCACCGCGTCCATAAAAGATATTGTCAATGCGTGCAAATTAACGGGCGCACATACATTCATCGAACGATTACCAGAAGGGTATGACACTCGCCTTGGCGAACGTGGAATCGATTTGTCTCATGGCCAAAAGCAGCGAATCAACCTTGCAAGAGCCCTCGTTCGGCAACCTCAAACCCTCATCATCGATGAAACAACTGCTTCGATTGAAGCAGGCGCTGCAAATGAGGTTATCAAGGACATTTTAGAACACATGGAGGGAAGAACAGTCATAATAGTGACGCATGATCCGAGTATTAAGGAATTGGTACACCGCGTTATTACGCTAGAGAACAGAACAATCACCCAAGATGTAAGAGTTGAAGAAAACAACATGAAACACCCCGCTGCAAAGGAAACAAAACTTGGTCTTCTTATTGGTACACTTCTTTGCGCTGCGATGTTTGTTGGTGGTTGTTCAAGCCGAACAACAACGAGTATGCTCGAGATGTCAGAACCAAAAAGTTCTGGCATCACAATTGAAAGCGACGAGCCTGTGAACCTTGTCTCGCTTGCGGATGCCGTTGATAAATTGATGGGTGAAAATGTGGTCTTGGAAGTGATCATCAAAGAGCAACCCCCTGCTCCACTACCTACACTTCCTACGCCATCTGAAATTGCAGATCTTATTAGCGAAACGGTTGAAAATCAACCCACAACATTGAGTGTTGATTTACCAAAATTAAACAAGACTGAACTTGACGACCTCGTGCGAAGATTAACCGACCGCTACAAACAAGATTTGGATTATGAAATTGCAAGCAATGTGCTTGATGGTGTTTTGCCACCTGCTCCTGTGGAGATCTCCGAACTGCAAAGCATCGCAAAGAAAAAAGAGGGAACAACCAAGATCATTCGTTTTGGCTATCAAACTTTTTTGTCGCAACCTACGCAACTTTGGGTGGAAGGATTTACGATTGTTGGCAATGAAATTTCTTCGAACGAAGATGCAGCGGCAAGTAGCAAATATGTATCAGAACTTTCTGCATCCCTAGAATCAGTAAGAGCAAATTTAGGAATTCTTGACTTAGACAAAAAAATTATACAACTCAGTTATATAGATACACCAAATGCGATCAAGATGCTTGATGGTCTTGGCTTCTCAACTTTTGCAAACGTAGAAGATGTTCCTGACACAGTTGATTGGTCAAAGTTGCCCTACGTTGTGGCAGTTCCTGAACCATCGGATACTGGTCTTGTTGGCGGAACAGTAGCAGGAGGTGCTTTTGGGTTAACGATGGTGCCAAACACTGCCAGTCAACTCTCCTCAAATATGGTTGCTTCTCCAACAACCCAACTTATCGTCTTTTTTGATCCCGCTCATCCCGAACAGTACGGACTTGTCAAAAAAATGCTTGGTGAACTTATTGATAAGCCAGCAAGGCAAATATTTATTGAAGGACTCGTTCTTGAAATAAACGAAGATGGGCTCAAAGATATTGGTATTGATTGGCACATGTTTGACGCCAATGACCCATCACTTCTTGATCTCACTGTTGGCAAGACTAACGCTGGAACAACCGCTGACACCCTTATTTTTAGTTTGTCAGATCTGAATCTTGAGAGGGCATTTACGCGTTTCAACGATTGGTGGTTCGACGTTGATGTTCGAGCATTGATCCGAGATGGCAAGGCGGAGATTCTCTCAAGACCAAGTGTGCTTACACTCAATAATAGGCAAGCGACCATTCGTGTTGGCCAAGACATTCCAATTGCAACAAGTACTGCGGGGATTGTTAATGCAGACATGCTTGCGTTTGACTTTAAGTATCTCCCCACGGGAATCATGTTAAATATTCGTCCTCGAATTTCAGCCGATGGCAGTGAAGTAAGCATGTTAATAGATACAATTGTCTCCTCGACTGTGCCCGGCGCAGATTTAGAAATCAGAGACTCAACCGATAAACTACTTGCTTCTGCGCCGACAATTTCAAGTCGAAGAGTACAGACGTACGGGCGCATTCCAAACAACACACCGTTTATTATTGGCGGTTTGGTCAACAGAGAACACCACACCATTCACGACAAGGTTCCGATTTTGGGTGACCTTCCTCTGATCGGTGGCTTGTTTCGAGCCGAGCGAACAACATCTGAAAAAACCGAAGTTATTATCGTCCTTACACCTCACGTATTACCTGAATCAAGCAGCATGCTCAGCGCAACACCAAAGGACGATCCTCGCTTTGATGATTTTGGCAATGAACTCTTTCGAGATTCCTACCGCATTCGGGACCGAGATGTTTTCGATCTTTCATTTCTCAAGAACAACAAGAAATTTCAGGTCTATCGTGATTATGTCGCTACTGCCCTTGAGAATAACTTTCGGCTTGCTGCCGAGCCAGCCTTCAGGCAATTTTCAGATAATCATTTCCCCGGCGAAGCGATCTTAACCTGTCGAATGGTCTACGAAGTCATCAAACGACTTGACATTGCTGACTCAATTCCAGACACACAACTCGCATTTTTCAAAGCAGAAACTAACGGGGGTATGGAAGTTGAATTCCTAGACCGCGCTCTTGCGAAATCTGTTGGTGAATTATCTTTAGAAGGTTTCTTTAGAGATTCCCGCGGATTGGCGTTGGTAATTACGTTCTACGAAAATGATCCCGTTCCAGAAGTTTCCATCGTGCAGTGCCCCGATCGGGAAAGTTGGAAAAATCTTACGTGGTCCTTGAATCTACCCTCTGCTTCTGGTCGAGGTAGATCAACCATTGTGATTCAAAACGAAGGCGACCTGCTTCGGGTCCGCAGAGCAGTTGCTCTAAAACGTTTTCTTGAAATCAACAGCGGGGGCGAAACACTTGAACTTGATCAATTCACTGTTGGACAATATGTCCTTGTGCCCGACATCGACCCAAAGCAAATTCACATTGTTGATGAAGATGTAGCGAAGTATTTCTTCCAAACTGAACATTACTACGCTGCAACTCTTCAAGCGATTGATGAAGCAATCAAGAAGTTAGATTTGGTGATTGGCAACAAATCTGCAAAGTGACAGTTTTTAATTTGGCAGAGTGAAATTAAATTCTGCTGTGTAATAATCTTTTGGATCTCGCAGGGTTTTTTGAATTACATTTCTGTTGCGGATTACCTCTGTTGAACCAATCTCTCTGTCCTTGTATTTCAACAAAATCGGCTTTTCGAGATCCAACATGTTGTCGTTTAAGTACACCGTCATTGCATGTACATCTGTTTCGTGAATTGTGATTGTCTGCCCATCGATTGAAGCAACAATTTTTGTTCGCGCTTCAGGTTCGTCCACCGCAAGCCAATAAAATTGATGGTGAAGCACGTCATCTTGTACCCAAACGATCTTTCGGGGGTATGGATTGCGAGTAAACGATGCCATCCATGGAAACGCTTTGGTTTCTTGACGATCCATCCAGTGACCTTTGCCTTCGTGTATGACTGCTTGATGTGCATACCCTTCTGGATTTTCTTGTTGCAACAAAGCAAGTTTGACTTTCCACGCGGCGCCAATTTTATTTCGATCGTAGGCAGAGTCTTGTGCACCAACATGAAGTGCGAAGGCAATGTTGCGAAGTCCATCGGGAACCGTTTCATTTGGATGCCCAGCCATCATGCCAGCGGCAGCAAGTTTGTCTGCCATACGCGGTGCAAGTTGGTAGACTCCGTCGCCACCTGCGCTGTAGCCAATAATGTAGACCCTGTTTGGGTCAACGCCTTCAAACCGCACCATCTGTTCGATGAGTTGTTCAAACATAGGGTCGATGTGTGCTTGATGCCACATATTCCACGTATCGGTTGGTGCTCGGGGCGCGACATATACGCCTTCTTCAAGAGTGTAGAGTTTCTTCTGATTTTCCCACTGACGTGTATTCACTTCTTCGGGTGCCCCGCCGCCGCCATGCATAGAAATCCAAAGTGATTTTTCTCCAAATGGGGCATCACCAAACGTGGTGTACCAATACTTCATTCTTTTTCCATCATGTTCGATGACATGTTCGTCTATTTTATTTTTCTGTTGTTCCCAAAGTTGTTCTGCATACTTTTTCGCACCTCGCTCAGTGAGCTTACCCGATTTCAAGTCAATAATTACCTCGGAGGTAATGACTTTTTCTATTACATCGTTTTTTGTTTGGAAGGTAAACGACTTGCCTTGAGGAAGCATAAAAGTCAAATGATCGTTCGCATCTGCACGTTCATTTTTTGTGTTTCCTTCAAGAAGTAGTCCACCCTCGTCATTTGACACGACAACACGCATGGCTTGCCGAGCCCCATCTGCGTCGATGACGCGAACTCTGACAGGAACCAGAACCGATTCTTCTTCCTCTGCGTAGCGATCAGTCACATCAACAGCACCGTATGTTGTTACTTCAGGTAACCAAACAAGTGGAAAATGGTTGTCTGTTTCACTCCATGAAACTGAAAAGATAGCATGCTGGGGATGACCTTTGGTTGCCTTTGATGCAGAGCCATCAAACCACGCAACGTCAACTTTATCTCCAGTAGGCTCAGCACCACCTGTGTAATGCCATCCTTGATCCCAAAACTCAACCCATGTATGATTTCCGCTTTCGTTGTACCAAAGCGGTGTTCCGGTAAACCTTGCTGGTATGCCAACACTGCGACACGCATCAATCAAAAGAATGCTCAATCCCGTACATGAAGCCATCCCAGCATCGATGGATTCGTACGGGGATTGATCTGCCTTAGGGCGTTTGGTGGAATACTTTACACCAAGCATATCAAAGATATTTTTATTCAACAGAATCGTTGCTTCGGTTGGTGTTGATGTATTTGAAACCAATTCCAAAAACTTCTCGCGAAAGTCGCCACGCCAATTGTCTCGGCGTTCATTGACGTTGGCGTATGGCAAGATGCAATCGAAAAAAACTTCTTTTGAAATTTGATCTTTCCAAGGTGCGTTTGCCCACGCTTCGTATGCAAGATCACAATTTGTAAGAAGAAATTCACCTGTGAGTGTTTTCAAATCTTCCTCTGGCATATGGGTAAGCAACCAAGCCATCCCAGCCTTCTGATCTTCGGGTACCTCTCGAATTGCTTGCTCAATTTCAAGTCGATTTTCCCCAGCGATATCAAGTTGCTTCTGAAAATCTGCTCCACCTGCCAACAACGCCAAAATGAAACCTATATACATGGGTAGCACTATACAACATTGGGGTCAGACCCAAAGTCGAGTTGGTACAATGCCTCGATTCTTAGGAGATTTGTTAAAAATGGAATGCGGAATAATTGGATTACAGGGCGTAGGAAAAACGACGCTCTTTACCGCCCTCACGGCGCATAGCGTCGCCGTGCAAGTTGGCAGCATGAAACCAAATATGGGTATTGCCACAATTCCTGATCCAAGGCTTGCTCAAATCACTACGTTTATTGTCCCCAAGAAGGTCATCCCTGCGACGTTACAAGTCGTTGACCTTCCGGGCGTCCCTTCTGGTGGTTCTAAACTCAATGCGGTTCTCGCACATATTCGAAACGTTGATGCCCTTTGCCATGTTGTGAATTGTTATGACAGGGACCCAAAAGCAGACATCGCATCCATGGATAGCGAACTCATCGTTGCCGACATGGTCGTTGTAGAAGGTGCGATTGATAAAGCTGAACGCACAGCGAAACACGGCGACAAAGATGCGCAAAGACGAGTCGATGTTTTATCGCGAGTCGATACACTTCTTTCAGAAGAAAAACCCGCCCGAGAAGGGGATTGGGACGAAAGTGACCGAGCCATCCTCAAAAGTTACGGCATCATGACTGCAAAACCAATGCTGTACGTTGCAAATGTTTCTGAAGATGATGTTCAGGGTAATTCAGAAGCTGCCAAGTACGTTGCAACCTACGCACAAGAAACCGGTGGACAGAGCGTTGTTGTTTGTGCAACACTTGAATCGGAAATTGCTGAACTTGAACAAGACGATCAACTTGAAATGCTAGAATCAATGGGATTAACTGAGCCAGCCGTTGGGCCATTAGCCCGCGCCCTCAACACCCTTCTTGGTTTAAGTACCTTCTATACTGCAGGCGAAAAAGAAGTACGCGCGTGGCCCATCCCAAAAGACGCCTCCGCTCCGCAAGCTGCTGGCGTAATTCACAGCGACATCGAACGCGGTTTTATCCGCGCAGAGTGTTACCACGTTGATGATCTCTTTGCACTCACTTCAGAAAAAGCGATCAAAGAGGCGGGGAAACTCCGCAGCGAAGGCAAAAACTACACGATGCAAGATGGAGACGTCGTGAACTTTCTTTTTAATGTGTAAACTACTCTTGCGTGAGTAAGCAAAAGAAAACTGGGCGAAAACTAGACGGCGCGATCGTATTTAATTCAGATGTCTACCTTGAAAGTACAAATTTACTTGAATCAAATCAACAACAAATGAAACCCGATGGAGAATCAGGAACACTATTGTCGAATCAGATTTTAAAGCGTATACACATATAATTGATGAGCTTAACAAATGACAGAAATCAAATATATACAGTCTGCAGGAAATATTGAGCATACACAACTCAACGGCTTCTTTGTAGATTGGCCAGATTCTCCCTCGCCCCAGCGACATCTAGATATTCTCAGAGCAAGCCACGGTGTTGAAATGGCAATTGACAAAGACACAAATCAAGTTGTTGGATTCATCAGTGTTATTTCTGATGGTATTTTATCAGCGTACATACCATTGCTTGAAGTTTTACCAGCATATCAAGGACAAGGAATTGGCAAGGAACTTCTTAACCGGATCGTGGCTCGATATCATCATTTATATATGCTCGATGCTTGTTGCGACGAATCAGTAGATGAATTTTATGTCTCAAAAGAATTCTTAAAAGTCTCCGGAATGGTCCGCAGAAACTTTGAAAGTCAGAATGCAACATGACCTTATCTTTTCAGGTTGAACATGAGTGTAGCAAACAAGTCGAACCCATCCTTCGCGCGTTGCCTGAGTGGTTTGGTATTGAAGAATCAACTGTCCAATACATCAAAGATGCAGACTCGATGCCAACGATGCTTGTCAGAGATGGTGAAGAGGTTGTTGGGTTTCTAACGATTAAATATCATTTTCCAGAATCCGCAGACATTTGGTGTATGGGCATACTTCCAAAATATCACCGAACTGGCACTGGAAAATTATTGATAGAAGCACTCGAAACGCATCTCAAGAAAGAAGGCGTAAAATTTTTGCAAGTAAAAACTGTTTCTGATAGAAGTAAGGATAAAGCGTACGCTAAAACAAGAGAATTTTACAAGGGTGTAGGGTTCACACCACTTGAAGTATTTCCAACCTTGTGGGATGAATGGAACCCTTGCCTTCTTCTTGTAAAATACTTGCAATGAAATATAATAAATGCAAAGTTGTTTTCTGGATTATTGTTGTGATTGCTGTTGGCATCCAATTCATCCCTGTTAATAGAACAAACCCACCCGTTATTGGTGAAATCGAAGCCCCTGAAGAAATCATGGCGATCCTTCACCGCTCATGTTTTGACTGCCACTCCAATGAAACAAAATGGCCTTGGTATTCATATGTCGCACCCGCTTCATGGCTTGTTACAAAGGACGTTAGAGATGCTCGAAGTCACATAAACTTTTCAGAATGGGTAAATTACAATTCCAAACAACAAAAACACAAACAGGAAGAATGTGGCGAAATGGTTGCAATAGGCGAAATGCCACTTTGGTTTTATCTTCCACTGCATTCTGAAGCAACATTGTCAAAAGAAGAGATTGAACTGATCGTAACTTGGAGTGGGTTAAAAGAATAAAAAGAAACAGCGTGGCTTTCGCCACGCTGCTCTTGCAATTGCTTGTTCACTGTTCGTCGAACGGTACCTTTGGGCTCCGTTACTCTTTGTAGGTGATCTCAGTGGGCGACCCCACTTTACCCTGTGCACTTGGGCGCATCCGAATTTCTATCAAGTAGTCTTTCCTACTCTTCCGAGCTGGTACCAATTTCTATATGATGTTGTCGGTTTTGCTTGTCTGCCGTCACATGATCAAGCCTAACACCCTTCATTGATTCCGGCCACCGCGCAAACTTGGCAAGTCTTGTGGAGTACGAATCGTCTCCGATTCCGCTTCGTTCCGATCTCGAAACATAACTCCCGCTTGACTTGGTTGCGTGGGCGGGTCGCTGGGTCATCCACTCAAACCGCCTTTCAACGGTTTGGGTGGATACCCAGCCCTCGAACCCTTGGTCGTTCATCGAGAATGTATTTGCATATACCCTCGATCACCGCCAAGTTTGAAATCGCCAGAATAAGGTTGTGGCATGCTTTCGCAAACCGCCCTTACATTCCTTCACCGTTCCCATCTTCCAAATGGAGTCCGAGGACCCGTATCTGAAGGGTGGAATGGAGTTGGAATACTCCACCTATCTGCAGATGGCGAAACTGGCGAGTTATACCTCTGTGTCACTTTCGTTTCACACACGTATGACTGTCCGATGCGTGTATCACCTAGATTTTCAAAGAGCGGGTTTGACGAACGTATTGTCAACAAAGCGTATTGCTTATGTAAGTTATCACGCGCCAGCCAACATTTTGCAAGCCCTCAAGTGTTTGGTGGATAACCGGTGGAAAACCTGCTCAATACGTTAAAAAGCGTTGAATCCGGTAAGTTCACGGCCAATTATAAGCTCGTGGACAGTTTCGGTGCCTTCGTACGTAATCACTGTTTCAAGATTGAGCATGTGGCGAATCGTGCAATAGTCGCTGCTGACACCATTTGCACCGAGCATATCGCGAGCATCGCGAGCGACATCAATTGCTGCTCGGACATTGTTCCACTTCGCCATTGAGATTTGCGAGTGGTGCAACGTCCCCGCATCTTTCATGCGTCCAAGATGCAGGGCCAACAATTGTGCAGTCGAAATTTTACGACTCATCTCTGCAAGACGTATTTGTATTGCTTGCGTTGCAGCGAGGGGTTTTCCAAAAAGCATGCGTGTTTTTGTATACGACAAGACTTCTTCGAAGCATGCTATTGCCGAGCCAACTGCTCCCCACGCAATGCCGTACCGAGCATTTGTCAAACAACGCAGTGGTCCCACCAATCCCTGTACATTTGGCAACATCATCTCGTTAGAAACTCGCACGCCATCAAACACCAAGTTGGATGTTACCGATGCGCGTAGTGAATATTTATTTTCAATATCACTGCTCGTAAAACCATCTGTATCTTTTTCAACAAGAAAGGCGCGACATCCATCGTCGGTCATCGCCCAGACAATTGCTACATCTGCAATTGAACCGTTTGTAATCCACACCTTTTTCCCAGTAATAACCCAGTCGTCGCCATCTTGCACTGCCCGCGTCTGCATATTGCCAAGGTCAGACCCACCCTGCTCTTCAGTCAATGCAAAACAACCTATTGCCTCGCCACTTGCAAGCAGTGGCAACCATTTTTCTTGTTGTGCATTGCTTCCATATTCTGCAATGGGCTGCATCACCAAACTACTCTGCACAGAAACAAATGTGCGAATACCCGCATCGCCTCGTTCAAGTTCTTGACAAATCAATCCATAGGAAACACTGTTCATTCCTTTACAACCAAAAACGCCCGCTTGGGCTAGATCAGCAACAAGTTCGCGGGGAAACACACCCGCATCAAAGGACTTCGATGCAATTGGAATCACCTTTTCGTTGACGAAAGCCGCCATTGTTTGCTGCAGTGCCCGCTCGTCATCTGAAAGTAAAGCGGCGACATTGCAAAAATCTACTGGGTTGGGGTCGTTTTGGCTCATAAAGGGATTTCCTAGTTTGTATTATCTACCATTGTATGACAGGATCAAGAGCATGAAACAAACGATGCAAGTGGGCAACACCGCGACAATTTCATTCAAAGTAGAACCACATATGCAGCCGGTTTTCGAAGGGAAAATCATCCATCGAGTTTGCTCAACGTGGGATTTGGCACATCAGTTTGAACTTGCTTCAAGGCATGCCCTTGTACCCCACCTCGAAGAAGGTGAGGAAGGGATTGGTTCAGGAGTCTCGATCGACCACTGCAGCCCTGCACATCTTGGCAGCGATGTTGAGGTAACCGCAACGGTGACTAAAACAGGCGAAACAGAAGTAGTTTGCTCTATTGAAGCAAGGGTAGGAACACGGCTTGTCGCCACTGGCGAGCAAATTCAACGTGTTTTTCCAGTTGAAACCATCGAAAGAATCATCGCAAACGCAAACAATTAATCCGCGATACGATAGTGCGATGTCTGAACAACATTTACTTCATGAAACCGATGGCAATGTCGCAATTATTCGCATCAACAGACCAAAAGTTTTAAATGCCTTAAGCCTTCCCTTAATGAAGGATCTTGCAACCTTGATGGAACAGTATGACGCAGATGATTCCATACACGTCATTCTGCTTTCTGGAAGTGAACGTGCCTGGGCAGCTGGCGCTGACATCGGAGACATGGCAACGGCATCTTCTGATGAAATGCGAAAGCGAAACCAGTTTGCAATTTGGGAACAAATCAAAGCAATTAAAAAACCAATCGTCGCTGCAGTGAGTGGTTTCGCCCTGGGCGGCGGATGCGAACTCATGATGCACTGCGACATCATCATTGCTTCTGAAAACGCACTGTTTGGTCAACCCGAAATTAACCTTGGCATTATTCCGGGGGCTGGTGGTACGCAGCGATTTACAAGAGCAGTCGGCAAGGCAACTGCAATGGATGTTGTTCTGTGCGGACGTTTTCTTTCTGCAAAAGAAGCGCTTTCGTATGGTCTTATCAGCCGCGTCGTTCCAAAAGAACATTGGTTTGAATCTGCACTAGAAGTTGCAAAACAAGTTGCAACAAAAGGACCAGTTGCCCTACGAGCAGCAAAGGCCTCTGTGCTCAACGCCCAAGAAATGCTGCTTTCTGAAGCCCTCTCTGTTGAACGATCACTTTTTTATGATCTCTTCGATACCAATGACCAAACCGAAGGCATGATTGCCTTTTCTGAAAAACGCAAACCAAACTTCACTGGAACGTAACATGACTACTGCAACTGCCTTTGAAACAATTGATGTAACACTTGACGATGGCGTTTGCACTATCACGATGCAACGCCCTGATGTCCTCAATGCATTTGACAACACCCTTACAAGTGAACTTGCAAATGCATTAAAGGATGCGTCGAGGAACAAAGATGTTCGAGTCGTTGTCATCACAGGAAGTGGAAGAGCATTCAGTTCTGGGCAGGACCTTGCTGACTTAAAAGCAAAATATGTACCAGGTCACGTACCCCACCTTAAAGAAGACCTGAAAAAACGATACGACCCCATCGTCAAAGCAATTCATACGATGGAAAAACCTGTCATCGCCGCAGTCAACGGCGTTGCTGCAGGCGCGGGTTGTTCGCTCGCTCTTGCCTGTGACATGCGAATCGCAAGTGAACACGCATCTTTCGTTGAAGTCTTTGTAAACGTAGGTTTAATTCCAGATTCTGGAAGCACGTGGACACTCCCCCGCCTTGTTGGGTTTGGAAGAGCGATGGAACTTTGTTGTACCGGCAGACCAGTCAAAGCAGAAGAAGCACTTGCAATTGGACTTGTCAACCAAGTTGTTCCAAGCGATGAACTTGAAGAAGCAACACAAAAATTGGCGAAACGACTTGCTTCGCTCCCCGCAAAAGCAATCTCCCTTACCAAACGGTTGCTCAATCAATCATTTGAAAATGATTTTAATGAACAACTCGACCAAGAAGCGTTCGCGCAAGAAACCGCAGGACGAACGCACGATCATTTTGAAGGCGTAGTCGCGTTTATTGAGAAGAGAAAGCCAAACTTCACACACGAATGAACCTGTATGGTTGTTCTTTACGTATGATGTAGTAGAACATGACAAATAATGCACAAAACTCAATTGGTATCATAGGTGCAGGAACCATGGGGGCTGGTATTGCGCAAGCAGCTGCAGGCGCAGGCTGGCCAGTTGTTCTTTATGACATCGAACAAACACTTGTTGATCAAGCAAGTGAAAATATTACGAAACGATTTCTTCGTCTTGTAGAAAAAAATCGAATCACAGATGAAGAAGCAACTTCTTGTCAAGATCGAATCATGACATCAATTTCTATGGAGGATTTGTCCGATTGTGATTTGATTATTGAAGCGGTTGTTGAAGATTTCGACATCAAAGTGAAAGTGCTCAACCAATTTGGTTCTATTGCACAAGAAGCAGTTCTCGCAACGAACACTTCATCACTTTCTGTCACAGATCTTGGTGATGCGTGTGGTTTTGCTGATCGCCTTGTTGGGATGCACTTTTTTAACCCGGCACCAATCATGCCTCTTGTTGAAATTATCCGAGGTAAAAATTCAAGTGAATCTTCCATGCAACGCGCAACATTACTGGCTGAAGCGTGGGGCAAAACAGTCGTGCAGGTTTCTGACACTCCTGGATTTATTGTCAATCGAGTTGCGCGACCCTACTACTTAGAATCATGGCGCATTGTTGAAGATGGCATCGCAACTGTTGATGTCATCGATGAATCAATGCAATCTCTGGGCGAATTCAAGATGGGGCCATTCATGTTGACAGACTTGATTGGACAAGACATCAACGTCGCAACAACACGAAACATCTGGGATCGTCTTGGCAACCCAAGTCGCCTTGCACCAAGCGCGAAACAAGAGTCGCTGGTCGAACGGGGAAATTTTGGGCGAAAATCGGGCTGTGGCGCATACGCACATGATGACAAAGACAACATTGTTCCAGCAGTATTTGTTGAAGCACAAGCATTAGAAATTTCAGATCACCTATCATCGGCAATCAACGATTTTTGTTTGGAAGCGAGTTGCACTTCGGGATCTAAGCTTGAAAGGTACATTTTCGCTCGAGTGCTCAGTGGCATCATGAATGAAGCAATGTGGGCGAACACTGAAGGTGTCGCAACTGAGAGAGACATTGATACCGCAATGAAAATGGGCACCAATTATCCATACGGTCCACTCGAGTGGGTAGAAAAAATCGGTATCGACAAAGTGCAGTGCTTACTTGCAGCGTTGAATGAGACTGTCTCGGACGATCGCTTTGCATCACCACCCTTTGGTACAGTTTCAGCATCGTAAACGAGTACAATATGGGTTATGAGTAGACGAGCAGCCATCGTAACTGCTGTCCGTACCCCCATTGGGCGGTATGGCGGCGCACTAAGTTCAATACGGCCAGATGATCTTGCGGCAATTGCGATCAAAGAAGCAGTTGCGCGTTCTGGTATTGACCCAAAGAGCATCGATGATGTCTATTTGGGAGCCGCAAACCAAGCAGGCGAAGACAACCGAAATGTTGCACGAATGGCTGCCCTGCTTGCTGGTCTTCCAGAGAGTGTTGCTGGTTCAACAGTGAATCGACTTTGCGCTTCTGGTTTGGAAGCGATAAACGTTGCGGCAAGAATGATCGAAGGAAACTGTGGTGACGTGATGGTTGCTGGCGGCGTGGAATCGATGAGCCGCGCACCCTTTGTTATGGCAAAGGGACAAACCGCCTTTGACCGACGCTGTGAAATACACGACACGACAATTGGTTGGCGTTTTACAAACCCAAAACTTTCCGAGTTGTACCACCCATTTAGCATGGGTGAAACTGCTGAAAACGTCGCCAAGAAATGGAATATCTCCCGCGAAGATCAAGATGAATTTGCATGGAACAGCCAACAAAAATGGAAGGCTGCAAAAGACGCGGGAAAGTGGGACGATGAAATCATCGCTGTGTCAGTTCCGCAAAGAAAAGGAGACGCAATCGTCGTCGATACAGACGAACATCCACGGCCAGAAGTTGCATTAGAAAAACTCGCGTCCCTACGCCCTGCTTTTTCTAAAGAAGCGGATGCAACAGTTACTCCAGGAAACAGCAGTGGTGTTAATGACGGCGCTGCTGCAATGGTGTTGGTCGAAGAATCACTGGCAAAAAAATTAAAACTACACATTATGGGATACGTTGGACCTTGTGCTGCAAGTGGTGTTGACCCTGCAATTATGGGAACAGGACCAATTCACGCAACTGAAAAACTTTGTAATAGAATGGGTCTGACTATCGAAGACATCGACTTGTTTGAACTCAATGAAGCGTTCGCAGCGCAATCACTTGCGTGCATACGAGAAATGGGTATGAACCCTGCAATTGTTAATGTCAACGGAGGTGCAATTGCAATGGGGCATCCACTTGGTTGCAGCGGCGCAAGAATCGCAGTAACGCTGATACATGAATTAAATAGGATGAAATTGAAGCGAGGAATTGCTACACTCTGTGTAGGAGTTGGCCAAGGATTGGCCACGCTTTTTGAAAGAGAGATGAAATGAGCGCAAGTGCAAATGTAGAAGTCAATGCTAAAGATTTCGTTGCAGAAGATCCAGTAAAACTCGCTGCGTTTGAAAAACACGTCGCCCAAGGCGGTCTTGTTGAACCAAACGACTGGATGCCTCTAGCTTATAAATCACTCATGTTACGCATGGCTGAACATCATGCAAACAGTGAAATTGTCGGGGCTTTACCTGAAGGTGAGTGGATCACACGCGCACCAAGTTTGCTTCGCAAACTTGCACTCACAGCAAAAGTACAAGACGAAGTTGGCCACGGTCAAATGTTGTATGAAGTCGCCCAAGATTTAGGTAAAACTCGAAACGCCATGCTTAGAGATTTAATCACCGGCGTTACGAAATATCACAACTGTTTCAATTATCCATGCCCAACGTGGGCTGATATCTGCATGATTGCTTGGCTGATTGACGGCGCAGCAATTTTGAACCAAGGCACGCTTGCCCATGGTTCGTTTGGGCCTTACATTCGAACGATGCGTCGCATCAATATGGAAGAAGCATTTCACTTTAAACATGGCGAAGATATGGTTCTTACTTTGATGAGTGGAACAGATAAACAGAAGAAAATGGCGCAAGAAGCATTCGACCGGTGGTGGGATCCATCCCTTGCATTCTTTGGCCCCAATGATCGTCCAGACGAGCGTGAAAGACCTGCTATGAAATGGCGAATGAAAACTGCAACAAACGATGAACTTCGACAAAAGTTTGTCAACCGTTTTGCTCCAGCAGCAATGGCGACGGGTCTTGTAATTAATGTCTGCAAAAAAGACGAAATGGGAAATGTAATTTCAGCGACTCCCGACCCACTTCTCAAACTTAATGAAGAAACTGGTGATTGGGACTTTACCCAACCAGATTGGGATGAATTTTTCCGCGTCATTCGTGGGAACGGCCCATGCAACAAAGATCGTTTAGCGCTTCGCCGTTTTTCATATGAACAAGGAGAATGGGTGCGCCGTGCAATTGTAGATGGTGCAACGAACGCACCTTGTAATAACTAAGGCTTTTATGTTATCCAAAGCAAGATCAAATTTACCACAAGTCACTGGAGACTTAACTACCTCAGAGGTAGACAACTTTCCAATTTGGGAAGTCTTTACCCAAAAGAACGAAAGTGCTATTCACTTACACGCTGGTTCGCTTAGCGCACCCGATGCTTCTTTGGCTCAATTGTTTGCTCGTGAACATTATGGTCAAGATCAAGAGTGCGTCAGTATTTGGGTTGGTCCTCGCGACATTTTTACTTCCGATGGAGGCGAGCAAGAAACATATGAAGTCTTTGTCCAGTGGGTTGCTGGCGGCCGCCATGAACACATCGGAGAAGT
>Ga0209554_1001585_pt1 | contig 17049 bp, 16 predicted proteins | sample MarorgKNORR_S2LV_5_FD_188221 | JGI IMG/M metagenome (GOLD analysis project Ga0209554, IMG submission 188221) | Marine microbial communities from the Southern Atlantic Ocean, analyzing organic carbon cycling - Bottom_A/KNORR_S2/LV (SPAdes) (version 2) | ecosystem: Environmental > Aquatic > Marine...
AATTCTCAATTCACGAGGGTGGTGGCCACACTATGGATGAGCAACAAAGGCCTTTGCTGACCATGTGTAAATCAAGAAAAATTGATGGTATTCATGAAGGTCTTTGTGAAAATCCCTAGCATTACTACAGGCGCTTCGCGGCAAATGCTCGTTCTACAGCATCGCTGATCTGGCTGGATTGTTATTTTCCGAACAGTTTGGCTTATTGGTCGGCAATGCTGAACCTTGGATTGTCTTTGAGTTGGGGATTTATAGAGACCCCGATAAATCAATCGATTTAATTGCCGTTGCAGGAAATATTACTCTTGCTGATTCCTATTCGACTGGGGTGTTTTATGGTGATGTCGCACATTGCAATACCGCTGAAAAAATTGAAACAACAATTCTACTTTGGCACAATACTGTTTTTGATGAAGTTGGTCACTTTCAATAGAATATTGAAAGGCAAGTTAGTGAGCCGTCTGCAGCTCTAATCTGACTCATATCGATAACTATCGGTTTTAGCCCTAATTCTTCAACCATTGATAAAACAGTTGGATAACCTTTGGCGATGAGGATTTGACCATTGTCTAGACCTATCGTATTGCAACCATAGGCTTCTTCTTTGGGCATCCATTTAATTTGGCAACCATCGGGTAATTGTCCAAAGTCTTGTTCTGAAAGATAGCCCTTTGGTGTAAGGATGATTTTGTCGGTCGGTGTTGATGAAACGCTGGTTAGGTGTAGTGCTTGTGGCGGCATGTCAATGACTCTTAGTTCGTGGCCGAGTCTTTCAATCAATTCTCGTAATACTGCTATTCCTGCATCGTTAGTTCTGCTGGAGCGCCCAACAAAAAATAAATCTCCAAGACGCAGGATATCTCCTCCATCCATTTTACACTCAGGTCCCATTCGTTGAAATTTATCAGAGCCATAATGCTCGGAGAGAAAATCTGCAATTGGTGGTTGTTCAGCAACCCTTGACGGATGTCCTGGAATTGGCAGTAATACATAACCATCTATAACTATGGCTTGGTCTTCAACAAATACACAATCGGGATGATTGTTGTCTGCATCCAATATTGTTACTTCTAATCCCTCACTCTCAAAGGTTTGGCAATATATTGAGTGTTGTTTTCTGGCCAATTCCAAATCGGTTGGACCCGTTCCAAAATAATTGGCCATGGCATTGGTATAACAGTCTGGTATCGCACGGGCCAAAACCCTCTGCTTCTGACCCAAATGGACAGTTGCCATGATGATTCCTCTTACCTTCCTTTCTTAATCCTTCGCCTTTATTCGGAATCTCGTTTCCGTCAGCCGGAAAGTGATATTCCCTGAAAATCTCTTTGTTATGATAAATTACTGAAGGTTTTAGGATTTTTTTAATGCATTGGATTCAACGAGGATATGCTTGTGAGTGGGGTCTGGGCCGTCAATATTTGTGGATACAAAGAAGGGACAGTGTATCCAGATGAATGGCTTGTTTTCGGTGCCCATTTTGATATATCGGGCCAGAAGTAGACCCGGGTGTTATTGAACAAAACCTAGTCGAATCGTTTGATGTAGTTGTATGGTGGGCAACCATGACTTTCCTAACATTAGATCAAGAGCCAATCCTCAACGCTCTCTAATATGGTTGGTGCAGAAAATGATGTTTTATCCTTCGATGACTGGACATTTTTCATCTTCATCCTCATAGACAACAGCCTTGGCCCAAAGATAACTTGTTCGCTTCGGAATTTTCTTTGAATTCTTTGCTAACTTCTTTCTTTTGATACGAAGTAGTAACTCGTGGGCAATTGTTTCCGCCATTATGGCCATGTTAATCAATTAATAATTGTCCTTGAAACCTTATCAATCCTTTGGTGGTTTGCTGGTTTTTCCCCGTTTTCCGTAAATTGGTTTCCTTTTTACACCGCTTTGGTGCTTCTTTTTGCTTTACTCAATGATACGAAATGGGCGCAGACTTGAGAAGGGGGGAGTTGACGCAACCTCATGCTCGGCACCATGCACATCCGCGCCTTGTTGCTGGTATCCATCATGTGTTTGGCTCCATTAGCAGGTTGTTTTGGTGAGGATGAGGTTGAAAGTGCGCCTAGTGCAAATGATGTTGTTATTACCCCTGAAGTTCTAACTGGTGGGGTTTTTCAAGCTCTAACAATTTCTGCCCAGCGTGATGTTTCTGCATTCGTTCCTTACCTAGTTAAGGATGCTGATTCGGGTTATGTATTCAATTCAACTGTCGTTGATTTACACGCTGGAGAGTCGGTACAATTGACGGTTTTAGCCCCACCGAGAGCGGCTTCTGCATTCGTCTTTATTGGTAAATTCGCTAGAATGAACTGGCCCATTAGAGAAGTTAACGAGTCTTGGGCAACATGGGTTTCTGAAGATGGCCATATTAGTGCTGATGGTGGCGCAGTAATGCGTATAGGGGATGAAAACATTACTTTCAATAGCAGTCAAGATACAGGGGGTGCTGTCGCTTATTATCCGCTTGGTGTAACTAGAGATATGGCTCCTGGATATACTGAAGAAGAGGGTGGGCGTCATTCTACTGGTGTAGTCCATGGAAGAACAACATACAACTTCCTCAGCCACATTACTGACCAAACACCCGACCCATTGGATTTGGCGGATGGTGCAGTTGGCTATCTCGATAGGTGGGCTGGGCAGGCAAATACTGCTTACGAAGCGGGTGCAATCTATTTGCAAGATCAATTACAGTCGTTTGGATTAGATGTTGTCACTCAGCGCTATTCATTCAGTGATATCTTTGAAAATCAAAATCCTGAAGCGTACAATATTTGTGGTTTTAGATATGGTAGTGAATTCCCTGATGAATGGATGGTGTTTGGCGCTCATTTTGATATCGCTCCTCCTGCAAATGCTCTACTGATAGACCCTCATACAACTGGCCAGAGAACATATGGAACACGTGTTGGCGCATATGACAATACTGCTGGTACGAGCATGGTGCTAACGGTTGCTGAGGCGATGGCTAATTATGAAACTCGTAGAACAATGGTATTTTGCCTTTGGTCTGGAGAAGAAGGTGGAAAAAGAGGTAGTGATTATTGGACTGATTATTATGTTAAAGAAGACAATCCTGATGTCGTGGTTACAAATTACGTCAACCTCGATATGGCTGGAGTTAACTGGCCGGGCGGCGGTGGCGCACCGCACTCTGACCCCAACCCAGATATTGACCCCGGTGGTTATCCTAAGGATGAGGAAGTATGGCCGATGCGAGTCTATATTGGCCCTTCAGACGACCATACCCAATTGATGCAGCCAGAGATGGTTGGCCTTGCCATGTGGATTGGTTCTGATGCTATTGGAGTCGAGCAGCAACAATCTGTTTTAGTCGGAACTGGTTTTGAAGCCGATACTTGGAAGGTTGATGATTGGTTGGCAAGGGGGCGTCCTGAAATTATCGTCTATGAGGATTCTACAGCCCGTAGTGACCATGCTTCTTTCCAAGACAATCTTGGAACTGTCACTATGGGATTCGGTGGTTTAGTAGATGGTTATTGGTGTTATCACCAAACCTGTGACACCTTGAATGAGATGGAGGAGTGGATGGATACCACTGGTAAAGAATATGGTGAAGAGCATGGGGGGGTTTCAAATTTAGTGGATAGTCTCGATGTTATTGTTTGGTGGGCGACATATTCTTTCTTCCACTTAGATCAAGACCCAGTAATCAATTCTTATCTAGATTAAAAGTAACCTGCAATGTATTCCAGTAGTGATGAAGGACCCCAAAGGCCCATCAAAATACCAATTACAGGTAATGCAAAAATTGCCAGTACGAGATAGAATACTGATTCATTCCAATCCTTTACTTTCAATCCATCGAGTGGGCCAAATGGAAGCATGTTGAATAAGCCCAAGAATAGGTTTGCCCCCAACCAAAAATATCCAATGTCAAAAAGCATTGCTTGCCAAACCAATGAACCATTGACAAGATATTCGGAGTGGGCAAATTCGGCTGCGCCGGTTATTCCAAGTACCGCACCCCATAGTGGAACTCCGATAATGAATAATGATAGATTTACTAACGGCCCTGCAACCGCAATGTGGCCGTTTTGTCTCCTCGTTACAAGACCAGCGACCATTACCGCCCCTGGCGCCATGAATACAATTCCAAGAAGTAATGCCAATAAGACGCCATTTTTTAGACCCCTTGGGTCTGCCCTAAATTCTGCCCAACAACCATTCTTTTTGGCGATAATTTTATGGCCAATTTCGTGTAATAAAAAAGCCGGACCTATCGCTATGAACATCACTGGCATGGCGAGCAATAGCCCGATAATCCACGGAACCATGCCTGCGCTTGATATTGAAAATATCCCTCCTACTCGCATTAATCCCAATGCCAAAGTAAAGGCTCCCATTGCCAAAGCAAGATGTTCTTTTTCCGTTTTACTAAAGTGCCAAATTCGACCATCGTGCATCTTTGCTGGTTGTTGGTGTAGGCCACCTAATAATTGGTTAAACATACCACTAATGTTTTCTCTGTTGGTTTGAAAATGAATTGTTCCATCACTCGATTGACGTTGATGAATTCGGTGAATTTTTGCCTTTTTTGGACGAGAAAATGGGTCGTCATCTACCAAATCCGCTCGGCCGTCACGTGTGCCCATAGCGGTGAAGTATTGCCGCTGTGATTTGAAGCCTCTCATCATAGGGTTGATGGGGGATTATTAACTCGCTTGTTTGGGGAGCGCTTATGTCAATGCCAAGACGTGCTATGAAGGAGTTGGGCCTTCAGGCCTGCTGTCTTCGTTGTGATGAGGGAGATGTTGTGGGTTCACAGCGTTGTAAAAGGTGTATTTCTCACCATCGTAACGTGCGGGAGATAATCGCAGCTGCCCCCCTTGAGGACCAATTGTTTCAGTTTGCCAAAGAAATGGTAGCGATGACGGCATCACCACATAGATACGACCATGATGAAATTCATGGGCCAGTTCTTATCGAACAGCAACGCCTTGCTGCAACACTTACAACCGCTGTACCCTTGCCAAGTTCCGAAGAAGTCGGTGAGTTATTTGCCTCGCAAAGAAGCACCGAAAAACCTAATCTCATCAGAGATGTTGCCAATCAAAACCCTTGGAAGGATTCTGCTCCTAAAGCAAGTGCTGCAACCCGAGCGGGTTTGGATGCTTGGAGTGATGAGGAAGCCGAAGCAAGTATTGCTAACCATGGCGCGAGGACAATACCAAGCAAGCCGATTGTTAAAGTGGATATGAGTGATAGGATTGGAGAGGATTTGCAACTAACAGATCGCCTTAATGCCGCTGTTGATGCCCAGAATGTACCTACAGAACTGATTGAAGAGGTGGAATTACTTGGTTTTAAAACACGGCAAAGAACGCGAAAAGATTTGAAGGACGCTATTTCTGAATTGGATGAAATATTAGATGACGATTTGGATATTTAATTCCCCACCCCTGTTTTCTATTTTAATGGTTTTTAGAAGGCAATAATAATAATTACCTTGGGATATCCAATTGCCTTTTCTTCTCTTTTTCAACTCTCCTTAGCATTAAATAATTTTACTCGATGGTTCAAAGATTATTTCTCCCTCTCCTAGTGCATATGATATTCTCTGCGTTCCCTTTCCCTTGGATTTCTTGCCGATAATTTCTATATGCCCAATCTCACCCAATTGCTTGACGTGTGTTCCTGCACAAGGACATAAATCAATCGAATCGCCAATTTTTACAACTCTTAAATTACTAACTGAGGCAGGTAATAAATCCATATTTGTCCGCTCTGGTGGCATCAACGCATTAATTTCGGCTCGGGTCATTTCCTCATCTGTAACCGTATGATTTGCATCGATTAAATCATTGGTTAACTGGGTTAGTCTTTGAAGCATTTCTTCATCAAATTTGATCGGATTAAAATCTATTCTTGACCTTTCGGTGTGAATTTGGTTGCCAACTGTTCTAGCCGCGTTAAAATTCTCATATACAACACCGCTAACCAAATGTTGTGCAGTGTGCATACGCATGTGCTCATATCGTCTCTGCCAATCTATTTTGCCGGTGATCTCGTCTCCAACTTCAAGTTGATGACCTTGTTGTAAATGATGATAAATGTCTTCTCGGCCTCTAACCTCACTAACCTCCAATGTTCCATTAGGACCATCTATTGTTCCAGTATCCCAATTTTGCCCGCCTCCTAGGGGATAGAATAGTGTTCTGTCGAGGGCGATTTTATCCTCTTCCACGATAGTAACTTGAGCTGAAAAGGTCGTGAAATACCCAGCCTCTATGCTTTGAAGAAATAATTTATCGCTGCCCATGGTGATGCCATGTGGTAATAATTGATGATGTTTTTTCTTTATTGGTGTGAAAAGTCTTCCACTAAATTAGCATTGGCTTCAGTGGTTGTATCAATGATTATCGAGGGGGTTTTCCAAGCGTTTTTCAAGGCCCGAGTAGAAGACCAAAGGGCGGCAAGAAAACCGATTTCCTCGTATTCCCAGCCTCGTTCTTTGGCATATTCTTTGACTATTGGCGCAGCCTTTGGTAAATTAAAATGAGACAGGGCTGGAATAAGGTGGTGCTCTATTTGGTAATCTAATCCGACGAAGAAGAATGAGCCGATTCGGCCAAACTTTATTCGGCGGGCAGTTTCGATTTGAAGACGCCAGTTTTTGTCGTATTCTAATACGATTGGTCTTCCAGCATGGCCAACGATGAAAATACCTGTTAATATTGTTCCAACAAGCGCCCAGAGCAGAATGTAAAAGCCCAAAACAGTTTGCCAAGGCATCCCAAGTTGAATTGGCAAAATTAACCATAAATAGAAATGGATAAGAATTAATCCACTGTCGATGAACCAAATTTTTGTAAAACGGTGGTTCTTTTTTGAAGTGAATGGCTGGGTAATGAGAAACCGAATGCCATCCCAGCGGAGGAGGTGGCCTACTAGAAGTGAAATTGGCCAAAAGACCCATGCTTGGACATATCTCTGGAATAATTTTCTAACTGGGCCACTAGAATCGTATTCTTCTTTAGTAAATGTAATGGGCCATGAATAAATATCTGGATCTTTGTCTATTACGTTGGGGTTGGCGTGATGTTTGACATTATGTTTTAGGCGCCAATATTCCATTGACATTCCTGCAAAAAGAGGGAATACTAATCCGGCCAGACTCAGGTTGCCCAACTTAGAATTACAGGCTGATGAATGGACCCCTTCATGGGCGGTCATCGCTAGTGTGGTTGCAAATAATGCTGTTATCGGTAAAAGGATTAATCCTTGTACTAGTGTTATTTGAGAATGAAAATAAATTAACCCCCCTACTATAGCAAAAAGGAAAATCACCTTTGTCCAAGATTTGGCTGCGGATTTAGATAATAATCCTTCTTCGTGTAGTTTTCGACGTAGTTCCGCCATTGGGTGTTCTGCCATCTATCATCAGCTCGGTGAGGAGGGCCTCACTAGTTTAGCCGAAAGAGTGGGGGTTTTCAAGATAGTGGGAGGGTTGGATTACCTTATTGGTGGTTAATTGACTGGAAAAGGTGCTCGCCGTGTGCAATGCTATTATCTATACTCATGTCATTAATGGGTTTGAGTGCTGTGTTTTGCATTATTTCAATCCAACCGGATGGGGGGGTCCAGGTTGGTTTGGTTTCATACCATAATTCACATAAACCATCATTTCGCATTAATTGTAGAATGGGTTCGGTCGTATTGGTTTGACATTCTTTTGTAAGTGCAATTCCTCCCCAATGTTGAAATTTTTTTATTGTGTTTATTTGCTCTGATGATTTTGTGTGATTATGTTGTAAATTACCGGGCGCTATTGCTGAATATTCTGTTAAATCGAATAAATTATCACAACTTATTTCTCCTTCTCCACCATTATTTCCACTAACAAATTGAACCGTTGTTTTACCACCCGAACATTCAATATTAGTAACCCTACATCTCAATAAAATATTTACTCCAGATCGTGCTGCATTTATTGTTAGTATTTTGAATAACCACTCACCACGGATTGCAAAGCCATTGCTATTTTCAAAAATATTCAATTGTTTGATTTCATCATCACTTAGATACTTCTGTAAAATATCTATCTTTTCAACCCAGCCCGGTATTGTGCAAGGAAAACCTATTTCTGGATGGATGTCAATAAGTGTCACATTGTGTTCTTGGGATGATAATATTGAAAGGATTAACCCTTCAATGCTACCACCGATAATTATAATATTAGACAATTGTTTTCACTCCTCTTGGTTTTATGCTTAAAGCAAAAACGGGGCACGAAGGGATGCATAATTCACAGTGTGTACATTTTTCTTCTTCAACAACGACAAGTCTATCTTTTAATTCTATGATATTTATTGGACATAGTGCAATACATGCTCCACAACCATAACATAAATCTTCATCGATGATGAAAACATGGTCGGGTATACGTGCCATTGTTCTTGCCAATAGATAATGATAGAAGGTATCTTTGTCCAGTGGTAATTTGAAAATTTCGATTATAATATTATTTATTAATTTGATTTGTAAGATAGCCGATGACCATTGTAAACAATATTAGAAAACAGAAATGAATTCTTTAAAATGGTTTTTATTAGAAATTATTGAGTGTAGTGGAAAGATAAAAGGGAAAAATAGATTGGGAATCATTGTATGGTACTAGACCCCCTAATTTCCAGTGGAAATGAATATTGATCTATAACGAAAGTAAGGTAGATATGATGATTGTAGAAAACGAAAGTAAGGATTGAAAGATATGTTCGCGAGAGGTTATTGAAGTTATAGATTAGAAAGTAATGGAAAAAATATTTTTTAAGAAGAAAATTTAGTTGCAGTGGAAATGAAGGGGTGGGAGTATTTTAGTTGCAAAAAAATTATACCACAGGTTTTTTTGGCATTGGCATTAGGGTTGGTTGATTGATATGGTATTATACGCTCCAGGAAGAACTTCATCATACCCTTCTAATCCACCAGAAAAAGGATTACGTTATCACTATTTAGGTGGTGGTAATGAAGTTGGTAATGTTGGTATTATTCTTGAAGATCCTAAATCAACTCGACTTTTACTTGATTATGGATTAGCCCCAACAAACCCTCCACGTTATCCTTCAGAATCTCCAATGGTTAAAGATGCAGTAATTACTCATTCACATATTGATCATTTAGGTATGGCTCCATGGTTATGTGCTAATCATAGAACAAAATTACATGGTACCGCATTAACTGCAAAAATATCTAATTTAATGTGGCATGATTGTTACAAAGTAAGCTCGATTGAAGGATATCCCCTAGCTTGGGATAAAAGAGATATTGATACTGCATTAGAATCTTGGAATATTCATCAATTTAATGAAAAATGGCAGCTCCATGATTGGCAATTATCTTTACACAAGGCAGGTCATATTCCAGGTGCTGCAATGCTAGAAATTGAAACCCCAAACCGAAAAGTCCTGATGACAGGAGATTTTGATACCAGAGACTCACCACTAACAAGTGGTGCTAAGCCAAGAAAAGTTGACACTGTGTTTCTTGAAGGAACATACGGGGGCCGAAATCACCCCGATATGCAACAAGAAATATTACGTTTCGTAGAAAGAATTCAGCAAATTGTTGATAGGGGTGGCACAGCATTAATCCCAGCCTTTGCAAATGGTCGAACTCAAGATATTGTAATGAATTTACATAAATATCTTCCACATCTCGACGTTCATGTTGATGGGATGGGTAAGAAAATTGCAAAATTACAAATGGAACACCCAGAATCCCTAAGAGACTCCGAAGCACTAGAATCTGCATGGCGTTGGAGTCGAAGAGTTTCCAGCAAATCGGACAAAAAGAAAGCCCTAAACGCAGATGTCATCGTCACTACATCAGGGATGCTTGAAGGTGGACCAGCACTTTGGTATCTTAACAGATTACGCCATGATAACAAAAACGCAATTTTACAAACCGGTTATCAAGCCAGCGAAACGGGTGGCAGAATATTGCAAGATAAGGGGCGGTTACGGATTTTTGGAAAGATGACAGAAGTTCCACTTGAATTGGATCAATATTCATTTTCAACACACGCAGGTCATAAAGAAATCGTTGAATTTGCCAAAAACTGTCAAGCAGAAGAAGTAGTCGTTTATCATACGGACCCAACCCATGCGCGTCCTCCATTGGTTGAAGCATTAGAAGCAAATGGACACATAGTCCATACACCAGAAAACGGTATTTCAGAATTTTTAGGTGAAGAATATAGCCGAAGTAATTGAATACAACAACCACGAGGGAGGACAGATTGACATGGCTGCAAAAGCACCAAAGACGGGACAGAAGAAGAAGAAGCGCAAGTTGCGTCTTTCTTTGAAACAAAAGAAGATGAAGAAGGTCGATACCTATTCAGATTCCCTTGGATGGTCAGTAGACGTTGGCCGCACATTAACTGATGAAGCAGAAAAAAAGGGTCCAGAAACCCTTTCCGTACAATGTAATATGTGTGGTTCAATGTTAAAGGTTCCAAAACCAAAGAAGGCAAAATACACAGTTTCTTGTGCATATCCAGAATGTGATAATATAATGGAATTCTAATACCATTCACCACTCTAAGCCCAGGCGCCGAACAATTCAAAAACTCGTTTTAGCGCGGCTAATAGGAGCACTGATACCAATAACCTACGTACAGTTTGTTGTGATAAAACATCAGAACCTATTTTTGAACCGAAAAATCCACCGATACTTACTGCAACTGCAAACGGCAACAAAACCCCCCCATCAAGGACCAGTTGGCCAGAGATTGCATTACCAGCCAATCCGGCTGCCGAATTTAGCCAGACGAATGCAGCAGCAACACCAGCTGTTGTTTTAGCATCACCCCAGCCAAATAACAATATTATTGGAGAGAGGAAAATACCACCACCAACCCCGACAACCCCACTCAACAAACCAATTATTAATCCGACAAGGGCGGAAATGTGGCGAGGGGGAGGTTGGACAAAAATCTTCTCAGAATCCTTGTTTTTTATTGTCATTAATCTCCAAGCAGCGAATACTAAAGTAATCGACAACAACGTATCATAAACACCATGATCGACTTTCAGATAGCCACCTATCATCGCTGCAGGGATACTGGTAATAACGAATGGAAGAGTTAGTTTCCAACTAAAAAAACCCGAGCGCCGATATGCAATAAATGCAAGGCCAGCGACAAGCAGATTCAAACTCCAAGCATGCTGTTTTAGCCAAGCAGAATCTTGGGAAGAATAAACTGTAAGTGACAATATCGCCAAATATCCCGAGGCCCCCCCATGGCCAACACTAGCATAAAGAAAAGCGACCAAACAAAGCGCCACGAGCAGAACACCAGTTGTCAGCACCTCCATGTAACGCCCCAAGGCTGGTTAGATGAATAGGTTGCCCCAAATCAAACAACCAACACCAATACAATATCTTTGTTCGGTATTTCAAAATTTAATCCTGACCACCCACACCCTCAAACCACCCAAACCCCCCGCCAATAATTATGGGGGAGGTTCCGTATTTCGTAACCCTAGACGAAGCCGTGCGCATCGCCAAACAATATCCTCTAACATTGGACAATGAAAACCTCCCATTAGATGATGCCCATGGCCGTATTTTAGCCATTGATTTGGCTAGTAAAGTAGACGATCCTGGATTCGATAATTCTGCAATGGATGGTTTTGCGATGCGTTTTGAAGATACAACAAGCCCCCCAAGCACCCTAAGAATTACAGGATTATCCCAGGCGGGAATGGATATTGAATCTTCTAATGTTGAATCTGGATGTGCCTATCGAATAATGACGGGCGCTGCAATGCCAAATGGTGCAGATTCAATATTGCAAATTGAATTATGTGAAGTAGATGAACAACAAAAAACAGTAACATTACTACAACAATCCAAGAAACACTTTATCCGTAAAAAAGCAGAAAACTTACAAAAAGGACAAGTCGCATTATCAAAAGGTTCCTTATTAACGCCAAGTAAAATCGGACTATGCGCAACGATGGGATACGGGAATGTGCCTGTTGTGGCCAAAGCCAAAGTAGCAATTATTTCAACAGGAGATGAACTAATCCCCCCCGGCCAAGAACTTCAACCAGGCCAGTTATACGAATCAAACTCATTTGGATTGGCAGGACTTGTAAAGTGGCTAGGACACCAACCACAACGATTCAATGCAGTATCTGATACGATAGATGAGTTGAGAGATGCACTTGACAAAGCGGCTCAAAACTGCGACCTCATCCTGACATCGGGTGGGGTGAGCATGGGTGATTGGGATTTGGTTCGCAAAATAATGCAAGAAGAAGGCGACCTTAAGTTTTGGAGAGTCAAATTAAGACCCGGCTCTCCACCATTATTTGGAATGTGGAAAGGAACTCCAATATTTGGTCTTCCAGGTAACCCAGTGAGCAGCCATGTCGTATTCAGAATGATAGTTGCACCTTGGTTGCGTCACTCGACTTGTGCAACCGGGCCAATAGAAACGCTAGTCAGAGTTAAGTTAGCAGACAAAGTAAAGTCAACAGATGATTGTATAACGTTGAGAAGAATCCAAATTCACAACACAGAAAAAGGATTGATCGGTACACAATCCAGTCACCAAGGTTCTGGTAATTTGGAAAGTTTGGCCAGCGCAGATGCCTTAACACTACTTCAACCAGGCCAGATTGGTGAAGTTGGAGAGTGGATTGACGCTCTAATATTATGAGGTGAAATTATGCAATATACTAGCGAGGAAGAAGGCAACTTATTGGCATCACTCATCACATTATTCCCTCACTCAAGCAAAGCTACACTTCGTAAAATGTTGACCAGTGGTAGAGTCACAGTCGATGGCAAAGTTTGCTATCGTGCCAAGCATGAAATTGAAGTTGGGAATAACATTGAAATTTTAGACAAAGCCAAAGCCATCGAAGAATCACCTTCTCCCAAAGCTCAGTACAGGGGCCCGAAACTTGATATTATTTATGAAGATGATGCAATATTAGTGGTCATCAAACCAGAAGGTATGCTATCCATTGCTACCAATAAATTAGAGACCGACACCCTCCACTCACGATGTGTTGATTATGTCCAATTTAGTGGTGAAAGAAACTGGTGCCATATCGTTCATCGTTTAGATAGAGATACATCTGGAGTAATGGTCTTCGCAAAAAATAAGCAACACAAAGAACACCTCCAAGCCCAATTTGCAGAACGCAGTGTTCACCGCACATATCATGCATTGGTGGAGGGCAGACCTGAGAAGGAATCGGGAACAATATCTACTTGGTTAGTAGAGGACAAACACCTTCACGTTAGAAAAGTAAGTTCAACTTTTCAAGGTGCTAAAAGGGCGATAACCCATTGGAATATTGAAGATAGTGACCAACACGTTTCTCTAATTCACATTAGTATTGAAACGGGAAGAAGACATCAGATTCGTATGGCGATGAAGGATTTGGGATGTCCAGTAGTGGGTGACGAATTGCACGAATCCAGTGCCAACCCACTCAATCGGGTTTGCTTACACGCCACTGCATTGGAATTCTTTCATCCACAAAACGACGACCCAGTTCGTTTTGAGGCCAAAATACCCTTTACAAGTTCTAAATCCAAAAGGTGAGGAAAACACTCCGTTTAGGGTGGACTTCTTGAACCCTTGACGCGCCCAGTTAATTGGTGAGCCAATGAGTAATCCCGGCGATGCAGGATGGATTGAGGTTAAGGGTGCTAGAACTCACAACCTCCAAGACATCGATGTTAAATTACCAAAAGGCCAATTCGTAGTCATTTCAGGGGTATCGGGATCTGGCAAATCCAGTTTGGCATTTGATACATTATATGCGGAGGGACAACGCCGTTATGTAGAGAGCTTGTCATCATATGCAAGACAGTTCATCGGTCAAATGAAAAAGGCTGATTGCGATTCAATAGAAGGCCTTTCACCAGCGATTTCAATCGACCAAAAACAAGGTAGTCACAACCCCCGTTCAACAGTTGCAACAGTAACTGAAATACAAGATTATTTACGCTTATTGTGGGCTAGAATCGGCAAACCACACTGCCCTCAATGTGGCAGTGAAGTCGCTAGGCGCACCGTTCAAGAAATCGTTGATGACATTATGTGGAATATGGAAGCACACGCAGTTGCGGTTTGGAGTCCAATCGTACGTTCAAGAAAGGGAACTCATAGCGATTTATTCCGCCAATTAGTGGAACAGGGTTATCTCAATGGAAAGGTCAACGGTCACGAAGTGGAATTTGAATCACCACCACAATTAGACAAGAACTTCCGCCACGACATCGATGTTCGAATTGACCGTATCACCTGCACCAAAGACCGCCGACAACGTTTGACTGAAGCGGTGGAATCCGCAATTAAACTCGGCGGAGGAACCACTGCAATTGAAAGCCTAAAGGCGCCACCCGAGTCAGCCAAATTAAGCGAAGGTAGCCGTTCTCACCTTACAAAGCAGGGCGAGACAACCGCATGGTCTGAAGATTTCGCCTGTCCACAGCACGGGGCCTTCATGCCCGAACTATCACCGCGCGTATTCTCATTCAATTCACCACTAGGCGCGTGCGGTTCCTGTCAAGGTCTGGGCATACAACGTCAATTCAATCAAGAATTAATCATTGACAAACAAGCCAGCGTTTCCAAAGGGTGTATTATTCCATGGCGCCAATCAATGTCACCATCATGGTATCGAAAACTGATGGAGAACACCTGCCAACATTATGGAATATCTACAACAGCACCATTTGAATTACTAAGCGATGATGAAAAAGACATACTTTTGTACGGATCTGGCTCAACAATAATTCACTATCAATTCACCAGCGAATCCGGCTCACAATATAATTACAGCAAACCATGGGAAGGGGTAATTCCTCGCTTGAAAAAAACCTATACTGAAACAACATCCGAAAGGACCCGGTCAAGACTTATTTCTTGTATGACAGACTTGGATTGTTCAGAATGTAATGGTGAAAAACTCAATGCAGCAGCCCGCTTTGTAACAGTGGGGGGAATTCGTTTACCAGAGGTTAGTAGTTGTTCAGTTCATGACGCACTATCAGTGGTTAAGTCATGGCAGCCAGATGGCGAAGGAGCCCCAGAAAACTTTGCCGATATGATGGAAATCTTGGATGAAAGAAGCCTCTATATTGGTAAAGATATTTTGCTAGAAATAGAGTCAAGGTTGGGATTCCTTGACAGTGTGGGATTAGATTATCTTACCCTAGATAGAGGGGCAAACACCCTTTCGGGTGGAGAGAGCCAAAGGATTCGTCTCGCAACCCAAATCGGCTCAAGATTAACCGGTGTAATGTATGTTCTTGATGAACCATCAATCGGCTTACACCAGCGCGATAATGCAAGATTATTGGAAACACTACGCGATCTCAGTAATATTGGAAACACACTTATCGTGGTAGAGCACGATGAAGAGACTATTCGTCAAGCAGATTGGCTATGTGACCTTGGACCAGGTGCGGGATTGGAAGGAGGACGAATAGTCGCCAACGGCCCCCCCGAAGAGGTAATGGCCAATGAAGAATCAATAACGGGCGCCTATTTGACTGGCAGAAAATCAATTCCAATACCTTCATCACGCAAAAAACCAACCAAGAAAATGCTTGTGGTCAAAGGGGCAACCCACAACAATCTCCAAGGGATTGATGTACAATTCCCACTCGGTTGTTTGACTGCAGTAACAGGGGTATCAGGCTCAGGAAAATCGTCATTAGTTTCCGGAATATTGGCGCCAGCGTTGAAGAGAACTTTACACAATGCAGACACGCTAATCGGCGGACACCATAGTATTGAAGGAATGGAATATGTTGACAAAGCGATAGTCATTAACCAAGCGCCCATCGGCAGAACACCACGTTCAAATCCAGCGACTTATACCAAGGTTTTCGATGATATACGAAGTTTATTTTCTAAGACAACATTGGCTAAAGAACGAGGATATACACCAGGAACCTTTTCCTTTAATGTCAAAGGCGGCCGCTGTGAATCATGTAGAGGTGGTGGTGCAATCAAATTAGAAATGAATTTCTTGCCCGATGTGTGGATAACCTGCGATATTTGCGAAGGTAAGCGATATACCCGCGAATGTCTAGAGGTTACTTGGAAGGGTAAAACCATTCACGATGTCCTTCAAATGTCGGTAGGTCAAGCAGTGAAATTTTTTGAGCACCACACAAAAATACACCGCACATTGAAGACCCTTAGCATAGTAGGTCTTGACTATGTTCGATTAGGTCAACCCGCGACAACACTTTCCGGTGGAGAAGCGCAAAGAGTAAAACTCGCAAGTGAATTGAGAAGGGCTCCAAATAAACATACAGTTTACATTTTGGATGAGCCAACTACAGGCTTGGCATTTTCAGATGTTAAGAAATTAATTGAAGTATTAATGGAACTAAGAGATAAAGGTCACACCATCATCGTAATTGAACATCATTTGGATGTGGTGAAGTCCAGCGATTGGGTTATTGATTTGGGCCCAGAAGGCGGTGAGCGCGGTGGACAACTGGTTGCGAAAGGCACACCAGAAGACATTGCAGCCTGTAAAGATAGTTTCACGGGGCAATATTTAGCAACAATGCTACAGTAAAATCTTCCGTATTGTTCAAAGAGCGTAGGCGATGGCTTGCAAAACGCCCCCTTTAGGGGGGCGGTGTATTACCATGGTTGTAACACGAGTTGAAGTCACACCAAAACAAGGTGAAGGGATGCGCGATGTGCGCGGCGACTCAACCCGTCGACAGCTGCTTTCAGACCATGGAATCAGCGCATCCGATGTCCGCAGTATTGTTGGCTTTCTCATAAAATCCGATATTTCAGGAGAGGACATTTCCTCCCGTTCCACCGACCTATTTATTGACCCAATTATCGAAATCGGATCCATCAACATACTGGCCATGAGTAATTCAGAGATATTCCCCACAGCACCAGATTGTGTGATAACAATCGGTTTCAAACCAGGCGTTACCGATAATCCAGGGAAAGCCGCACTCGATGGCTTCCACACAATTTTTCCACTAGCAAAAGAGGCA
>Ga0209554_1001586_pt1 | contig 17038 bp, 8 predicted proteins | sample MarorgKNORR_S2LV_5_FD_188221 | JGI IMG/M metagenome (GOLD analysis project Ga0209554, IMG submission 188221) | Marine microbial communities from the Southern Atlantic Ocean, analyzing organic carbon cycling - Bottom_A/KNORR_S2/LV (SPAdes) (version 2) | ecosystem: Environmental > Aquatic > Marine...
TACTCCTGGGCCATGTGCACGCCCCGGACCTGTAGAATGTCGTGGGGATTTATCGCGCCTTCGGAGAGGCGCTCGCCGGCCACGACGACATCACCCTCGTGTACCCGCATGTGCTTGCCGTACGGCACGAGATACTTGCGCTCTTCGCCGTCCTCGGAGGTAACCAAAACCTCGCGATTACCCCTCACCACGCCGCCGAATCTCACCGAGCCATCGATTTCCGATATCACCGCCGGCTCCTTTGGGCGGCGGGCCTCGAAGAGCTCGGCTACGCGGGGAAGTCCACCGGTGATGTCCCTGGTCTTTGACCGCTCTCTGGGAATTTTCACCAGAACCGTACCGGGAAACACCTCCTGTCCGTCAGTCACCAGAAGACGGGCGCCAACGGGGATGATAAAGGAGCGCATGTTCGCGTCGCCGGTGACCATGTCGATCTGGGGGCTCAGAGACCGATCGCGCTGTTCGACGATCACTCCGGCGCTGAGCCCCGTGGTCTCGTCGAACTCGGTCCGCAGGGTGACTTCATCGACGATGTCGATGAATTTCACTTTCCCCGCCCGATCGGTGATGATGACGTTGTTGTAAGGATCGCATTCGTACAATACCTGGGAGGCGTCGACGGTTACGTTGTCCTCCACCTTCAGGACGCCGCCGTAGGGCACATTGATCCGACTCCTTATCCGGTTCTGCTCGTCCAGCAGCTCGATAGCGCCGTTGCGACCGGTCACGATAAGCCCGATATCGGGATGAGTGACCGTGGAGATATTGACGAATCGGGTTGTCCCCTGTCGCCGAGCGGTAATCTGGGACTGCTCGGTGATCCGGCTCGCGGTCCCTCCGATGTGGAAGGTTCGCAGCGTCAGCTGAGTGCCGGGCTCGCCAATACTCTGGGCGGCGATGACTCCGACCGCCTCCCCGATATTCACCATTCTCCCCGAGGCCAGATTTCTGCCGTAGCACTTGGCGCAAACGCCGCGATTCGACTCACAGCTCAGGACCGACCGTATGCGTACCATCTCGGCTCCTGACTGAGCGATTCTGCCCGCATCGGACTCTTCAAGCAGGGTGTCGGCCTCAGTAACCACGTTGCCGTCGGCATCGAGCACGTCGTCCAGGTTCACACGGCCCACGATGCGGTCGGCGAGCGGCTCGACGATCTCCTCACCGTCCTTCAGCGCGCCGGTCCAGATGCCCTGCCCCGTGCCGCAGTCCTCTTCACTGATCACCACGTCCTGAGCCACGTCCACCATTCGCCGCGTCAGGTATCCCGCTTCAGCCGTCTTCAGAGCTGTGTCGGCGAGGCCCTTCCTGGCACCGTGGGTGGAAATGAAGTACTCCAGCACGGACAGCCCCTCTTTGAGAGAGGCGATAATCGGCGTCTCGATGATCTCGCCAACAGCGCCGGTGAGCTTTTTCTGGGGCTTGTTCATGAGGCCGCGCATGCCGCCCAGCTGCTTGATCTGATCTTCACTGCCACGGGCCCCGGAGTCCTTCATGATGAAGACCGAGTTGAAGCCCTCCTCGGCGTCTTCCAGGGCGCTCTGCACGGCCCGCGAAACGGAGGATGAGGCGTGGGTCCAGATGTCGATGATCTTGTTGTAGCGCTCGCCGTCGGTTATGATGCCATTGGCGTATTGCTCACGGACCTTACTGACTTCCTCGAAAGCCTCATCGATGATCGCCGTCTTCTCTTTGGGGATGATAATGTCATCGACGGCCACGGTTACACCGGCCATGGTGGCGTGGTGATACCCAAGTCGCTTCAGCTGATCGACAAACTCTGCCGTTCGCCGGTTACCCATGCGCCGGTGGACCTCCCCGGTAATTTTCTTGATGTCGCCCTTTTCGATGTTCTGATTGACGAAATCCATCTCCGGAGGCAATACTTCGTTAAAGATTATCCTGCCAACCGTCGTATCGAGTATTTCTCCCTTGATGCGGACCTTGATCGGCTGATGCAGCGTGATCCGCTCCGATTCGTATGCAGCACGAGCCTCCGTGCCGGTGGCGAAACGGCGCTCCTCTTTGCTGGCGGCACTGAAACGGACTTTGGTCAAATAGTAGCTACCCAGGACAATGTCCTTGGGATCCATCATGATGACCGGCTCTCCGTCGGCGGGCTTCAGCAGATTCTGAGCAGACAGCATGAGCAGTCTCGCCTCGATCTGAGCCTCGAAGGAAAGAGGGACGTGCACGGCCATCTGATCGCCGTCGAAATCGGCGTTGAAAGCAGCACAGACCAGAGGGTGCAGCTGGACCGCCTTCCCCTCGACCAGAATGGGCTGAAACGCCTGGATGCCCAGTCTGTGCAAGGTGGGTGCGCGGTTCAACAGCACACAGTGGTCGGCGATGATCTCCTCCAGGATGTCCCACACCTCCGAGCGCTCTCGCTCCACCAGTTTCTTGGCGCTCTTTACCGTCTGAACCAGACCCTTCTCCTCGAGTTTGCGAATCACGAAGGGCTTGAAAAGCTCCAGTGCCATGCTCTTGGGCAGGCCACATTGGTGGAGTTTGAGGTCGGGTCCCACGACGATCACGGAACGGCCCGAATAGTCAACGCGTTTACCGAGCAGATTCTGCCTGAATCTGCCCTGCTTGCCTTTGAGCAGATCGCTGAGAGATTTGAGAGACCGGTTGCCGTCTCCCCTGACTGCGCGGGAACGCCGCCCATTGTCGAAAAGAGCGTCCACCGCCTCCTGAAGCATACGCTTCTCATTGCGCAGGATGACCTCCGGCGCCTTTATGCTGATAAGCTTCTTGAGACGGTTGTTTCGGTTGATAACGCGTCGGTAAAGGTCGTTGAGATCGGATGTGGCGAAACGTCCGCCCTCCAGGGGTACTAGAGGACGCAGATCGGGGGGAATCACGGGGATCACCTCCAGAATCATCCACTCCGGACGATTCTCCGACTGCCGGAACGCCTCCACAACTTTCAGACGCTTGAGAGCGTCCTGCTTGCGCTGAATTGACGTCTCCATCCGCACCCGGGCCCGCAATTCGGCCGACATCTCCTCTATGTCGATGAGAGAGAGCAGGTGGCGCACGGTCGGAGCTCCCATTCCCACTTCCGGATCGTGTCCTTGCTCGCGCAGTTCCAGAAGTTCCTCTTCGGTGATTAGCGCCATACTCTCGAGCGGCGCATCCTTCGGATCCATGACCACATAAGACTCGTAGTAGAGGACCCTTTCGAGGTTGCGCATGGAGATGTCGAGCAGGGCGGCTATCCTTGACGGCAACGACTTGAAGTACCAGATGTGGGACACCGGCACAGCTAACTCGATATGACCCAGTCGCTCTCGGCGGACCTTTGCCTGGGTCACCTCAACGCCGCAGCGATCACAGACAACGCCGCGATAGCGGATGCCCTTGTACTTGCCGCAGTGGCAGTTCCAGTCTTTCACCGGGCCGAAAATACGCTCGCAGAACAGACCATCCCGCTCTGGTTTGAAGGAGCGGTAGTTGATAGTTTCCGGCTTCGTCACCTCTCCGTGGGACCAGGATCGAATGGTATCGGGAGAGGCGAGCTGAATGCGAATCGAATCGAAATCTGTGGCTTTTCTCGAGTTGTTGTTTTTTATCACTTCGCTAACCCTCGCTTGTTGGTCTCGATTCTAAAGAGCCTGTTGGTCTCAATTCTGAAAAGCCTGTTGGTCTTAATTCTAAAAAAACCTGTCGAACGTGCACGTTGCCTGCGGAACCAGATATATCACTCAGTAGGGGTCGGGAACCATGCTGTCTTCCAGGATCACGTCCAGACAGAGGCTCTGCAACTCCTTCACCAGAACGTTGAACGACTCGGGTATGCCTGGCTCGGGAGGATTCTCTCCCTTGACGATGGCCTCGTAAATCTTCGATCTGCCCGCCACGTCGTCGGATTTGACCGTGAGCATCTCCTGGAGCGTGTAGGCTGCGCCGTACGCCTCCAGCGCCCATACCTCCATCTCACCGAAACGCTGACCGCCGAACTGGGCCTTGCCGCCCAGCGGCTGCTGGGTGACGAGGGAGTAAGGCCCGATGGAGCGGGCGTGGATTTTGTCGGCGACCAGATGCGTGAGCTTGAGCATGTATATGAAGCCGACGGTGACGCGCTTGTCCAATTTTTGACCCGTGCGGCCGTCATAAAGCACGGCCTTGCCGTCTTCAGGCAGGCCCGCCTCCTTCAGGTAAGCGCGGACCTCATCGTGCGTGGCGCCGTCGAAGACCGGAGTGGCGACGCGGGCACCGAGGGCCTGGGCAGCCGCTCCGAGGTGAGTCTCGAAGATTTGCCCCAAGTTCATGCGGGATGGAACTCCGAGAGGATTGAGGACGATGTCGATGGGCGTCCCGTCTTCCATACAGGGCATGTCTTCTTCTGGAACTACCGCAGCTACGACACCCTTGTTTCCGTGCCGACCGGCCATCTTATCGCCCACTGCGAGTTTCCGCTTCTTGGCAACGTACACCTTGACCAGCTGAACGATGCCGGGAGGTAGCTCATCGCCGCGCGTCAAGCGCTCTCCGGCCCGCTCCATCTGCTCTCCCACGAGCCGAATCTGCTCGGCGGCGTAGTGCATCAGGGAGTCGGTCTTCTCGTTGACGACGGGGTTGTCCGTCCAGCCCTCTTCGGGCGTGAGGGTGGCGAAATCCACTCGAGCCAGGAGGCGCTCACTCACCTGCGTGCCCTCGCGCACAACAACCGTGCCGTCCTCCTTGCTGTGAATCCTGGCCAGCTTCTCTTCACCAATCAACTGGATGAACTGGCGGTCTCGCTCCTGGCGCAACCGCTGAACCTGTTCAGCGACCTCCTCCCGCATCTTGGCGATCTCCGCCTTCTCCTTCTTCTTGGAGGCCTCCGCCCTGTCCTTTCTGGAAAAGACCTTGCGGGAGATAACCACGCCTTCCATCCCGGGCGGGGCTTTGAGCGAGGCGTCGCGCACATCCCCGGCCTTCTCGCCGAAGATGGCCCGAAGCAGCCGCTCCTCTGGCGAGAGCTCGGTTTCACCCTTTGGCGTGACCTTGCCCACCAGGATGTCTCCCGGGCCCACCTCAGCGCCGATGCGGACAATACCCTCGTCGTCCAGATTGCGCACCGCCAGCTCGCTGACGTTGGGAATTTCCCGCGTTATCTCCTCCTGCCCGCGTTTCGTGTCTCGCACCTGCAGCTCGAACTCCTCGATGTGGACCGAGGTGAAGACATCGACTTTGAGGAGTCTCTCGCTGATGACGATGGCATCCTCGAAGTTGTATCCGTTCCACGGCATGAAGGCCACCAGGACGTTCATGCCGAGAGCCAGCTCGCCGTTTTCGGTTGCGGGACCGTCGGATATCACCTGCCCCTTCTCCACCTTGTCCCCCACGCCAACAAGGGGTCTCTGGTTTATGCAGCAGTCCTGATTCGAGCGGCTGAACTTCGTGAGCTTGTAGACATCCTCGTCGGCCGTGTCGAGCGGGGAAAGCGGCTTACTGTGCTCCTTGTCGCGTCTGATGATGATTCGGTCGGCCTGTACGTCCACCACCTCGCCCGGGTTGCGCGCCATCCCCGCGGCGCCGGAATCGCGGGCGACCTTGCCCTCCATTCCGGTACCGACAAACGGCGCCTGAGTGAACAGGAGCGGTACCGCCTGACGCTGCATGTTGGATCCCATCAGGGCGCGGTTGGCATCATCGTGTTCGAGGAAGGGAATCAACGCCGCCGCCGCGCTTACCAGTTGCTTGGGCGAAACATCCATGTACTGGACCTCGTCATGCGTGCACATGGGATAGTCGTCGCGCCGGCGCGCCTTTACCAACTCATTTACGAAGCTGCCATCGTCGTTGAGAATCTCATTGGCCTGAGCGACGGTGAAGCGATCTTCCTGGTCTGCGGAGAGGTACTCGATCTCATCAGTCACCTTGCCGTCGACAACCTTTCTATAGGGTGTCTCAAGAAACCCGAAAGCGTTCACCCGGGCGAACGTGCTCAGCGAAGAGATGAGGCCGATGTTGGGACCCTCCGGAGTTTCGATGGGACAAATGCGGCCGTAGTGCGTATAGTGCACATCTCTGACTTCAAATCCTGCCCGCTCCCTGCTCAAGCCGCCGGGCCCCAGAGCGCTGAGCCGACGCTTGTGCGTAAGCTCGTCGAGAGGGTTGTTCTGCTGCATGAACTGCGACAGCTGACTACTACCGAAAAAGGCCTGCACTACGGTAGACACGGTGCGCGCATTGACGAGATCGTGGGGCGTGATCTGGTCCTCGCGTCTGAGACTCATACGTTCGCGAATGGTCCTGGACATACGCGTCAGCCCGATGCTGAACTGATTGGCCAGCAACTCTCCCACCAGTCGGATACGGCGATTCCCGAGATGATCGATGTCGTCGGTGAATCCCTGGCCCATTCTCAATTCGAGGAGATAGGTGATGATGGACATGAAATCCTCCAGGTGGAGGATCGTGCTCTCCATGGGGATGTCCAGATCGAGGCGTCGATTGATGCGGTACCGACCTACATCTCCCAGGTTGTAGCGTTTGGGATTGAAGAACAGACGGTCTAGCAGCGCACGGGCGGTTTCGATGTTTGGCGGATCACCCGGACGCAGCAAGTTATAGAGGCGGGTGAGGGCGTCATCTTCTCCCTCGCTGGGGTCCTTCTTGAGAGTATTCTCCAACACCCCTGGGTCGTTTGGACCCGGGCCCAAGAGGACGCGGATTTTCTTGAGGCCCGCAGCCTTCAAAGCCTCGATGTTTTCGGACGTGATTTCCTCGTAGGCCTCCACTACGACCTCACCTGTCTTCTTGTCTACGATATCCTCGTCCGCACAGTACCTTCCCGCCAACTCGTCATCGACTGCCGCGTCTTCCATCTCGCGAAACAGCGAGATAATCTCGCCGGGACGCGAGAACCCCAGGCCCTTCAGCAACAACGTCACCGGGAGCTTGCGTCGCCGATCGATGTGCACGTACATGATGTCGTTGATGTCCAGACTGAACTCGAGCCACGGGCCCTTGGAGGGAAGGATCCGAGCCGAAAACAGCCGCTTGCCGTTGGGGTGTATCGTCTCGTCAAAGAACACGCCCGGCGATCGGTGCAGCTGACTTACCACCACGCGTTCAGCCCCGTTGATGACGAAGGTTCCCTCCTCGGTCATGAGCGGCAACTCCCCGAGGAAAACAGCCTGCTCCACGACATCCTTGACCGGCTTGTCGGGGCTGTCCTTATCGCGGGAGATCAGCCGCAGGGTGGACCGTAGCGGCGCCGCAAAGGTCATCCCTCGCTCGCGGCACTCTTCGACGCTGTACCGAGGATTGCCGATCGAGTAGTCCACGTACTGCAAGGAGTAGATGCCGTGTGTATCGGCGATGGGAAAGATGCTTCCGAACACCATGTGCAGCCCTCGTCGCAAACGCCGGCGGGGGGGTGTCTCGAGCTGGAGAAACGACCGATAAGAATCGATCTGGACCTCGAGAAGGTTCGGCATCGGCACTACTTCTGGGATTTTACCGAAGGAACGTCTCTCGGTATTTCCGTTAGTCGTCGCGGTCAATTCCTGGACTCCTTATGGATGGAAAAGCTGAAAGCTCGAAAAGCGGAAAGCTCACGGAGGTTTGGGTGCCGGCACATCGCGCCGGCACCGCGCTCCATGAGCTTTCGGAGTGGGCTCTGCAGAGAATCCGGAATACTGAGATCATGTGCCACAGGACAATTGCATCCTGTGCTCTTTATTTGATTTCCACGCCTGCGCCAGCCTCTGACAGTTTGGCGTGAATCTCGTCCGCTTCCTGCTTGGTGATCCCTTCCTTTACTGCCTTGGGGGCCTCGTCTACCAGAGCCTTGGCCTCTTTCAGACCCAGGCTGGTGATCTCACGCACAACCTTGATCACCTGGATCTTCTTGTCTCCAGGGCCGGTGATGACCACGTCAAAGGAGTCCTTCTCCTCCTCCTCCTCCTCCTCCGCCCCGCCGCCAGCCGCGCCGGCCATCATCACCGGAGCGGCAGCTGAAACACCAAATTTGTCCTCGAGGGCCTTCACCAGGTCGGCCAACTCGAGAACAGTCAGGCCGCCAATGCTGTCCAACAGCTCGCTCACCTTCGGGCTGAGATCTCCTTCGTCACTCATCTGTCGACATCCTCCATAGAGTAGGGGTATCGGTCAAGCTCAAAAATCCGAAATTGGGTTGGGTCATGGGCTCTTACCCGGTTCAGTCGCCACTCTTCGTTTCGTCCCGGCGACTCTCCTCAAGGGCAGCCAGAGTGCCTACGAGACTGCGCAGCACTCCCGCCAGGACACTCGCCAGCCCGTAGACGGGGCTGCGAACCGATCCCATCAATTTGGCGATGAGTTCGTCGCGGGAAGGAAGCAACGCCAGCTGCTTGACCTGGTCAGGAGAGAGCATATCGCCGTCGAGATAGCCCGACTTGATGGCGAGTTTCCCGCCTTTATCGATGAATTGCTGCAGGATCCTCGCCGGCTCCAGCGGATCCTCGCGGGCGAAGGTCATCGCTGTTGGACCCGACAGGTATTCCGCTAGCCCATCTAGACCAGCATCGACGGCCGCGCGCTTGGCCAGCCGGTTCTTCACCACTTGATAGTCGACCGATGCGCCGCGAAGAGATCGTCGCAATTCCGTCACCGATGCCACGTCGAGGCCAGTGAAGTCAGCCATGAAGATGGACTTCGCCTCCGTCATCTTCCGCGACAGGTCGTTTACTTGCTCGGCTTTTTCAGCGGTGGGCATCTCTATTACAATCCTCCAGATTCTCCGAAATCGCCATCACAGATCCACCTCATGCGGCCAGTGCCGAAGGGTCGATCCGCACACCAGGCCCCATGGTAGAGGACATGATCAGCTTTCTAATGTATTGACCCTTGGTCGACGCGGGCCGATTTCGAACGATAGCGTCAGAGAAAGCCCTGGCATTCTCGATCAGTGCCTGATTTTCGAACGACAATTTGCCGATGGGGGCCTGGGCGCTGTTGCCGGACTTGCTGTCGGCCCGAAACTCTACCCTTCCGGCCTTGGCCTGAGTCACGGCCTGACCGATTTCCCTGGTCACGGTACCGGATTTGGGGTTAGGCATCAAACCTCGAGGACCTAGAATTCGCCCTAACTTCCCTACCTGCCCCATCATATCAGGAGATGCGATAACCAGATCGAAATCCAACCAGCCTCCCTGGATTTTCTCTATGATATCGGCACCGCCCACATGATCGGCACCAGCCTCGGCAGCAGCGGTTTCGAGATCTCCCTGGGTGACGACCACGACTCTCACTTCTTTTCCCGTGCCGTGTGGTAGCATCACCGTGCCGCGCAGTGTCTGGTCGGCCTGGCGTCCATCAATTCCAAGATTGAACGACAACTCCACGGACTCGTCGAAGCCGCGCTTGGGGAAACTCTTCAGAAGAGTTATCGCCTCCTCAAAATTGCGGGCCTCGCGCTTGTCGTAGGCTTCTATCGCTTCACGATATTTCCTGCCTCTTTTAGCCATTCGGCGCCCTCCTGTGGCTGCCTCGCCTACTACTCGACAACGAGCCCCATGCTGCGAGCCGTGCCGGCGATCATCTCGATGGCGGCATCGACATCGTTGGCGTTCAGATCCTCCATCTTGGTCTGGGCGATCTCCCGCAACTGATCCCGAGTGACGGTTCCCACCTTGTCGCGATTGGGTACCCCGGACCCCTTCTCGATGCCTGCGGCGCGCTTCAAAAGCACGGACGCGGGGGGGGTCTTCATGATGAAAGTAAAACTCCGGTCGGCGTAAACCGTGATGACAACCGGGATAATCAAGCCTTGTTTATCTTTCGTGGTGGCGTTGAAGGCCTTGCAGAACTCCATAATATTGACGCCGTGCTGACCCAGGGCAGGGCCCACGGGTGGCGTCGGCGTGGCCGAACCCGCCGGTATCTGCAGCTTTATCGTCGCCAGTTCTTTCTTCGCCATTCTCGATCCAATCGCAATTAGTCTAAAAGATCTCGACCACTAGGCTTGCTGTCTTGCCCGTGTCCGAGCGCCTGCCGGCTAGAATCCACGCTGCTCCGCTTCGTCCACCGGCTCGACCTGAAGCATATCCAACTCGACCGGAGTGCCGCGACCGAAGATACTGACCAAGATCTTGAGCCGGCGCTTTTCGGGGATGACCTCCTGAACCGTGCCGATAAAATCTTTGAAGGCCCCGTCGTTCACCTTGACCTGATCGGCGATGGAAAAGGGGATATCCTCTACGTCCTGAGACTTGCGGCGGTCGATCTGACCTAAGATACGATCGACCTCTTCCTGACTCAGAGCTTGGGGTTTTCTGCCAGGACCGACGAAATTGGTAACCCCGGGGATATTCGTAACCAAGTGCCAGGCATCCTTGGTCATCTCCATCTCCACCAGCACATAACTGGGGAGAAACCGCTTCTTGGTAACAGTCTTCTTGCCGGCCCGCATCTCCACTACCTCCTCGGTGGGTACAACCACCTGAGCAATAGCAGACTCCGCGGCGGCGGACTCGATGAGAGACTCCAGGTAAGCCTTTACCTTGTTCTCGTGGCCCGAATAGGTGTGCAGGGCGTACCAGTAAACGGCCATTTTCTTGCTTTAACTATCCTTCGTCACGTCCGGGTGCCTGACCCGCGCACCCGGCGACAATGACTGGCAATCGATATCCCGGCAAACGATATTCCGGCGAACGATATCAGAGATCAATGAGAATCCCTCGGACGAACGAGAGGATAAGGTCGAAGACCCCGATGAAAAGAGAAAAGATTACTGAGAATACCACGACTACGGTCGTGGAGTTAATCAGATCATCGCGGGTAGGCCAGATGACTCTGGTGAACTCCGCACGAACTTCACTGATAAAAGTACTGATCTTCTCCCACATCCCAGTTTCGCAGTCCCAGACCTATATAATCAGGCTCAGATTGTCCAATGTAGCTGCAAGCTGACGTCCCCGCGGCGAAGAATGCAGGCCTGGCAGGACTCGAACCTGCAACCCCCGGTTTTGGAGACCGGTGCTCTACCAAATTGAGCTACAGACCTACAACAGCCTATGCACACCTCCACCTCACACACCCTATCGGGTCTCTTTGTGTGCAGTGTGCTTGCGGCACCGCTTGCAGTACTTCCGGTACTCCACTCGACTCGGATGAGTTCGCCGGTTCTTCGTGGTGTTGTAGTTGCGCAGGCTACACGCCTCGCACTCTAGTGTTATCTGCTCTCTTGGCATGCCTGTGAGGGGAGTTGAGGTCGGACTGGCGGCAAACCACCCAGTGGCAAACCGGTTGTCCAACGTTTAAGTAAATGTTTTCTCTGGACTTACAACGTGGAAAGAGGTCCAAGAATACGAGATATCCGAAAAATGCGTGGAGCCGATGACCAGGCTTGAACTGGTGACCTCGTCCTTACCAAGGACGCGCTCTACCGACTGAGCTACATCGGCCTGAAACAAAGTCGGCTGAAACAAAGTCGGCTTACAGAAACGACACTGACATGTAAAACTTCTAAGCTGTATGGAGCGGGAAACGGGACTCGAACCCGCGACATCGAGCTTGGAAGGCTCGCGCTCTAGCCAACTGAGCTACTCCCGCCTGATGCCCCCTCGCCCGGATCTAACTGCCGGAACTAAGTGATTGGCCCACATGCAGTTAATCACAGACTAAGTTGACCCAAGAACTCTTATAAATTGACCCAGACTCTTAGCTGACACAGCCTGTGCCCGCAGTCAAATACAGCCAAGGAAGATAGAGCCTATTTTGATAACTGTCAAGAGGTGTATGCCGACGGCGATTGGAGTCAGCGACTTATCTTGAGGATCTTGTAGGAAAGCTTCCCGACGGGGACATCTATCTCCACTTCCTCCCCTTCGAGGTGCCCGAGCAATCCTTGCCCGATGGGTGAAACGGTGGAAATCTTCCCTTGCTCAAAATCAGCTTCCTCGGGAGCTACGAGGGTGTACGTCAGCTGTCGGTCCTGCTTGAGGTCCTGCAGCTCCACCGTGGCGCCGATGTATACCTTGTCATCGGGAATGTCCTCGTTCTCCAGCAAGCGAGCGCGGCTCAGAGTCTCCTCGAGCTTGTTTATACGCTGCTCAAGAAACATCAACCGCTCCTTGGCGGCCGCGTATTCGGCATTCTCGGAAAGATCCCCGAACTCCCTGGCGTACTGCAGCCCCGCCCTCGCTTTGGATCGCTCCGACCCCTTCAACTCCTGGAGCTCGTCCCGCAGCTTCTCGTAGCCCTCTCTCGAGAGATAAACGTCGCTCATTATTGGTTCTCCTAGAGCAGTTGCCCAGTTTGCCCAGTTCCCCAGTTGCCCACAGCAGGTTGTGACTCGGGTCCCGATACCCCAACGAGGTCTGGCGCCCCTGATGACAGGGCCGTCCCCAGATGCACACGGGACCCACCATACAAAAAGCGGAAGCGTCGATGTGTCAAAACACCGCTTCCGCTGAGTGGGCCCCAGTTAACACCCACACTAAAGTCACTATATAGTCAGGACTACAGAACTAAAGTTGGAGTAATATAGCATATTCGAGGATCCTGTGCAAGCTCAAACGGATTCGCCAGAACGCCCTCGCCAACTCGTTCGTCCCCCTGAGGTCCAGACCAAGATCGAGTGCCTGCCCTTTCGCCGGTGGCCCGCACTTTCGCCGGTAGCACTGTCGAGTTATCTTCCGCTCTATTCGGAACCTTCACCTCCCCTGGGGGTTTCGACCGTCTTGCACAACCCTCTCCCCCGCAAGCTCCAATTTTGCCAAACGGAACCATTATGCGCTTCCTGCATTGCGCTGATCTCCACTTGGGTGTGGAGAACTACGGGCGAATCGATCCCGCCACGGGACTCCACACGCGTTTCCTTGATTTTGTGCGCTGCCTCGAGTTCGTCGTTGACCTGGCCTTAGAAAAGGCCGTCGACATGGTCCTGTTCGCCGGCGATATCTACAAGTCCCCCGCCCCGAATCCGACCTGGCAGAGGGAATTCGCCCTTCAGTTGCATCGACTCCAGGAGGCGCGAGTACCCGTCGTCATTGTCGTTGGCAATCACGATACGCCCTCCTCCTTCGGCAGGGCGACGTCGGTAGATGTCTTCAAAGCTCTCGCCCTCAGGGATACCTATGTCTTGCGGCGCCCGCGGACCATCCGGATCGAAACCGTATCTGGACCGATCCAGATCTCCGGCCTGCCCTGGCCCACTCGTCATCACTTGCGCACCGCACCCCATCTGAAAGAACTGGACCAGGAGGCGGTCAATCGCAAGATCGAACAGATGTGTGTCGCTCAGATCCAGGAACTGGCCCGGCAACTCGACCCAGACGTACCGGCTGTCCTGGCATCACACATAGCTGCCGCGGGGGCGACCTATTCGGGATCGGAGCGCACCACCGTCATCGGGCTCGACCCGACGATTCTTACCGGCTCTCTGGCCAACCCGGCTTTCGATTATGTCGCCCTGGGCCACATCCACAAGTTTCAGGATCTGAATTCGGGTGGAAGCCCCCCGGTCGTCTACTCCGGAAGCCTTGAGCGCATCGACTTTGGCGAGGAAAAAGAGGAGAAGGGGTGTTGCCTGGTGAGTATCGATCGCGTGCCCGGGGAGGCTGGAGAGATGGCGGTCCGACGGACCACCTCGTTTGAGTTCATCTCCACTCCGGCCCGCACCTTCGTCACTGTTCGCGCCGAAAATCGCGCCAGTGGAATGGACCCGACCGAAGCTATCATAAAAGCGATCTCGCGCACTGACATCGAAGACGCCGTGGTCAGAGTCATCTTCGACGCGGCCGACGTGGATGGCCCCGTTCTCCATATGGAGAGGATTCACCAGGCCCTGCGCCCCGCACACTACGTGGCCGGCATATACCCCAGGGCCAACCCCGACTCCATGTCGCGCCAGCGACGGGCGACGGTAACCGAAAACATGGGACTTCGAGAGGCCTTGGACCGCTACATCGACAACAACCCCGCCCTCGAGGAAGATCGTCAGCTCCTGGTCGGTCGGGCTCTCGAGCTGGAAACCCAACTCGAATCCGAAGGCCAGACCTGATGGTCCCCGTCCAGCTCAGGCTGCGCAATTTCCTCAGCTACGGTGAAGAGACACCCGCTCTCGATTTCACTGGTTTTCGAGTTGCCTGCATTACCGGCGACAACGGACACGGCAAATCAGCCCTGCTCGACGCCATCACCTACGCCTTGTGGGGTGAGGCGCGCAAGGGGAGTCACAGCCGCAAGCCGGACGAGGATCTACTACGGATCGGCGCGGAAGAGATGCGGGTCGAGTTCAGTTTCGACATGGGCCAGGACCGCTATCGCGTCGTCCGCAGCTACCGCAAGCGCGCGCGCGGCGGAACGGCACAACTGGAACTGCAGATACTCGACAGTTCCGCAGGTCTGTTCAGGTCGCTTTCCGACAGTACCGCCATGACTCGAACGCAGGAGCGCATAAATAAGCTCCTGTCCATGGACTACAACACCTTTATCAACTCCGCCTTCATCGTCCAAGGCAGGGCGGACGAATTCTCACGCAAAGGAGCGCGGGAGCGCAAGCGCGTGCTGGGCGAAATTCTGGGGCTGTCCCGCTTCGACCGTCTCCAGGAAATGGCCCGAAACCGGGAGGCGGCCGCGACTCAGCGCCGGGAAGAGGGCCGAAGAGTGATCGGGGAGCTGGACTCCCAACTCGCCTGCCGACCGGAGATCGAGCTGCGAAAATCAGACTCCGAAGAGGAGCTGGCCGGAGTGGGCGGGCATCTCCTGCAGCTCGAGGCGGAATTGGAAGAGCTGCGCGCGGGGCGCGCCGAGGCTCTTTCTCTGGTGGGGCAGCGCCAGGAGTTGGAGGACGAGCTGGAGCGGACGAAAGGGAGATTGCAGGCGCTTCGCTCGGAAGCGGAGCGCCTGAGATCAGACTGGGGCATGGACGAGGAGTTGCTTGGTGCAGCCGCGGAAATCGAGCGCGACTACGACACTCATGGCGAGCTGACATCGGCTGAACGCGAACTCACGGGTAAGCTGGAGCGCCACCTCGCCCTCGAGGCGGAGATCACCCGGGTGGAAGGTGAAATCAGAGAGCAGCGTTTCACCGTAGAGCGGCGCCAGGAGCACTATCGCGGCCGCTGCGCATCTATTGAGACCCAGCAGGAGCGCCTGAACACAGTATTGTCCAGATCGGCCTCGGTCACCGAGCAATTGGAACAACTGCAACTGGCACGGCTCGAGGAGGAGCGGTCAGAGGTCCGCAGACGTCAATACGAGGCATTCAGCCATCAGAAACTGGAACTTCTGGCCCCGGTGGAACGCGAAGAAGGCAGGCTTCGCGATCGACTCGCCCTAACCTGTGATCAGGTCGAGGAATTCAGGCTGAGACTGGCCGCGTGCGGCGAATTGAAGGCCCGGCTAGAGGATAATCACCGCCAGATCGACGGTCTGCGGAAGCAGGAGGCTGAATTGGACCGCCTGAGAGAAGAAGGCACTCAGCTCGGCGCCCAGCTGGAGAGCGTCCGCCGGCGGCTGCGTGAGCTGCAGCAGACGCCGGACTTTCACAGCCCCAACGGCGAGGGGGAGGCACAAGACACCAAATGGCGTCAGTGCCCCCTCTGCGGCAGCGCTCTTGACGAGGCTCACCGACGGCTGCTGGAGCGGGAATTGGCCGATCGTGAAGCCACGCGCGTTGCCGAGGCCGGCGCCCAGCAGCACCTGATAGCGGGGATGGAAAACGACCTGGCCGCCAAGCGAGCGCGCTATAGGCAACTGGGCCGCCGAGCCGGCGATTTGGAAAATCTGCGTCAACAGGAAGCCGTGATGAGAGCGCAACTCACCGGCGCAGAGAAAGATGAGCGCGAACTGGAAATCCTGACCCGTCGGCGTCAGGACCTCGAAAAGTCGCTGGAAACCGCTGACTATGCCTCCGAGCCCCGAAGCCGACTCTTGGCGTTGGATCAGCGGCTGGCGTCCCTGAATTTCTGCCCGGACGAGCCCTTGAAGGCCAGGGAGAGGACTCGATCGATGAGTTCCGCCGACGCCGACGCCAAGGAACTCGCGCGCGCGCGCGCGGAAATCGCCGCACTGAGCCGCGATCTGGAGGGGGTCTCGCATCAGCTGCGACAGACCGTGCGGATGATGGATGATGAGAACTTCGCCAGCTCCGAGCGCCGGCAGCTGAGCGCCCTGCGGAGCGAGTTGGCAGATTTATCCTTCAACCCGGAACACCACCGGCAGGTCCGCCTGAGACTGGAGAGCCTGTCTGGGGCCGTGGCGCGCCGGGAACGTCTCGAAGCCTGTCGGCGCCGCCACCAGACCGACACCAAACGACTGGAAGAGACAGAGAGCGAATTCGAGGCCTGCACTAGAGCGCTGGCAGACTTGGACGTCCAGTCGAAGACATTGGCGGAGCGAGCCCTGTCCCTGTCCAGCCTGGAACGCGCCTTCGACGACTGCCTTGCCCGGGTCGTGACATCCCGAAGCGGAAGAGACGACCTGCTGCAACGACTGGGCTCGCTGAAAGCACAATGCGAGCGCTTCGACCAGGTGGCCGCGCAACGCGATAGCCGGGCCGGTCTCTTGCGCATCGAGGAGCGGGAGGCGAGCATTTACCGACGCCTGGGCGAGGCCTTTGGCAAAGACGGCATCCAGGCGCTGGTAATCGAAAGCGCTCTTCCGGAGATCGAAGAGGAAGCCAACGCCATCTTGGGGCGACTGACCGACAACCGCGTGCGCATAACCATCGAGTCGCTACGCGATCTGAAAAAAGGAGGTACCAGGGAAACGCTGGATATCGCCATATCCGATGAAATGGGCGAGCGCCCCTATCATCTGTTTTCGGGAGGTGAGGCCTTCCGGACGGACTTTGCCCTGCGTATAGCCCTGTCAAAAATCCTGGCCAGGCGGGCCGGCTCCCAACTGCGAACCCTGATAATCGACGAGGGCTTCGGAACTCAGGACAAGCAGGGGCTGGAATGTCTCAAGGAGGCAATTCAGGAAATCAGTCGGGATTTCGACATGCTGTTGGTGGTGACTCACCTACCCGAACTCCAGGATATCTTCCCGGTCCAGATCGCGGTGACCAAGGACCCCGCTCTCGGCTCCAGCTTCAAGATCGTGCACCAGG
>Ga0209554_1001587_pt1 | contig 17036 bp, 15 predicted proteins | sample MarorgKNORR_S2LV_5_FD_188221 | JGI IMG/M metagenome (GOLD analysis project Ga0209554, IMG submission 188221) | Marine microbial communities from the Southern Atlantic Ocean, analyzing organic carbon cycling - Bottom_A/KNORR_S2/LV (SPAdes) (version 2) | ecosystem: Environmental > Aquatic > Marine...
ATCCAACATTATTCCTTTAAGGTATCCACTTGCTAAAGTACTATTCCAAATAGTTCTATAACTTTCGGCTCCATTATCTTCTGTTTGCCAACACCTACTACAACTTTCATCCTGTTTATTTTTTAATATATTCTGTCTAATTCTAACGTGTAAATCACTATTAAATGCATCTGTTATATTAAAATCTTTTGAATATACATCAATTGGTTCAAGGTCTTCACCTGTTGGTATTTCATAATTGTTACAACAAACTCTAGCCTGGCCCATATGGTCAAAACTCAAAGAAGTAAATAAATGGGAACAAAAATATTTTAAATCTTTCATTAGTGTTTTCCCGTCATCATTGTTCGTTTTAAATTAATTTTATATTTTTCAATATCAAATGCATCAATATAATTTGGTATTTCATATTTATCTACCAAATAATTCTCATCATCATATTTATCATTCATATTTCCCTCCTCTACGAAATTATCATCAAATGATAGATCATAATAATTTACAATCATACCATCTGCACTTAAATTTATAGTATCTTTTATGTTATACTGTTTAGCTCTTAAATGTTTATCTTCCCCGTGTTTAATTCTTATCTGTCTCTTTCTCTTTCTATATTCCAACATATCAAAATGTTTGAGTTTATTTGGTAAACATAAATGTATTGTTTGTTTAGCTTTATCATCTACAGTTAATTTATTATTTATTTCTAATTTATAAGTACCATCTAATTCTGAAGTAAACTTAAACTTACTTATTAACCGTGCCCCATCTATATTTCTCTCACTATAATTCTCATCAAATTCTACCTCTATATCATATGCACCAACTAATTGATACATTAACCAACACCAAACACGAATTTCATTCCGTGTTTCTATCATTATAGTATCTTCCACACTAACCAACGGATCATACTCGTCGTGTACTGGAATATTTGCAAATTCTAAATAAGGTACATTATAATTTATTTTTTTAATATCAAACTCCAATGGGAACTGGTGTCTATTATGTAATTGTTGCCAATAAGTTCCTTGTGTTCTTTGAGGCCATTCTTTAAATTGTTTTTGATTAAAAATACTATTAGGATTTTTAACTTTAAAAGATTTTAAATCGTCTCTAACAGTCCAAAAACCTGAAAAATACATTTTCCATATCTCTAAATATAAGTGAGTTAATTTCAATCTTAAAAATCTATTAATAAAAGTATTCTTAAAATTCTCACTAACCCAATCATAAAAAATAGTACTATATTGTGATATAGAAAACACATCTCTATATTGATCTAATGCCGTACCAGGAGTTACTCCAGCAGGAAATTGATTTGCTGCAACTACGGGAATATAATGTTTATTTTCATATAAAAAATACAAACTAATCAACCAATCAATGTGATTTTCTTTTGGATATCCTGAAATCCAATTAGCGTCCATTCGTATTCCGTGTCTCCAACACGCTTTCCACAATTGTTCAATTCCTTCTCTTGTTTGTCTCTTTTCTATAATCTCAAGTATTTTTGGTGTTCCACTTTCTACTCCAATAGAAAACCATTTAAACCCTGCCTTGGCTGCCTTCTTCATTAATTTATCATCCATCTCCTCATGTGTTCTTGCATATCCACCAAGACTTAATTCTTTCAATTTTGGATATTCTTCTTGTGCACCACATAAATCATCTATTAATATCTTAAATTGTGGCATAGAACCATTAACAAGAGAATCTACAAATGAGAAATGTGTTATTCCATATTTATTCACTTGTTCTATTATTTCTCTGGCTATAGAATGACCTTTTTTAAATCTAAAAATTCTTGTCTCTGAACAAAATGTACATTTATAAGTACACCCACGAGAACCTTGTAATGGTAAATGTGCATGTCCTTCATAATGATATGGTGCATAATTCTGTATTTCCACCCCTTCCCAATTTGGACTTGGTATTACATCTAAATCTTTTTGTGGTATTCTCATACCCGTAAATCTCGGTTTTTTGTTTTCTCCCCAAACCCAAATTCCCTTTACTTTTCCATAACTCTCATTATTCTCATAACAATCTACTAAATCATTTATTATTAATTCACCTTCGGTATCACACGTAACTTTAATCCAATCCCTATCTGGTTCTTCTAATGGATGTGATATTCGTAATCCACCGTGTGGTGCGTTCCAACAATATGGGCCTCCGTAAAATATATGTATATCAGGATTTTTCTTATATACTCTCTCAGCAATATAATCTGTTACTACAATATTTGAGAAGTAAGTTGTAAATGTAACAATATCATACGTTGACAATTCCTCTATAAGTGTATCCCAATACTCACCATACAATGGAAGTATTCTATCTTCAAAAGAATGGTCATTTGTCCATAAAAAATGACCAGTTGGTGCCCATAATTCTTGATGAGTCTCATAATCTACGTGCATAGCTGAAGTTAAATTAATATGAAATTGTTTTACATCTCTACCTTTTGACTTTAGGGCACCCGCCAATAATCCACAACCTAATGGTGGGGTCTCTAAAGACCAACATGGACACATTACTACTGCAGTTTTAGCCGGCATTTATCTTTCCTTTTTCAATAATATTATAATCTATTTCTCCATTATATACTTTATGACTTATCTTAGGAATTATAATATCAGTTCCACAAGTACAATGTGATTTTGGACATATAATTGGTGAATCAAAAAATTCTATCCAACCCTCATTTATATTACCTATTTTACCACTAACTCCACAACTAGCAGCACTAATATCTCCATATGGATTTATAAAAATTGCATCATTTATCCAGCAATGCCAACCCTCAAAGTTATTTAATCTTTCTGCAGCTAATCTATTAGAATTTATTGGTTGTATTTTACCGTCACTCCATTCCTCTAAACTATACGCGGGTCTAAATTCTCTATGTTCATTTATCTTTCCCCACTTTCTTTGATACCCTTCTGTCTTTTCAAAAAACTCTTGTTTCCATTTTTCTTCATAATACCAAGGTTGTGCTCCAGTGGATAATTCTTCTAATAATGGCACCCATTCTAAAACACAATTATCCATTTCTTCCCAAATCTTATTTCCTGCATCAATCACATCTTGAAAATAATAATCGTGCATCATCATCCGTAATGCCAAATAATTCATTTTGTCTTGTAAAAATTTAGCATTTTCTAAATAACGGTCATGATTTACATGCTCAATATGATAACTAGCCACCACATCATTAAATAAATAGTAATTTTTCTTCCACCAATTTATAGAATTACTCAAGTTAGTATTTATTGCCAATAATGGTTTATCACATTTCTCGTGAATAAATTCCGCAATTTCTAATAATGGTTTCCAATATACTGGTTCTCCTCCTGAAAAGAAAAACTTAAATGCATCATATCCTTTAAACTGAAATCTTGTAATTAACTTATCAAGAAATTGTATATAGGTATCCGTATCCTCATTTTTATGAGTTCCACTCCAATTACCCTCATTACAATAAGTACATTTATAATTACACCAATTGTTAACTTGCCAAGTAACACTCAGATATTTGTTTTCTCCTGGTGATATTCTTACTAAATCACTCATTTTCTTTTATTCTTTGGTATTTTATCATCTATCCACCAATTAGGTGTCATTAAATGCTCATCTTGAGCATCATTAAATTCTTCTTTTAACATTTCCCATTCTGGAAAAGTTTCAAAAAAACTAGTATTTCTAACTTTATCCATATAACGAGTATATTGATAAAACATCTTCCGTTGGTTTAATTCTGTTTGTTCTACACCCTGACAATACTTTCCATAACTTTTATGTGGCTCCCAATTACTCTCCAAATAAGAAATAAGTTTGTTTGCCGTTCCATGAAAATCTAAATACTCATTATCATATGTTGAATAATCATAAAATTCTCTATATAGATTCATTGCCTTATCTCTAATTTCCCAAGGTATAAAATTTGTCCTTAAATATAATGGTTGATCTATTAATATAGAATAAAACCCAACTTCTCTTTTTAACAATCCTTCTATTCGTAAAGAATCTAACCATTTCATCATTTTATAAGTCTCAAACATATTATATACTTGAAATACTGTATAGATTTGTATCCTAACTTTATCTGGTAATTGAATCAACTTCTTAAAATTATGTTCTATTACATTCCACGTTGAACCATATCGTATATATTCTTGTGATTCTTTATATCCATCAATACTAACCTGAACCTCACTTCTATCAAAAAAATCTAATTTCTCATATAAATCTAAATTCCAAGTTGTTAAATTTGTTGTAAACGATACATGACATTCCTTGTTACCTATAGCTATCAAATGATTTATAATTTTAGTATTTGCTTCAATAATACTTGGTTCTCCACCTGTAACATACAATCGTTTTAATGTAGGTGCTACTTTTTTAAAATTTTCTAAAAATTTTGGTTTCTCGTGCCACAGCATATCAATTTTTGATATTTCATATTCTGCAGGATACCACATATTAAACAACCAAGGTGGCATAGTTTTATCCCTGTTCTTTAATAAATTTAACCTCTCCGAATTAATCTTACTACTACTATATCCCCAACACATATTACAAGTTAGATTACAATGGTTTCCTAATCTAAGTTCTAAACTTTTTAACGATTCTCTTACCCACCCAAATTCTAAAGTGGATTGTATGTTTTTTTCAAGTGTCTCCCCCATCCAATTAAAAATCCCATCTTCTTCCATATAACTTTGTATACTATCTAATCTCGTACTTTTTGGTGCATCATGACCACCATAATCTTTTTCTGCATTTTCTATATTCCAACACACATTACATTCTTGTATTTGTTCTCCATTTAGAAGTCTTTTCCTAATATCTTGAATATGTTTAGAATTCCAAACTTCACTTATATCATCCTTGTATAAATTAAAAGTTTCCCCATCATCTTTCTTTATATGTAAGTTTTCATTTTGTGCACAACATATCTTAACAGACCCATCAGTATTACTATTTAAATTCATAAATGGGAACGGGCAAAATGTTTTGCTCTTTTTTAGTTTTTCTATATCAAACGTCAAACTTCAAATACCTCTCAGGATTAGTTCTTATATAATCTACACTATCTTGATGAAATTTACATAATTTTAAATGTAAGTCAAACTTTAATCTTGTTTCAGAATCTATTTCTCTATATGTAAACTCTTTACCTTCAACAAAATCTGGTAATTTAGTTTCAAAAAATGGTGATGCCAATATCTTACCTTTCAAAATTTTACCTTCATTATATTCTTTCCACAATAATTCCATTTGTGGCCAAAATTTCTCTAATGTTTCATTATTATGGGGTATTTCTATTACTTTTTTCCAATCACCATCTAAATACTGTGCCCATTCTAAAAATTCTGGATTACTTAAATCTTTTAAATCTAAAAAATATACGTTTGGGTTCAATGATAACTCCCATAATGATTTATGATAATCATCATTCCACATCCAAAATTCTGCATGACTATAATGTATCCAACTTAAATCTGCATAATAATCATGTAATTTAGATAGTATTTCTAATCCTACTAAAGTTACCTCATCTGGGTTTGTAAATGTTGTATAATAACCATATTTAAATCGTTGCCAAAATCTTCTTAACGCATTTGGATTTAAATTTTCTGGTCGTTCTATAAAATTAAAAAGATTAGTCCCATGTTCAAACTTTTCCTCTAATTCTTGTTTATATCCACTTTTCCATTTATCAAATACATCTCGTATTAACACTACTGTAGTTTGGTTTTTACCTAAAACACCATATTGTTTAAATGGTAAAGTATCCAAAGACCTTGTACCCATCTTAATTCGTTTACCAATTGATAATTTATCTGTGCCTATTGATATAAAATTATCCATTAAAAAACTCCAACTCTGGACAAATCTCAAATAAAGATTCTCCTCTTAATTCATCCAATCCTTTATTTCTACTAATAAATTCAGGTATAAGATTTTCATAATTCTCTTGTTGTAAGAAATCAAGAACTGATTCAAATCCACTTTTTGCAGCACCACCTCCAAAGTTATCATCAATCCATTTTATATGTTCAGTATATTTGTCAATAAATTTCTTTCTTTCCTTTGGTGGTATTATTTGTATTCTATAATCTTCTGGATAAGTTAATATATTCATTCTTACATTTTGTGGTTCTAATAATCCTCTAGCAATCCAATCCTTATGAAAATCTGGTAGATGATAAACATTCATAATACTAACCGTAGGTGTTATCTCAAAATATACATCGGGACATTCTTTTATCATTTGTCTACGATTCTTTTCTATCACGTCCCACTTCATCCCTGCTCTAATCAACTCACCTCTTTTACCCATACCATCAAGACTTGCAGCTATTCTAACATCATTAAAACTATTCCAATACTCTAATATAGATTTTTCTTTAAAGTAAAGATTACTAAAATTCGTTGTATATCTTAACCTCACATCTTTCATTTTATTTTCAATCCAAAAATCCAATACCTTATAATGTTCCTCTGTAATGATTGGTTCTCCACCAGCCCAACATGCTTCTTCTACTGTTAATAATAATGGTTGTAATTCCTTCCAAAATTTTTCATTATTTGCTATATTCATTATTCGTGGATTTAATGGTTGAGAATAAAGTTTTATATGATCTTCATACCATCCACTACTCAGTTCTGGCCCACAAGTTCTACATTTAAAATTACAAATATTAGAAACTCTAATATCCATATAACCCATATTTAATTCTTCTACCGTTCCATCTTCTTGTGTTGTCTCTACTCTATCCCAATGTTCAATATAATGCTTATTTACCATCTTTCTTAATGTAAATATATTAGACTTTTCCATCTCATAACATCTACTACATTCCTTAGTCTCATCATCATTTATCATATTCTTTCTAAGTTGTCTGTATTTTTCATTGTTCCAAATTTCTTCTAAACTATTATCATTAAGATTACCATACTCTACTGTACTATCAGACATACAACAAGGAAATGCCTTTCCACTTGGCCACACGTGAGTATGTATCCAAGGCATCATACAAAAAACTTTAGAATTATATAATTTAGAGTACTTTTTCATAATAATCTTTTAATTCTGGAAATACTTCACCAAAATTCTCATTTCTAATTTTATCTAACAACATAGTAAAGTCTATAAAATCTTTTTTATTACTTTCATATAAATCTTCTTCATTCATATAATCGATACAACTATCAACATAACCTTTAAGTTTAATATGTTTTGGTAACCCATTTAAAAAATTATTCCAATTCTCTTCCACTTTTAATTTTAATTCTTTTGGTAAAATACGAGAACTCAATTGTTCTGGTCCCGTTAAAGGAATAACAAATGTATTATTTAAATCTTTTATATCAAGTACTCCCCTATCAAGAAACCCCTGATAAAAATCTGGTAAATGTAAAGCATTAGTTAATTGAAAAACTGATGATATGCCCATATTCACGTGTGGTAAATTTTCCTTAATATATCTAAAATTATCTTCAATTAATTCCCAGTCCGTTCCACTTCTTAAATATTCTGCCCTTTTTCCACTTGCATCTAAACTAACTCTTATACTAATATTACTAAACTTTTTCCAATAATCTACAACATTTAATTTTAATTTAGTATTCTTTAACATAGATAAATTTGTATTATATTCAAGAATTAAATCTGTATTATTATTTTCTATCAAATAATTTAATATCCAATATTGTTCCTTGGCTGCCAAGGGTTCACCACCTGCAAAATATAATCTTTCTACTGTTTTTAAAGTTCCCCTAAATCTATCTATAAATTGCTCTTCTGTTAAATTATGTCTTGGTATATGTCCATCCCACTCATGATAAGGATGATCCTCATTATCTTTTGCTTCCTTGGCCCAAGTAGAACTCCACTCTGGTCTACAAGACCTACATTTGAAATTACATAGATTAGAAAATCTAAAATCTAAATATACGGTTTCAAAATTATCTATAGAACCATCATCATTTGTTTCTAATACTTTAATAAAAGATTCTTTAAATTGATCATTAAAATCATTTCTATAAGAATGTCCAGAACTTTCTTCCAAAGAATAACAATCTATACAATTTGGATTTTTAATATCATTTATCATATCCAACCGTAATTGCTTAAAATAATCATTATTAATAATCTCTTGTATTGGTTGTGTCATAATATTAGTTTCAAACCCATGATTTCCCTGTGTCATAGTTTTATTAATACAGCACGACCATACTGAAGAATCGGTATTAACGTACATATGCATCCACGGCAATATACAAAAAGTTTTAGATTCTTCTAAAAAATAATCTAGTCCAACATATTGTATTCTATCTTTTAAATTCATTTTTTATTTGTAAATAAAAGGATCTCTTTTTCTTAATTCTTTTATCTTTTTCTTATACCTAATTTCTAATCTTACCTTATCGATAATATTTTTTAACCATTTACAACATCTACATTTCATTTTTTCTCCTCACCATTAAATAGTTACCTTATATAAAGTAGATTTATCAGTCAATTTTTCAGTACTTTCAATTTCATATTCTAAATTAGATAGCCCATCTTCCAATACAGTATCTATTTCATTATCATAATCAAAATAATATTTTTGATTAACATATGTTTCTGGTTGTTTCCATCCTTTACCAACCCAGCCTTCAGTTTTATGAAACAAACATAAAAACTTTGAATTTCTACGAACTGGTAATTTTTTAACTATACGTCTTGTGAAATAAGAATCTTCATTCAAGACTCCAGACATAACATCTATCTTTTTATTCACTACATTATTATTACTCAAATCTAAAAATAATTTTTCATTGTGGTGATTAAAATCATAATAACAACATAAATTTTTTGATTTATAAGAATTAAAATCTTGTGTCAAACTTCTACCCCGCCGTTTAAAAAATAAATCTTTAACTTCTTTTTTAGAAAACTTTCTATTATAAACTGCATGTTCAAATATCTGTCCCTTATATAAATATGTATTCGGATATCCATTTGGATTTTCTACACCCAAATACATACTTTCTTGCTTATCTACTCTATTCAAGTCAATAGTAAGAGTATCTGCCAACTCCCCATTGATATAAAAACTTAAATCTTTATTCTTACTATCATATGTCACTACACTAAAAATCGGTACTCTATTAACTAACCTAAATATTTCCTGACATACTATCTTTTCACCATCTACATTAGTCAATACCAAATCTACCGAACCTCTATCACTAAATAACAAATTAAAACCTAATTCTGGTATTGACCATATACATCCAGAAACATCATCTACATAAGATACTTCATCAGGTAAAAAATTATTCACTACTGTAAAATCTTTATTAAAGGCCGTTTTTAATTTTTTGTTTCCAAACAATATATCACAATATGAAGTCACTCCATTAAAATATGCAGTTCCCATACCATAAGTAACTGGAAGTTTAACTTCTTTCTCCTCTATAGGTAATCCAAAATTAACACATCGTCTTAATAAATCATCATCCTCAAATCCCCAACCCCAATATTCATTAGAATATCCATTAATATTTATAAAATCTTGTTTATTAAATAAAGTAACTCCACCAAAATAATACTCCCAACACTCTTTATATTCATCTTTACTCAAGTTTGTGGCTAGGTGAATCGGATATTCAGTATAAGAATAATCTACTTCATCTGGTATTAAATCCACATCATGAAAACAGAAATAATCACTTTCATTTTTAGATATATCAAATCCTATATTTAAAAGCTTACCTCTGTTAAACGATTTATCATTATTCTGTTCCACTATACTAATAGTAAAAGGTATTTCACTATCATCAAGATATTGTTCAACTGATGGAATAAACCGTTTTAAATGTGATTGTCTATCACGATACGGGACAATCAAATTTAATTTTTTCATTTTTTAACTGTTACTTTTCGTTCTGGTCTATTTGAACTACTATCAATAACCTTACTTTTAGCTATTAGATGAAACTCATTTAAGTACCATTCTAATCTTTCACTCCACATTGGAATATCTAAATCCAATATAGAATCTTCAATCGTCCTGAATGATTCTGCGATACTTTCCAAAGCTTCTACACCTCGGGTATCTAAAGTTTTTTTAGCCATATTTTTTCTCCAATTTAACTATTTTATTTTTTATATTTTCTGATAAGAAGTTGTCTCTAATCCAACTACTATGTGATTTATCTATTGTATCCAACAAAAATTTTATTTTGTTAAGTAATTCTTCCATATAATCATGTCCTTTTTCAAGTTCCAATTCTAATTTCATCTTATCTTTTTCTGCTTCCCACATTTTATTCTGTACCGTATCCATATCAATTTCAATATCTGATATCCGTGCCATAACATTTGACTTTTTAGATGCATTCTCATGTAAAATTCCCAGTATTGCAAAAAATACCTTTAAATTAGTTTGTTTGACATTATAACTCCGATCATTCGATACAACTTTATTTAAATTTTTTACTGACCCAACCAAAGTAGCTGACAAACTTTCCAATAATTTTACATTTTGTTCTGTAAATTTAATCATAATATCTCTTTAAAGTACTACCTGTAATAATTTAGCATTTTTATATTTCTTCTCATTCAAAAATTTAAATTTTATATTTGACAACCCATCTTCTACACTAAGAACTTTCAAATCTTTTACTAATTCATGAAAAAATTTAAAATTCTCTTGTATATCTGGATCTTCAAAATATTCTATATTTGCTAATTTCATAGTTTTTTTTATATTTTTTATCTTATCTTTTGTCAAACACTTAAATTCCCCATCCAACCGTTTAGGTACATTAATTTCCACACCTAAAGTTAATTCAAATTCATTAAGTAACTGTTCTGTAATAGTACATTTGTGTAGTTTACCATTAGAATGTGTAAAAGAAGAATCAAAAACAAACTTATTATATATTTGGTCAAACGGAAAATACATACTTGGTTCATCATAAAAATGTGTCCACGAATGCTCAGATGGATTTTTATCATATAATAATTTAACCTCTTGTTCATTTAATGCATAATCAAACCAACAAGGTTCTGCTATATCTCCTACAAAATTACCTTCTTTCTCATACGAAGAACCAATAAAATAAGAAGTTTCATAAAATCTTAAATCATTCTTATAAGTTATTTTTTGATTAGTCCCATCTAATAAAGTACCATCAAGATATACTTTAATTTCCTTTTCTTTATCATTAACAATAAAAGAAACTTGACTCCATTTATGAAGTGGTACTGTGAATTCATGTGCAAAATTATCATGTTTTTCTTTAGATTTCTTTTCAGTAAATCCCATACATCTAACAACCACATTCTTCTTACTTATATCAATTATTTGAATTCCTGTATGAAATCCTGCACGAGATAATATACTAATAGGATTCTTTTTACTACATTCATGAATACTTGAATCTAATTCTGATTTAAACCACACCGACATACTAAAAGAACCATGTGTTATATCAGTAATTCTTTTATTATTTTCTATCTTTACATAATTCTCACCGCTAAAGTTTAATCCTCTAAAATTTCTTTTTATTTTCAATTTAGAAGGTGATACACCTACATAATCATACTCAAAGTTTTCAGATAAATTAGAAGTATCATAATATGATTCTAATTTAATCAATTTAGTTTCTCTCATTCTAGTTAAAAAATCTAAATCTTCAAATCCCCAACCCCAATATTCATTTGAATAACCATTTATTTTTTCAAATTGTTTTCGTGATATTTTTAAACATCCACCTATATACTCAAAATATGGTAATTTAATTTTTTTTACAAACTTTGATGACATATGTACTGGATGTTCTTCATAACCATAATGTATATTATCATTTATTGGTAATAAATCCACATCTTGGAAAACAAAATAATCATATTCCTTTGGTATCAATTTAACACAACTATTAATCAACATTCCCCTATTAAATGGATACTCATCCATTTGTTCTATTACAAATATATCATAATCTAAATAATTTGCCTCTACGGCAGACGAACCACCATACCACTCTTGTTGTGCTTTTCTGGACAAAAACTTTTTCATATGAGGTAAAAACACATTTAATTGTTTTTGTCTATCTCTATATGGAACTATTATCGCTAGTTTATGTTTATCCATTTCTCTGTATAACCAATTTATTTATTAATAACATTTAAAACCTATTTTAACTTGGATCCGAATTACTCCCCTTATTATGTACCAAAATATTATTTACAAAATATACATCTACTGGTTCTACATTTATATTTACAACCTCTACTTCAGTATGATGATATTCTATTGATTCTATTTCGATATGTTCTTCTTTACCAAATAATATATCTCCGACCTCTAATTGAGCAGCCTTCTTAAATCCCCACTTACCAATTGGTGGTATGTATGGGCTTTCTTCTTCTGTAGTTTTATTCAAAACCCAAAATTCATGTTCACTCGTAACTTTTATTAATCCATCATTTATATCTAAATATCCAGGATTAAAATCAAACCACACATTTTTTACTTCAGTATCACCAAGTTCTCCATTCATTTCTTCCAAATGGAATCCTCTATACCGTTCTTTACCAAGAGTTTCGTCTGGTAAATTCTCTATATGATATGATTTAATTTTATCACCAACTACTAAATCCTCAATAGGAATTATTTCTCCATCTGCCAACTCAACGGGAGTTTCAGGTAGAAAACAAGTAATAGTAGTACCATTATATGTATCCTCTACTCCAACTGTTTTAGTCACTGCAGTGGCGTATCTTGTTGAGTGATCATTAAATCCATCACTCTCTTTGTCATCATAATATTTCCCACTAATTGCTACATCTACATCACGATTATGTGCCGCGTAAAAAGTTCCACGAGTTCCATCACCCGAAACATTCGCGATATTTACATTTGAAATTGTTGCCGCAGTATATACTGCAGTATAATCTTGGTTTGATGCAACTGCAAACGAAGAACTTGCTGTAGTCCAAGTAAAATTTCCACCCTGACTAGCTATTCTTGCCGTAAATCTACTTCCAGCTCCTCCAAAAGTCATTGTATAAGTTTCTGAAGTTTGTTCATCAACCCACAAATATCCTGTTAAACTATTATCTACTGAATCTATTGAAAAATTACTTATAGAATAATTTTGATTAGCAGTAGTTGCCCCAGCACAATCTGCACCCAATCTTGATAATGTAGTATAATCACCCACATTTCCAGGATCAGTTGCTCTTCTTAGTTTTGCTAATGATAAATCTGTATTTGCTGCAGCCATTAATCTTCCCTGTTGTATATAGATAAATATTGATTTGCCCAAATTATGGGATTATTATATCTAATATTTAACTCGTTTCTTAAATTTTCCAATATATCATTCCGTTCTTGATACGAAACTCCTTTTACTGTCTTTACTTGTTTCTCAAATTCTTCTTTTGAATATGACCTAAAAGGATACTCAATATCCTTACACCAATCTCTATTTAAAATTGGTATTTTTCCATAATCTACTGCCTGAAATATACTATATCCAAATGGTTCATTAACAAACGAAGAATGACTGATTCCCCACCGTTTGGATTTAAAGAATTTATCTAAAGTACTATACCTAAATTGTACAACTCTAGTTTTTTCAAATTTATATCCAAGATTATGAGTCCACCACCACAAATCTTTAGGATTGGTGTATGCCAAAGAATCTACCGTATCTATAAAATGTGGACACTTCCTTGTTTCACATCTGGAAGTAAACGCAACAACATCACTCTCCATAATAGGTAAGTTTTTATTAAAAATATAATAATTTGGGATATCAATTAAATCCCTTCTATCGTGTAATGGGATTTTATCTATCCCAATCCAAATTACATGTTTTGCATGTTTACTAACTTCATTTTCCCAATCCATCGTACCTGAAAAATGTTGTAATTTATCTAAATTCAATGTAAACCCAGCATTCAAAGATAATTCTACCGTAACATGAATAACTACTGAATATAATTTTTTAAAATTTCTTATAATAATATCTTTTGGTCTATAGTATCCGTGTAGAATATTTAATCTACGACAATTATTTACTACATCCATGAACAAATCTTTAATTTCTGCCCTAGCCCATATAACATATAAGTCGGCTTCTTCATCAAAATCAGATTCGTTATTAACTTCTACCATCTTTAAATGACCAAATTTTTCTTTATAAAAATCGTCATACCACTCTTTAGAATCATGTCCAATCTTAATTCTATCAATACATAAAACTGGAGTTACATCTAATCTTTTAGATATTAATTCTATCCAATCATTCACCCATATATCAGAACCACCACCTACGAAATGTAATCCGCCAGTAGTATAATATACATCATATTCTTTACTTAGACTCATAATATCCACTCACAGGGTTTATTTTGATTTTATTTCCATTCTTATCTATTACATAATCTTTATAACAAACTCCAAATGGTAAACTTTTACTATTAATATATACAGGAACTTTTGTTATACCAAGTTTGTCATATGCTAATGCACTGTGTACTCCATCTATCATTGATATCACTCCTTTAACATCCACTATAGAAAGTACAATTGATATTCCTGATTCTAATAGTTCTGTAATATAACTTACAATAGCTCTATTGGTTACTTCATTATATTTCTCATATACACACGGACAAACCGTACCTCTTCTTCTCATTTTACCATGATTTAAATGTGGTTCGTCATCCATCCAATCTTCATCTCGTGGCCATCCTTCAATTTCTGAAAGGTTTAAATATTTATCTGGGTTTCTCTTGTAAATTCTTTTAACATAATTTAGTTTTTTAACATCACTTATCATAGAAAGTCTTTACATTGATAATCTCATAATTTAATTCTTCATTTTTATCTATTGAGGTTATTTCATACTTAGAGGAATTTAATCCTATTGATTTATAATCTAATTTCTTTTCTTGCATCTTAGTTCTATAAATCCGTTCATTAATAGCAGTTTTTTCACCCCTATTAAATTTACCATCTACAATTCCCATATCCTCATGTCTTAAACACTTAAATCTACCATATCTTCTATGTGGTAGTGGTAAATCATATAACTTATCTATTGTATCTTTTTCTATAATAGTATTTCCGTGTATAATTCCATGATTATCATTTTCACTCAAATCCTCTACTACTCCACCACCCACATCTGAAAAGTCGTAATGTAGTACAGTTTTACCTCTATCATTTTCCATTCTTAATTCTGCAATATCTCCCTTAAAATAAATTTTATCTGAATCTCTACCAATCCAATACGGAACTCTTGCGTATCTTTTCATAGGTATATCAACTTTTAGTGGTAATTTCGTTCCACTCCCATGTCTACCATCTTCATATTTATCATTTATCATTAAATAATGTTCTTTATTTTTTGACATATATGTTAATTTTGTCCAATCACTTGGTTGTTTTTTAGCCCATATATAATGTAAATCATTTCTCCAACTCCAAAAAGTAGCTGAATACGCTCTTGAATTATCATATGCTAACCTAAAATCATATCCCTGTCTAACAAATATTGGTAAATGTGTAAATTTTCTACTCTGATCTCCAATTAGGTACGTGTCGAGTCCTGTCACGTCTGGCCTAACTACTATTTCTATCTTACAATCTTTACTAATTGTTCGTGAGATAGAGTGGTTTACAGGTATTTCTATATGAGTTAGGCCATCGAAGTGCAAATACGATGTCTCTCCCAGTCCCTCAATGCTTCTGAGATTTACCAATTTTTCTAATTGACACCTATAAAATAAATCATCATCTTCAAATCCCCAATCCCAATAATTAGGATTATATCCGTTCACTTTCTCAAATTGTTCTGTAGTGAATAGCACACACCCACCAAAATACTCTACATCTCTAAGATTATAATCCCATTGTGAAAGATAGGTTGCTATTTGAACTGGGTGGTCTTTAGGATAAGAATAATCACAACTATCATCTTCTGGTAACATATCTACGTCGTGAAAAGCAAAATAATCATAACCTTGTTCTTTTGCTACTATAAATGGCACATTTTTCATCAAAGACCGATTAAATAAATTATCATCATCTTGATGCCCTATAAAAAACTTATGTTCTATATTCCTTTCGTTTAAAAACTCTGTAAGGTGTGGGATAAACTTATCTAAATGTCCTTGTCTAACACCATCACCAGTATCTCTAAACGGGATACATATTGCTAACTTCATAACCTCTAACCATTAAATGAACTATACTCCATAGATTCTGGATTTAATTTGTTTAACCAATGATACAAATCTTCAAACCTTTCTTCTAAATCTTTATGTGTTGCTAATATCTCACCATTACCTACCTTTGTAAGATTTACATGACTTCTTGATGGATAAGACTGAACATATTCTCTAAACCTCTTATGTAAAATTTCTACCCCAAACATTTCAGGATTTCTATAAATAGGTGTTCCGGGATATGGTGTGAATAATAAACAAATCCACTTATCAGGTTTCAAATCTAATATAAATTGTTTAGTTGCTTCTATTGATTTTTCTGTTTCTCCAGGTAAACCTGTAATAATATAAACCTTAGCTTTCATTCCCCATTTTTGAATAACTTGAACTGCATCTTTGTGCATATTAGTTGTTGCTTTACCTGCCTTATTAATCAATGACAATACTTCATCGTCGGCTGATTCAAATCCTATACCAACTTCTCTACAACCTGCGTGATACAGTAATTCACAATACTCATCATTTAATAATACTGAACTAATCGAACATCTAAACCTAATATCTAACTCGTGTAACATTGGTGCAAGTCTTTGAAATCTTTTTTTATCAATAATAATATTATCATCTAAAAACCTAAAATGTTTTACATCATACTTATCAATCATAAGTTTTACTTCTTCTACGATGTTTTCTGCACTTCTAAATCTTGTTTTTTGTTGTAAGTTGGCACAAAAAGCACAAGCGAAAGGACAACCTCTACTTGACATAAGTGTTGCACCAATCACTT
>Ga0209554_1001588_pt1 | contig 17032 bp, 12 predicted proteins | sample MarorgKNORR_S2LV_5_FD_188221 | JGI IMG/M metagenome (GOLD analysis project Ga0209554, IMG submission 188221) | Marine microbial communities from the Southern Atlantic Ocean, analyzing organic carbon cycling - Bottom_A/KNORR_S2/LV (SPAdes) (version 2) | ecosystem: Environmental > Aquatic > Marine...
CATTGTAGTTCTTAAGTCATCGATGGTCATTTCTTCAGCAGCCACTCTTTGATATCTGCCATGGTTCAATACCAGAGCATCAATTCCTCTATGCATCCATGGGTGAATTCCCAGTAACCCCACTTCACCATCATCATTACAATCAACTTTGACCGCCAATGCATCGCCACCAGTATTTCTGATATCCTCAACTACCATCTCTGCAGGTTTTGAAGATGTATAATAGGTTAACAAGATATCATAACCATCCTTGGCTAAGCGTTTACAAGTTGCAGCGCCAATTCCGCGACCGCCTCCTGTGACCAATGCAATCGGGCGGCTCATGCACTTGCCAAGCATTACTCAGTCATCAAACCAACCGTTTCATTTCTTTTCTCTTGATTATAATAAATGCAATTATTACAGTTCAAAGCCACAATGTTTACAGAATTTTGCATTGAAATCATGACCTTCCTTTGAACAATTCTTGCAGGCTTGAGTACTAATATCACCAATTTTCATCATTTCAGTAGAGATAATTCCCGTTGGAACAATAATCAAACTATAGCCCATAATCATAATGAAAATCGCTAACATTTTTCCTAACGGAGTAATTGGAACAGTATCTCCATAACCAGTACTGGTAAGCGTTGTTATAGCCCAATAGACACTTTGAGGAATTGATGTGAATCCATTATCTGGACCTTCAACAAGATACATTCCAGCACCGGTAATAAAACTGAGAACTGTGATAGTTGAAAGGAATACGATAATCCTTGTTTTTGATTGAATGATGGCCTCGGTTAGAATATTTGCTTCGCCTAAATAGCGTGATAATTTGAACACTCTAAATACTCGTAATAATCTGAGTCCTCTAATGACCAGAAGACTTTGTGCACCAGGGAAGAATATACTGAGGTATGTCGGTAATATGGCCAATAAATCAACAATTCCAAAGAATGAAGTGGAATATTTCACTGAATGTTCAGTAGAATATAATCGCAAAATATATTCAATAGTAAATAGAATCGTAAAGAACCATTCTAACATTACCAATTGTGAATGGTAGACCTTATCTATTGATTCTACACTTTCTAATGATACGGCGAGAACAGATATTACAATTGAAACCAACAGTGCAATATCAAAATATTTTCCTGAGGTAGTATCTGCTTCAAAGATAACTTCGTGAATCTTTTCCTTCAAAGACGATCTATTTGCCATAGTATCGGAAGATGTAACGGAATCAGGCACATGCTAATCACAAAGTATCGCACATATAGGTTTCATTCAAGCACAGCAGGGCTTTAGGTGGGTTACCTAATGCTGTAATAATTGCCATCGATGCGAATCGTTTACTCTTTGTTAAGGAATTGAGCCAGTTGTGGCGGAGTCCAACCTTCAGGTTTCATGACCTTACCATCTTCTCTACGCAGGACTTTACCATCAACTAATTTTGCCATATTTGAACGATGAACTTCGTTGAATGCATCATCATAGATGTGTTGCATACCGTGATTGATTATTGTTCCAGCCAAGATATATCCAATATCGGCAAGGGCATCTAGAATCTCAACCACATCTCCAGCACGAGCAGCTTCCGCATACTCCTCAACTTCTTCTCTGAGTAACTTTATTCTCAATTCAATCATCTCTTCAGGGCCAATATCTGGAGAGTTGAGTTTAGGGATCTCAAAGGCTTGATTGAATTCAAGAAGTGATGCAACAATTGGGTTCATATTATGCTGCGATAGACTAAGGCACATGAATATTGCATTTGAGCGGATAGCGAATTTTGAATTTGAGGTTAACTGGTAATGATGATAGACAATGACCTATTTTCAAAGAGCCCCCTCTTCGCATGGACGGGTAAGAAAGAGTATCGCCTCTATCTGCCAAATTGAGATGTGCTACTGCTTGCGTAATGCAGCACCCAATAAGGAGATGATTGCGAATATCGAATCGATTCCAATTATTCCAAGTGCATTTGATTCCTTAGATTCAATCTTGATGAATGATTCCTGAATTGTGAAAGAATCACCGATTGTACCGTCTATTCTGTGATGAGTGAATTCGAGTTGGCGGGTATTATCATCATACACAAGGCGAGTCCAGCCATAACTGCTATTCTCTCGATAAGCACTCCACTCAGGCTGTGGCTCTTGCAATTCCTCATAGGCAGACCTTCCACCTATACCGATTACCAAATGAATCGGCTCATGGCCTTGTCCAAATATATCTCCACCACCCTTGTCTGAGACTATTTCACCATTGACCGGCCAAGTACGTTCATAGAAATGGTCATGTCCTGCAATCACAAGATTTACTCCTTGTTCGACATAAAGTAATTCAAGTGCATCACGAAGTTCAACCTCTGAGCCATGATAATCATTGCTTGAATACATCGGCCTGTGACTTATTACGATAACAAAAGGCCTTTCATTCCTAGCATCTGGAGTATTAGCTGCCTGTAAATCGGTTTGAAGCCAAGAGTGTTGTGCACTACCCGAGGTGTAATCATGCTCTGTAGACATGAATACAATGTGGATTCCGGGGACATTTCGTGAGTACCAGAAAGTCTCACTTTCGATGACTTTATCTGAATCAAAACGGTGTTCATAGGCCTCAAAACCTGCGGCTGGTTCATTCTCGTGATTACCAACTGCAGTAACCCATGGTATGGAGGCCATACTGGCTTGTTGGATTCCAAACCAATCATCCCAAACATTCTGATTCCCATCAGCATATGCAATATCGCCAGAGATTGTAACCATCTGTGCCTCGGTATCTGCTATTATGGCTTCTGTAACATCCAATGCTTCAGATGAGAGACCGTGGTCGGCAATAGCAATCCACTCAAAGTGTTCTGCATCAGGGTCAATTGGAGTAAATGTGAATTCTTCAGACCAAACATTACCATCGCCTACGCGATAAGTTACTTCTTCGCCCATAGTCAAACCGGTCATCACCGTCATGTGGAAAGCTTTGTCGTGATTATAACAATATGAATCTCCAGTAGCAGAATTAGAACCACTTTGTGAACTCCATTCAACTACAGCATCACCTCTCTGTTCAGTAGCCCATACCACAACCATCTCACTAGGGTCATCTGTAATCTGCAAATGAATCTGCTCGGGTTGTGAACTGCCAGTCATTGTGCTAGGGCATTCTTGCAATACCTCTGCTAGGCCCTGAGCTTGTGATAAGGGGGCCAAAAGTAAAATTGTCAGCAAAGGGAATAGAATCCTCACAACCTTCCCTTGGTGTCATACATAATGGCTTTATTTGTTGAGGAAAGGCCAAAGGATTCAATCAGACATCAAAACCTCTGGAGATGGTGGCTCCATCGCTAGAACTGCTGCGAGAAGAACCCATCCGGTGAGCATGGATATTCTGAAAAGTGTAGTTTGGAAGTCGGCCAATTTAGTATGTCTTAATATCACAATAATATTGACAATGGCCATCAAACCAGCAGCCAATAAGAACCATGCTTCATCCATCGGATCGGCTATTGCAAAGCAAGCAAACCAAAGCAGAGTCATTTGAATAGATGTCCTGGTTGTAGCAGTTTCACCGAATTGTGAAGGGAATGAATGAATGCCAGTTTCTTTATCACTTTCAACATCCATTCTAGCATAATTAATGTCAAAGGCAGCAATCCAAAACATCACTCCCAGTGAAATAAAGAAGATAGTTGGATACCATAGTATGTCGGTAAATCCATCTTGCATTCCTGTGATGGCTGCCCATCCATGCACGTCACCTGCAACGGCAACCCATGCACCTGCAGGGGCTAATCCAAGACAAAGCCCCAACCAGATATGACACAGCCAAGTGTACCTTTTCATGTAAGGATAGATGACAAAGACGAGTACAGGTAACCAAGACATCATCAGTGCTACTTGATTGAGTTGCCAAGCAGAGAATAATAACATCACGAGGAATATTGCACAAAGTGTCCACGCTGTATTCATCGTCATTGAACCCGATGCAAGATGCCTATCTGCAGTGCGTGGGTTCTCAGCATCAATGTCTTTATCGATGATACGATTCAATGCCATTGCCAGACCTCTTGCACCGATTGCAGCGATTAGAATCCACAACAAATCTATTCTCAACCATCCATATTCACTTACGGGAATATCGTCAATGAATTGATTGTATGCAAGAATGTATCCAATTAATACAAACGGTAAGGAGAATAAGGTGTGCTCAATTTTTACAAAACTTGCTACTTGTTTGAAATCCATTTCTAACTCTCCTTTGATTTTACTGAATCATGAAATATTAGATGCTGTGGCCATTGATAGTTTGCTAATTCAGGATGTGAAGCAACCTTCTGTAATGTTTCTTCATCGTGTAATGTAATCGCAGGCCAGCGACGAGTTTCATGTGCTTTGCTTGGGATTGGAGTCGTTGCATCCCAGCACAATCTGGATTTGTTATCATCAAAGGTTAAACCTCTTTCAACATCAAATCTGCAAGTAAGTTGCCAAAGCAATCTCTTTCTTGCACCTTCAACATGCAAATCCAAGTCATCATCGGTAATAAATAGCCAACGAATTCCATTTTCGTTGTCCAATTGCCAAATTGAATTACGCAATTGAATAATCTGCTCTCTTCTTGCCAATTCTTGAGAATCTAAGAGAGCATTTTCATCATCACTCAGTTGTGAAGGGTCACAACCTGTTTTGACACTCGGCCGCCCTTCAACCGATGTGCTCACAACCAACATAGAATCTCGTAACATTCTCGCATCACTGACCAAGTCAAGTTGTAATACAGCGGCTAAAAATGCAGGAATATCATCAGGTTTTGCTGCAGGATATTGCGATGCCTTTTCGCTACCAGCGAATTGCCTCCATTGAGGTGTATGTTGAGAGTAAGAACCTTCCAAAGGCTCGTCAGAACCTCTTGGGTCAGCCTTGGCCAAAGTGGTAGCATCAATGATCAACTTATCATGCACATTCTCATATTTGCTTGCAGCTTCTAAAGCATCAGCAACCTGTCCTTGTAGAACGATGATGTCGCTTGCTGGGTCCACCTTATCATTCAGACAATCGAGCAGTGCTTCCAAATCACTAGGGTCTTGGTCGTCATCGATTGCAACTATTGATTTTAGGAACATCATCTGTCCAGCACCCAACAATCCAAGAGCAGTTTTTCTTGCTTGTCTAGGATATCTTTGTTTGCTAGCGACGATGGCAAGATTGTGGAATCCACTTTCCATTGGCAAGTGAATACTACTGACATCACGATGTTGGAATTTTAGAACAGGTGAAAATTGACGACCGATTGCTTCACCTAAATATCCATCTTCCATTGGAGGAAGTCCAACAATTGTTGCAGGTAATACAGCATCCTTTCTTGCAGTGATTGCAGTAACGTGTAGAACTGGGTATTGGCCGGTCAAAGAATAGAATCCGAAGTGGTCGCCAAAAGGACCTTCTCGTCGTGTTTCACTGGGAATACAATATCCCTCAATGACTATATCAGCATTAGCAGGAATCATCAAATCTTGCGTTAGGGCCTTGGTTATTGGTAGTGATTTACGTCCGAGAATTCCAGCGAATTGATATTCTGATAAATTATCAGGCAGTGGGGAAATTGCTGAGAAAATTAGTTCGGGAGGCCCGCCAATACAAATCGCAACAGGCATCTTGGCATCTTTTCCGTGCATAGCTGCATGGTCAGCACCATGCTTGTGAATTTGCCAGTGCAAACCTATCTGTTTCGGCCCGAATACCTGAGCGCGATACATGCCCATATTGTGTTCTCCAGTTTTGCAATTTTTTGTTATCACCAAAGGCAGGGTGATGAAGTGCCCTCCATCCATTGGCCATGTTTTTGCAATCGGCAACTTTGTCAAATCAAGGGGCAACTTAACGCGTTGACAAGCACCAGTTCGTTTTTTCTTTGGCGGCATTGCCATCGCATCTTTAACCAGCGGTAATGCCTTCCATGGTCTTTTGAGAAATACTCCAATATCCGGTTTCATCATCGCAACCATTCGCTGACCGATTTCATCTTCTTGGCTAACACCAAGTGCTTGCATTGTTCTTTGTTTGCCTCCGAATATATTCATCACAAGAGGAATCTTCGAGATGGTACCATCGGCTAATCTCGGCTGAGAAAAGATTACTGCAGGGCCATTATTTTTGACCAATAGGTCAGCGATAGCACCCGCTTCATATTCAACATCAACGGGACGGTCTATTCGGAGTAACTCTCCCTGAGACTTGAGGTGGTCAAGCCACCGGCCCATAGTTCTCCACGCCACAACTCCCCTATGGGGAGTGCCCCTTTCACTTCTCGCATTGTCAGTTTTCAGATAATCATCCTCGATGTTGTACAAAATATGGCAATGAATGCAGAATGGGCGGATTTTGGTCAATTTTTATCCAAGAGTCAAAGACCGTTGGTTTCAAGGGCTGCACCATACAACCGATGGCTATGGGCGAGCAAATTCGTTACTGCGATGTGCTGGTAATCGGGGCTGGTCCAGGTGGTGGTTCTGCGGCTCTTCATTTGAGAAGGGCAGGGCTATCAACGATTATTGTGGAGGCAGACCCAGAGGTTGGAACTCCAGTACATTGTGGAGAATGTCTTAGTCAAATGGCTGTGGACAACCTTGATTTGGAATTACCAGATCATGTCATAGCACTTGATGTTAAAGGAATACGTATTATTTTCCCTGACGGAACAAAGAAACTGTTATCTGAATCTGGATATGTTTTGGATAAGCATCTATTCGAAAGATGGTTGATTCAAGAATCGTGCGATATCGGTGCAGAATTATTGCTTTCACACAGGGTAACTTCAATGGATAGAGTTTTCAATAGCGAAAATCAATTTACCAATTGGAAAATTGACGGAAGAGGAAATGAATTTCCAATTGAATGTCGGGCAGTAATTGATGCATCTGGGGTAGCGGGTGCTGCTTCAAAAATACTTGACATGAAGACCGAAGTTGAGGTTATCGCAGGATTCCAGTATGAAATGCTAGATGTGCCTACTGATGGCTATCTCGACTTTTATTTATGGCCAAAATACTCTCCACATGGTTATGTTTGGATGATTCCAAAACAAGATGGAAGGGCAAATGTTGGTTTGGTAACAACCGATAAGAAAGGTGCGATAAAATACTTGGAGGATTTCATTCAAGACACATACTTGGCCGATAAGCCAAAAGTCAATCCACCATGGCGTAAAGATGGAATAAAAATCAAGCCATTCGGCGGTACAATTCCAATTTCAGGGCCAAGAGAAATCACTGTTGAAACCGGTCTAATCTTAGTTGGCGATGCTGCAGGTTTCACCTCACCTTTGTTTGAGGGAGGTTCTCATCTTGCACTTTGGTCTGGGAGAGAGGCTGCAAAGGTTATCGCACAAGCGATTGAAGAAAATGATCTTTCAGTGCGACGCCTAATGGTCTATCAAAAGGCCTGGTTGAAGCGTTTCCCACCTTATAATAAAATCCTCAAAGGTAAGACAGCATTGTATAAATTAACAGATGATGAGATGTCGGTCATGGCTCACTGCCTTCCTGAAGAACTCGGCAATATGTCCCCTTTGCAAAAATTAGGAATCGGAATCAAAATATTGTTTAGAAAGCCAATATTGCTAACCAAGCGAGTAATTCCGGTTCTTCTCTCCTTTGGATATTCAAGGGCCAAGCACTTTGGCTGGTGAATCATCCACTACTCCCGTGGAGTAATAATAAGAAAACGACTTGAAGGGGTGACGATTAGCCTTGTCTGTGTGGACATTGACATTGTGGCTGGCAATCTTTGCTGCCACCTTACTCATTTTGCAACCAAAGTTGCATGAGAAGAGAAAACTATTGTCTTTTCTTTGCCACTTAGCATTGGCATTACCGTTCATATCATTGGCAAGCCGCTTCTTGGTCAATGATACTTCCATACTGCACGTAGCAGCATATGGGGGGGCCGCATTACCTCTGAAGTATCGTTTTGCTGCCACTTGGGCCGCAAGAGAAGGGCCAATTTTGTTATGGGTTTTGTGGATGTCATTATTGTCTTGGATTTGGCGTAAACCATTACCGGGTGAGATAGTTGAATCTAAACATGGTTTTACTGCTCATCAATTAAGACTTAGATTAGTTCATGGTTTTAGTTTGCTTCTATTGGTAATTTCCCTTATTTTGGACCCATTCAGGGTTAATGAATACGACTGGATTGGACGAGGTTTAAACGAATTATTGCAAACAGATTTGATGGTAATTCACCCACCACTTGTATTCTTATCATACTCGTTGTGCCTACATCTTGCAGCAATTTCAATCTCCAGTTTCTATTCAAGTAATTGTGAAAATATTCAGCAACGCATCTTAACGGTTGCACGTCCGGCCATCTTCTTCGCAACACTCGGCATTGGATTGGGAGGATTATGGGCATATTTGATTCTCGATTGGGGTGGATATTGGGCATGGGATCCTGTTGAAACCGGCTCATTTTTGCCTTGGTTAGCATTAGTGGTTATCGCCCATTTGAGAACTCGCCCTGGCAAGACACCAGATAATGTTTGGATAGGAGCTGGATTGGTTGCAGGTGGATTAGCAATTTTCGCAACCTTGGTTACTAGGTCTGGAGGTGTATGGGCATCATCCGTACACACTTTCGTAGTGAATGATGGAGGGACTCCACCTACTGAGGTATTCGGCCGCTTCATGGTTCTACGAGATAACCCAGCAGGGGTGGAGGTGATGTCATATCTGATGATAATATTGCTATTTATTGGCGTGTGGCTCACTATGCAACGTCGTTCAATCAGGTCTAGCGAAATCAATCACAATGGCATTTATATATTCTTTATTCCAATCTTATTAGCCATATTCGCATTCTTGTTTGAATTGAAAATATACTCATTTATCCCAATATTCATTTTTCCAATTGTCGTATATTTACATTTATTATTTGATATTTCAAACGATAGGGAAGAAGAAAACCGCTTGCCATTAGAATGGCAATTTCCAGTTGCAAAAATCATCCCAATACTATTTCTGACTCCAATTATATTGAGTTTTATCAACGGGGATGTATTCTTTTCATTGCTTTGCCTAGTCTTCTTTGCACCATTGTATTATTCAATCAACCCAACAAAGCAATGGGGTTGGGCAATTGGAGGAATAATGTTGGCTTTGGCCTCTGCATGGTCTGGTTTGGTTGAACTTCCAGTTGCGGCTTTAGTGTTGATTATCTTCGTATCACCTTGGTTATTGGTCGAAGATGACAAAACAAAATCTGCCAAAGGCTTTGACATTACTTCTCGTAAAGACCAACAGAGATTGGCATTGTGGGCAACAGTTGTTATTTCCGGCTTATATCTAGTCTTGACATTATCAATATTATTAGCCAGTATTGATTCTGTTAATCTTAGCGCACATGAATTATATGGCGCACCATTCATGCTTGCAGTCGCTCTTGCGATGTTTACCTACACGATGAGAAAAGAGCAATCAAAGACGATTTTTTCTGTTGCGATGTCGGTATTATTAGTTTCATTATGTCTGGCAATATTTGCCCCTGAATGGTTGGGCCAAGATTCACATACCAGCGTTTCAGAATATATTACCAGAGGCTCAATCGCTTGGATTTCCTTACCTATGCTATTGGTGACAATAGTTCCTATGGCCAACGAGGTACTAACACAAATCCAACGCAAATCAAGAACTCCTATTCTGAAGAGAATTCCTGTAGGGGCTCATTTAGTTCACCTCGGTTTGATATTACTAATGATCGGGCACATTTTTACAACAACATTAGTCAACAGAGAAGATGCAAGTCATCGTGTTTCATTGGTTCAAGATGAAATTATTATTCATGGTGATTACGGTTATCAATTCTTAGAAATTGTCCTCGTGGATGAAGGACTTGAAGTCGGAGATGGCTATGTCGGCATTAGAATCGCTGTTTTCGAAATTGATGAAAATGCCGATGGAACAGTTGTATTCAATCAAATCGCTATTGTAGAGCCAGGTATGCTCAGATTTGACTCAACTGGAACAGCACGTTCTGAAGTTGATGCACTGTCACGATGGCATGGAGATATTGTATTCATTTTTGATGGTTCTCAAGCTAGAGGATTGATGCAACAGGCAAGTACAGAGGGTCTGGACTCGGTTGAAATGGTTAGAGTGACAATCTATGATTTGCCGAACTCTCACCTTGTGTGGCTCGGCTGGAGTTTGATGTTAATCGGCATGGCCTATATCGCAATCATTTCAAAGCGCAAAAACAGTGCACTAGGCGCTGATGATTCGGTTAATGAGCAAGAGGAGTGACCCTGCTTTCATCCAATGCAATTATGAAGGGGGCGTCGGTCGCCGGACTATCCCTAAGGGAGGCATATACATGGAAGAAGGAACAATTATCCACGTCGATTATGAACTATACAATGAGGAAAGCGGTACTATTATCGAAACTACTCGTGAAGAAGTTGCCAAAGAACACGATGTCCATCAAGAAGGGCGTACCTACTCTCCAATGGTCTGTATCGTTGGTGGTGGAATGCTAATTTCAGGTTTTGAAGAAGCATTAGCACAAGCAAAAGTAGGCAAAGAAACTGAATGTATCATCGCTCCAGAAGATGCATATGGCGCGAAAGATTCAGAATTGGTTGAAACCATCAGCATTGACAAACTTCTCCAATCTGTCAAAGACCCTAAGTCACTTTACGTCGGCGCACCAGTAACTATTGGTGGAAAGCAAGGACAACTATCCTACCTTGCAGCAGGCCGTGCTCGTATCGATTACAACCATCCAATGGCTGGCAAGACCTTGAAGTACAGTTTCAAGATCGTAGCGGTTGTTGAAGGTAAGGAAGAAAAGGTTACAGCACTACTTGAATCTAATACTGGTCATACTGACTTTGGAGTAGAATTTACTGGCGATGACCTTGCCATCACCCTCCCACAAACAATGCTCTTCGATACCAACGCTGCAATGATCAAATTCCGTTTGGTCACAACCATCCGTGATGCAGTTGCTGATATTGCTAAGGTTTCATTCATTGAAGTTCATGAACCTCGTGGATTCGGTGTTGAAGAAGACGATGATAACAGCGAAGACCTATCTTCTCTATCGGTAGCTGAACTCAAAGAACGTTGCAAGGCAGCGGGACTAACTGTTGGCGGAAAGAAAGCAGATTTGATTGACCGTCTTTCACAGCAAGAAGTGCACGTTCATGATGAGAACTGCAATCATGAAGAAGAGTGATGCTTGCGATTGGTCTCTTCTTCAGAGATTCGTATTGGTTGATTGTTGATTATTTCAATACTCACCTCATGATAAGAAGAGTGATTGTCAAAACCCAAGAGTCAACTGAAAGCCTGAGCAGACCGTACCCCTTCGTACTGTATAACACAGGGTGTTTGCAAACCCCTTAGGAGTATTCTCTGTGAGTTAGAAGTCGCTCCATACTTTTACACATAGAGCCGCTGCCAAATCCTCGACAGACTGATATTCAATGTCACTGATGTCAAAGATTCGGTTGTTTGAGAACATACCTCTCTTGGTATTCTTGCGGAAGTCGGTATCGTAAGGGGTCCCCATGATGTATGTCTGAATCGGATACCCTCCCTCCCATTGAGAATCAATCTGACTTCGTGCCAATCTTCGCAGGTCGTCGCGATCCAGACTATCGTCAACACACCACCAGATGTAACCCTTCGATTTCTCACGGCGGAATGTTATTTTGGCGATGACAAGTGACACCTTTGAGACAGTCTTGTCCTTGTACAATCCAATGTATTTCGCTCGCTGCATTTTGTAGTTTCCACCGCGATGTGGACTCATGTAGACACGAGACTCCAATACGGCGTCGAAGGAACTGGCACAGTTGACGACTGCGAGTTTGTTCTGCCAACCCGAGTACTGTTCCATTTCAGTGATTGGCTCCGGGTCCGTCTCTGGAACATAGAGCCGATAGACTCCAGGAGAAATTCTGTAGAACAACTCATCTGAACCATCATCACGCAACTCGTGATGTAGTCTTGTTTCGCCATTGGTCGTCATCATCGCCACATGTGTTTGAATCGTTGACTTCTGGTAGTTGGGATAGTTGTCTACGAACCAGTCCACTACCTCTCCCAGAGTCACTGTGCCCCCATCGAACAGCCCTAGTTCCTTACATGCCTTGCGCATCTGCTCTCTGGCGGACTTCGCTCGCCCCTCAGTCTTGGCTTCCTCAATCTCTTCGTCTGCATCGATGGTGTCTTCCACGGCGAATTCTTCCGGGTCGAATGAAGGGTCTCGCCAACTCATCAGTGACTCGGTCGCCTTCAGACAGGGTAGAATCTCATGGTAGCTGAGATCATCCTCGTCCCCTCCCTGATTGTGAGCACCGAAGTTGCCGAACCTCTGAACCGTTTCGAAGTTGATGCGTTGAAGAGAGGTGATGATGCCCAATTGATTGCCGACTCTGATTAACTCATCCAGGCTCCTGGCAACCTTCTCATCTGGCTCCCCCAACTTGTTGCGATGGTTTTCCAGAAGCATGATTTCAGCGATCTTCCTGCATCTCCAAAGGGAGATGTCAGGATATTCCTCAGAGAATTTCAATGCCTGTTCGTAGAACTTCCTAATCCGCTCCAAGGAGCGCTCTGAACGTTCGGGCACAACTTGGCTAAGGGCTCAACAATAATAACATGGATGAATTGGAAACCAGAAATTTATCTTTACAGATTATGAGTACTGTATGAGCAAGGGTTGGACTCAGTGACTTACCCCTATGCTTCAAGGAGTTCAGACTCATAAGTGTGAAACTTTCTGGCTAATATAATGACTATCCAGTGGTAAAGGATATGGCCGAGAGGCTATGAGGATTACTTGAGGCGACGATATGTCTGATGTTGATGAGATTGACCAAATTCTTTCTCATCACAAACCGTGTTTGCCTTCAAATCAATATCATCCACTAGAAAAATTGGCGTTTTGGTCGGTTCTTATTCTGCTAATCGGCATGGTAATTGGCTTGGTATTGTTCAATGATGTTGTTTGGGTTGAAACACTAAAACCGATAATCTGGGAGCCAATCCTCAAAGATGCCGGTGCGGCAGGAGATGCAGGTTATACACCACAAAATACTGCAATTTACACATTTAGTATGTTCATTTGTGTAATTGTCTTACAGGCAGTATTCCGAAAATTGCAACTTCCTTCTGATGATAGGATGACCCTTGCATTGATTGCTTGGGTTAGCCTTGCACCTGTATTGAGGGTTCTTGAGGATGCAGATTTCTACAGTAGTAAAACCGATTGGCTATTCATCTCCCCTGTAATCCATCTCCACCTTACCGCTTGGTTGGTTACGGTTGCATTAACCTCTCATTATCTTGCAGGAAAGTGGGATTCACAAAGAGGTGATTCGGTTGAATCAAGAAAGCAAACAACACTATTCTCAACCCTTGGTCTTCTGTTATTTGCACATTGGACAATGCTGTATCGCCCAGCATACGCAGAACATACACAAATGGGTAATCAAATGGTGATAATTGGCTTAATGGCTTCATTCACAATGTTATATTACATCTTAACAAAAACTCGAGATTGGCCAGCACTTATCAGAGGAATGTTTTCTTTCGCAGTTGCAGCTATTGTAATGGGTCTATCGCACTGGGGCCAATTCATCATCACCCCTTGGCAACAAGAGAGTGGAAGAGTTGTCTCAGACATCACTTTGTGGCCCGTGATAATTGTAATCGGCATACCAGCCATCGTCTGTTATTGGTTGTACAAAAAAGGAATTGAGGATGCACGGATGCTGAAGTTAACCGGATTCAGTGCAGGAGTCCTGCCAGAAGGAATTAGCCTTAGGAGTTGGGAATTTGAAGAGGAATTAGTAAGAGATCACCCGATTGAAAAGTTGTCAAATAATGCATTATTGGCATCACCAATGGTTATTGCGATGGTATTCGGTCAGTTAGTCGATGGATTTGCTACGATGATGGGTATTGATTTCTTTGGCTATGGTGAGAAACATCCTGTCTCAAATAGTGTAATCGAACTCGGTGGAGATATCAATCAAATGCTTGGAATAACATATGGTGAAGGCGCTTGGTTATTCACAATTCTAAAGGCATGTCTCGTCGGATTGATAGTTTGGATGTTTGTTCAAATGAGAGTTGAAAATAGGCAAACTCATCTTCGCCAACTTATCGTCTTAGCAGTGCTCATCGTAGGTCTAGCCCCAGGCCTTCGTGACATTGGACGATTAGTTCTCGGTGTATGAGAATTAATTGCCATAGAGTTGTTCTTGCCTTTGATGTTAAATGCGGCTTTGGCTTGGCTTGTATTGAAGGGGTAGTAATGGACAGATTACCAACGCGTGTCATTCGTAGTGACCCCGACTACATTGCTCGTAAGTCGCACAATGAGGCATTACTTGCAACTCTTCGTCAACGCCTTTCTGTCGCCAGTAATGGAGGTGGAGGCAAATATGTCGAAAGACATCAATCTCGTGGTAAGATGTTGCCAAGGGAAAGAATAGACCGCATCATTGACCCAGGTAGCGCATTTTTGGAATTATCCCCCCTTGCTGCATTTGAATTATATGATGGCAGAGCACATTCCGCAGGAGTGGTTACAGGTATTGGAATGGTTCATGGCAGAGAGTGTCTATTCGTTGCTAATGATGCAACTGTAAAAGGCGGAAGTTACTATCCGATGACAGTAAAAAAGCACATTCGTGCCCAATCAATCGCCCACGAAAACCACCTTCCTTGTATTTACTTAGTCGATTCAGGTGGCGCATTCTTGCCATTACAAGATGAGGTATTCCCAGACATAGGACATTTCGGTAGAATTTTCCGCAATCAAGCCAAGATGTCTGGAGATGGAATTGCACAAATTGCTGCAGTACTCGGCTCATGTACTGCTGGAGGGGCATATGTTCCGGCAATGTCAGATGAGTCGATTATAGTCAAAGGAAATGGAACGATTTTCCTTGCAGGACCTCCACTGGTCAAATCCGCAACAGGTGAAGAGGTCACCGCTGAGGAATTGGGAGGGGCAGAAGTTCACACAGTACAATCGGGAGTAGCAGACCACTTCGCAGAAGATGAAAACGAAGCGCTTCGCATGGTACGCAACATAGTTGAGAATCTTGGTCCTAGACAATTAGCACCAGCAGCATTCGCAGAAGTGGAAGAGCCAGCACACGATGTTGATGATTTGTTAGGATTGATTCCAAGTGATAACCGCACTCCGTTGAATATCAAAGAAGTTATCGCGAGGATTGTAGATGGCTCAAGATTCCATGAATTCAAATCCAGATATGGCACCACACTTGTTTGTGGTTTTGCTCATATTCATGGCCATAAAGTCGGAATCATCGCAAATAATGGAATCCTCTTTTCTGAATCATCATTGAAAGGTACTCACTTCGTCGAGTTATGTGGTCAAAGAGGAATCCCACTGGTATTCTTGCAAAACATAACCGGATTCATGGTCGGCAAGGCCTACGAAGCAGGTGGAATTGCCAAGGATGGAGCAAAATTAGTAACTGCAGTTTCCTGCGTTAACGTGCCAAAATTCACTGTTATCATCGGAGGTTCTCATGGTGCTGGAAATTATGGTATGTGTGGTAGAGCATTTGACCCAAGATTCCTCTTCATGTGGCCTAATTCTCGTATTTCTGTAATGGGCGGTCCTCAGGCTGCTGATGTATTGACAACGGTCAAACAAGATCAAAGGGCTAGAGAAGGACTGCCGCCTATGGAAGATGCCGAGTTAGAAGAGTTTAGAAAGCCAATATTGGACAAGTACGAAACCGAAGGTTCACCATATTATTCAACAGCCCGTTTATGGGATGATGGAATTATCGACCCAAGAGATACACGCGATGTACTAGGGTTGTGTTTGGCAACAGCGAGAAATGCACCGATGCCCGATGACAAATTCGGCGTATTTCGTATGTGATAATGTAATTGAAAAATAAAAAATGCAATTGGAGTTTTAATCATGATAAATATGCAAAATCCCCCACAAACCGAATTGATTAGCCTAGAGATTTCAGGCTCAGGCTGTCATCTCATGCTAAATCGCGAAAACAAGTATAATGCTCTCAATGTTCAAATGATAACAGAATTGTGTGAAATTCTACAATGGACAGCACAAAGAAGCGCTGGTGCTTTGGATTCACTGGTTGATGAAAATGGTCAAAAATTCCTCAGAACATTGGTAATTAGTGGTGCTGGGCGTCATTTTTGTGCAGGTGCTGATATCAACATGATGCGTGATGCAGGAGCCAATAGTGCTGAGGAAAACCGTGCAGACTCCGAAAGGCTCGACCGCTTATTCAACGGACTTTGGTCTCACCCGTGTTTTACCATCGGTGCAGTACAAGGTGTAGCATTAGGAGGGGGTGCAGGATTAATCGCTTGTTGTGACCATGTAATTGCCAATAACGATATCAAAATCGCATTATCGGAAGCAAAGTTAGGAATTCTTCCTGCAGTAATCGGACCTTATGTTTACAGAAGAGTAGGTTCTGCTTGCTTTAGAAGATTGGCGATGACGGCTGGTCGTATTGATGGCGAAGAAGCATTGCGAATTGGCTTTGTTGAAAAGTTGGTTGATGATGAACAACAAATGATTTCAGAGGTTGACAAAATAATTGACGAAGTTCTAACCACTGGTCCATGTGCAGTAACATTGGCAAAACAACTGACATTAGAATTTGATAGATTCACAGATAGTGATGAAGAGTTGAGAAATTGGACTCTTAATTTCACCAGCAAAATGCGCGCATCAAATGAAGGACAGGAAGGTCTTTCTTCTTTCCTTGACAAGCGAGACGCTAATTGGAAGCCAGATAGCGAGTGAGCAACAAAAAATTGAATCGATAGGTGGGGTGAGATTATGGCCAACAAACTGACTAAGGTTATGGTGGCAAATCGTGGTGAAATCGCTTGCCGAATTCTTCGTGCTTGTAATGAGGCCGGAATTGCATCCTTAGCAATATATGCTGATAATGATGCAAATTCCCTATTCGTTGAATTAGCTGATGAAGCGGTGATGTTACAAGGAGATAG
>Ga0209554_1001591_pt1 | contig 17003 bp, 11 predicted proteins | sample MarorgKNORR_S2LV_5_FD_188221 | JGI IMG/M metagenome (GOLD analysis project Ga0209554, IMG submission 188221) | Marine microbial communities from the Southern Atlantic Ocean, analyzing organic carbon cycling - Bottom_A/KNORR_S2/LV (SPAdes) (version 2) | ecosystem: Environmental > Aquatic > Marine...
GTGATCAGTGATGCGATGAACCCGGGTACGGACAGACCTGCTCGAATCTTCTAGGCCTCTTGCTCAGCCTCCTTCCCGCCGAGCAACAGGCCGACGATCACGACCGTCACCGCCCCGATCACGTTGTGCCAGAGGTACGAGACGTCGGGCGCCCCGAACGCCACCGCTGCTACCACACCCATGCCCACCAGCAACCCAAAGAAGGAGCCCCTCCCCACGGCGCGAGGCATCATCGCCAGGAGAAAGACGCCCAGGATCGATCCATAGAAGAAGGATCCAAAGCGGTTTACGACCTCGATGAGCGATCCCAGCGTCGCCGCATATATGGCGACTGCACAGGCGAAGGCGCCCCAGAACACGGTGGCGGCTCTCGAGACCTTCAGGTAGTGAGCGTCGTCTGCGTCGTCCTTGACCCAGCGCCGGTAGAAGTCGATGACGCTCGTTGTCGACAGCGCCGTGAGCTCGGCCGCGATGCTCGACATGGCAGCCGCCAGCACCCCTGCGATGAAGAGGCCCGTGAGTCCAATGGGCAGCTCGTACAGAACGAAGCGCGGGATGATGTAGTTGGTGTCCAGCGATGCCTCGCCCGTCACCTCCTCCGCCAGCGTGAGCGCCCTACCGCGGATCACCTGGATATCGGCCTCGCGCGCGAGGAAAGTCTGCATCGCGGCGTCGGCGTCGGTATCGTCGCTCGCGTCGGCGGCGGCCCGAGCGGCCTGCTCACGCAGCGTGAACGCCGATGCGTACTCCCGCTGTAGCGCGTCGTAGACGGCGCCGCGCTCAGCAACCACCGCTGCTTCGTGTGTCGGGTTGAAGAGCAACGGGGGCGCGGTGAACTGGTAGTAGATGAACACGAGAACGCCCACCATCAGCACCATTGCCTGCAGCGGGATCTTCCAGTACGCGCTCATGAGCAGCGAAGAGCGAGCGGCGTCCACCGATTCGGCCGCGAGGTAGCGTTGCACCTGGCTCTGGTCGGTCCCGAAATACGAAAGCATCAGGAATGTACCCCCGATGATTCCTGACCAGAACGTGTACGTCTCCGTCAGATCGAAGCTGAAGTCGAACGCCTCGAGGCGCCCGGTCGCGCCCGCGATGCGAAGGGCGTCGTCTAGCGTGACGGGCATCTCGACGAGCAGCACGACCACGATCGCCAGCAGTGCAACGATGATCAGGACCATCTGCTTCACATCGGCCCAAGCGACCGCTTGGACCCCGCCGACCATGGTGTAGAGGACCGTCGGTACGCCGATCAGCGCCACGCTCCACACGAGCGGAACGCCGAAGATGGCACTGAGCACAACCCCGGGCGCGGCCATGATGGCACCCACCGACATGGCGCGGGACAGCAAGAAGAGGAAAGCGGTCAGCGACCGGGTCCGCGCATCGAAGCGTCGCTCGAGATACTCGTACGCCGTGAAGACCCCTGAGCCATGGAGGAGCGGCACCAGCGTGACGCCGAGGATCACCATCGCGAGCGGTAGGCCGAAGTACATCTGGATGAAGCGGATGCCGTCCGTGGCACCTTGGCCCGGCGTGCCGATCATGGTGACGGCGGAGAGCTGGGTCGCCATCACGGAAAGCCCGACCACCCACCAGGGCAGGCTCTTACTGGCCAGAAAGTATCCGTGGATGGTGTCTGTGTCTTTCGATCTTCGGATGCCGTCGATGATCACGTACGCCAGGTAGACGACGACGATCAGCCAGTTGATCCAGTGCATGCGATCGCGCCTACCCGGGGTAGCGGAGCTGGAGCAGAGCGAGCAGAGCGAGCGCTACGAACTGCACGACGAAGACGCGGATCAGCGTGGTCTTGAACGTCGAGCTCGCTGCTTCGCTGGGGGGTGCGTCTTCTTTTGGCCTGATGCGATGCGTCCTAGCTAGGAGGCTTGGCTGCCTGTGGTGGGGCGGCGAGCCCGGCAAGCTTCGAGTGAGCGTGCCGGTGGCGCAAGCGGGCCAGCTTGGCATCCCCTCACCGGGGCTGTCAGTCTTGCATCGACGTGATGCCGGGGCTCATTGTGTGCGAGCGCCGCCCCGTGGGTCGGCGTGGGCCACGGGAAAGGGAGCCTGGGAATCATGGGGAGAGCAATGGCGCTGGCGTTCGCATTGCTTCTCGGGGTCACGGATGCCGCGGTCGCGTTAGCCGCGCAGGGCGTGCAGATCCCGTCCGACTCCGTCACCACGGTCTTCTTATCGGACTCGCTCGAGGGCTACGGAGCGGTTGGCGGGGTTGCGGCTGACGGGCTCGGATACGTCTAAATCGCGGACTTCCGAAACACCGTCTGGCGCCTCTCTCCGGCGCCGTTCTTTGCGAAGTCCAGCTCGTACCCGGCCGACTCCAGAATGCGGCGTTCCAGGAGACGAGCGTCTTCGTGGTCGTCTACGATGAGTATTTTGGCCAGCGGCTACTCTAGCGGGAGCCATTCGATGGGAAAAGTCGGAAGGTCAAATCTTGGGACTCAACCGACCCAGTGCGTGGCTCTTGGTCACCGATGTAGAAGACCGAGGTCGTCCTGATCCGTTCGAGTCGCTCCGCTGAGAGTACCCGGCCCTCACCGACGTGGAAGACGAATGTGCCTTCCCGCGCACTCTCCCGCGTGACCTGCATTTTGGCGCCGGCACCCAGATGCGGCTGATCGATCATCGCGCTACCTCCGCCCTCGGCGCTGTAGCTGACGGTGACCTGCTCACCCTCAATCGACACGATCGCGAACCTGGTTGCTTCCGCAAAGTCGATGTCGAGGTCCGGAAGGCTGTACGCGGATAGCCGCGCCCACTCCCCGCCCACGGCCGTGGGCTCGGCAGGAAGAGGGAGAAACGAGACCATCGTCAGCGCCTCGAGGGTGGGTCGCCACTGCTCGGCCGTCAGCCCCAGTTCCGAGAGTGGCATGGTCCCGACCGAAGGCTTTCCCGAGCCCAGGTCGAGCGTGTATTCCCCCACCATGTTGCCGTCGCCGTCACGGTATGCGTCGATGCCGAGCACGACAGTGTCCGGTCCCAACCGGTATTGTTCACGGTCATCCACGGTCCCCACTACTTCGAGCACGCCCATATAGATCGCCTGATGGGGCTTGACCCGAAGAGTCGGCGGTGGAGGAGGCTCGACCTGCCTTCGCTGAGCAGCGGCCGTCGAGGCGTCCACTGTCGCGTCCGCCATGAGGGCCAGCGTTAGGATCGCGATCGTGAGCAGGCCTCGGCGTCCGCGATGGACATGTCGAGTCAAGAGTCTGCCCCGGGGATGAATGGTGGACGCGCGCGTGACGGTACGGGCTACCCTCAATTGTATGTGTCGACGTCTGATGGGAACAGCGAGTTCGTCGGACCTACGACGATCAATTTTTACTTCTAGCATGGCTCTTCGGTCGCCTCGCGCCTACACTGCCTAAGATGAACACTCGCGACGCTTCGCACTACCGATTCGGACGGTGTATGAGGGGTTCCCTCGTGGGAGTCCTGTCCCTCCTGCTCGGTTCGGCAGCGCCACGGGAGCAAGAGTGGCGTTCGCTTTTCAACGGAGAAGACCTCACCGGCTGGACGGTCAAGATCACAGGGTACGATCTCGGCGAAGACCCGTTACGCACGTTCCGTGTTGAAGACGGGCTGCTCACGGTGGGCTACGAACGATACGATGTCTTCGGCCAGCGGTTCGGACACCTCTTCTACGACCAGCCCTTTTCCAGCTACGTGCTGCGCATCGAGTATCGTTTCATCGGAGAGCAGGTCGAGGGAGGACCTGATTGGGCCGTCAAGAACAGCGGTGTGATGTTCCATTCCCAGAGCCCGCAGTCCATGGCGCGGGACCAGGACTTTCCGATCTCGCTAGAGGCCCAGTTCCTGGGCGGAAACGGACTCGATGAGCGCCCCACGGCCAATTTGTGTACCCCGGGCACGCACGTCTTCATGCAGGGCGAGCTCACCGAGCGGCACTGCACGAACGCACATGCGCCCACCTACCACGGCGACGAATGGGTGACGGTCGATCTCGTCGTACGCGCGGGCACCTCGATCGCCCACGTGATCGCCGGCGATACCGTGCTATCGTACGAACGGCCCGTCGTCGGCGGTGGCGCGGTCAACGGCTATGACGAGGCCGCCAAGCATGATGGCGAGTCACTCACCGGCGGCTACATCGCGCTTCAGAGCGAGAGTCACCCGGTCCAGTTCCGGCAGGTGCTGCTCAGGCCCTTGGCGGGAGGGCGCTGAAGCCGGACTCGCTGCGGGCGCCGCTGTTAGGCGCTCGGTGGACCGTCGGGGTGCAGCGCGCAGTTCGGCGGCGCCTCTCGTGTCCAGTTGAGGTTGATGATCTTCCAGCCGTCGTCGCGCCGCATCAGTGTCGCGACGTCGATGCCGCAGTGGCTGAACTCCGAGCCGATGTAGAAGTCATAGGGGGTCCAGACCGTGGCGAGGGCGCCGGCCACCTGCACCTCGGCGTCCCACATCCGCTCGGTCATTACCACCTCGCTGGTCTCGACGCGTTGAAGGAGACCCTCGAGCGTCGACCGACCGGAGACCGCAGTGCCGCTGCGAGCGTCCGTCGATTGCATCACGATGCCTGGTTCCACAGCGTTGGCGATGAGGTTGGGATCGCCAGCCAGGCCGTCGAAGAACTCCTGCAGAACCGCCAGGATGTCGGCACGCTCCGCCGCGGTCGGCACGTGGGCCGCCACCTCCGCCGCTTGCGTGGGTGTGGTCGCGTCTTCGACGCCCTCGTCGCTGGCGTTGCAGGCGGGGAAAACCAGGAGAGTCGCGATCAAGGGCACGGCGCGTTTCATGGGCTTCTCACTTGGCTGGGTCGGTTTCGTCGATCAGAGAGTCTAAGCCCACCGCCTCGAGCAGCGCGAGCGCGTTGCTCGTCTGTGCGAGCCCGGGGCGCATGAGGTAGTCGAACTCCAGTCGCGTCGTCCCTTCCTCACGATGCACGGTTTCTCGGAAATGGACGCGCTTTGCCACTTCGGCGAGATCGGGAGCGTCGGCGAGCGCGAGGTCATGCGTTGTAACCACACCGATCGCGACCTGCGCGAGCAGGTGTCGGAGCACCGCACGCGCTGCGACTTGCCGCTCAGCGCTGTTCGTACCGTGCAGCATCTCGTCGAGCAGGTACAGGACCGGTCCCTGCTCTCCTCGTTGCGCTTGGGCGGTCTCGACGATGCTACGGACACGAAGCAGTTGCGCCATGAACAACGAGACGCCTTGGGAGAGTGAGTCCTCGATGCTCATGCTGGTAAAAATTCGCAAGCGAGGCAGCTCGAGCTTGGCCGCGCACACCGGCGCCCCGACTCCGGCGAGAACGCAATTCGCGCCGATCGAGCGCAGCAGAGTGCTCTTCCCGGACATGTTGGATCCGGTCACGAGTAGAAAGGACCCGGGCGGGCCCACCTCCACGTCGTTGCGGACGCAACAGTCGTCTGCAAGCAGCGGGTGCCCTACGCCAGGTGCGTTGATGCATGCCGTCGAGCCTGACTCGCGCCACGTCGGGAAGGACCAGTCGGGGTGGTCGTGTGCCAAGCTCCCCAGTCCACTCAACGCCTCGACCTCGCCCAGGGCCTCGATCCACCCGCGGGCGACTGCACCGTTTGAACGGCGCCAGCGGTCCAGTCGCACTCCTAAGTGAAAGTCCAGCAGCAGCATGGGCGCCAGCGACGCGTAGACGAGGTTGCCGCGACTGTCAACGATGTCGACCAACTTTGCCAGGCGAGCGAGCTTGTTGTGCGCGGCTTCACCGAGCGTCCGAATTTTCTCGCCTTGAGTGTGAAGCGCGGGAGCGCTCATCGGCCAGGTCGCCAGCTGCTGGAGCTGGGGCACGTAGGCGGTGAGTGCCGGGCCCATCGCTTCGACGTCTTTGAAGTCCGACGCCAGTCTCAAGGAGACCCGTCGCAGCACCCAGAGTTGGGCGAGTCCCGGAAGGATCCACAGCGGCGGCGCGCCGAAGAACGCGTCCGAAACAATGGCGGCGATCAGCGCGATTGGGAGGACTAGCGCCACCGCACGGAGCCACAACGTTTCGAGTGTCCACGCCTCCGCCTCTGCCCACGCCAGGAAGCGGTCCAGCGCCTGCGGGTCGGCGGCTGGTGCGTGCCGGCCATGCGCCGAGAGGATGAGACGGTCCTCGAGCATGTCCCTGAGCTCGCGAGCGGCCTCTGCCCGCTGCTCGGCGACGGACGTAGACGCCGGTTCCAGCAGCCAGCTCAGGAGCGTTCGCCTTCCCGGCTCGGTCGTGATAGGTCCGAAGAGCCGACGCAACGACGCGCGCCCCTGCACGGCCAGGTCATGAGCGTATGGGTGCTCAGGATCTATCGGGTGCGGAAGCGTCTCCCTCTCTGGCAGCAACTCCTCGAGGTCCTCCCACGCGCGATCGATTCGAGCGATGCCCTCGGCGCAAAGATCTCTGAGTGTCCCCTGCCAACGCTCCTGCCGACGTACTCGGCGATGGATCACGACCTGGGCCACGAATGCGACCGCAAGGAGCAGACCGAGTGCCAGGGCGGCAGTTGCGAGTCCACCATTCAAGATGTCCCAGAGGATCAGAGCTGCGACCGCAGTGAGAAAGGTGGTCGCCCGAATCGTGCTCAGGCGCAGCGAACGCGCGCGCGCAGCCTCATGTGCTGATGCGTGCAGAGCTTCGAGCTCTACGTACCGCGCCCGCGGAGTTATCTCATTCAAATCGAAGACTGCTGAAGAGTCAGGTGATCGGATGCTGGCTTGCGAGCGCGAAGAGAAGATCGACATACGCTCGCTCGATCTCACGCAGCCCGGAAATCCCCGAGCCCTCTTTTGGTGTGATGACCATGTACTCGTTCGGTGCGTGCGCACCCGAGCCGTGTCCGAATCCGCCAAACACGAGCGGCAGTCCAAGCCGTTCGGTGAATTGGTAGAACGGCGCGCTGCCCGCCAAACGCGGGGAGATCTCGGGCGTCTGCCCGTATTTGTTGAAGACCCCGATGGCGGCCTGCACCAGTGGCGCGTCGACGCTCGTCTGCGCTGCCGGATACCCGGCGAGCTTGCGAATGGTGATGTCGGAAAATCCCTCGGAGTCGAGGTGCCGGCGGATCATCGCAAGCGCCGAGTCGGGGTCGAGTCCATACGGCAGACGCGAGTCGACCTTGGCGGTCGCTCGGTGGGGAAGGATGGTCTTCACGCCCTCGTCGGTGTAGCCACTCCACATGCCGTTGATGTTCAACGTCGGGTGATACAGGTAGCGCATGATCGCGTCGCGCCCGGTCACTCCATCGATCCATTGCCTCACACCCAGGCTCGCTTGCTGTGCTTCGTCGTTCCACGTGTCTGCCATCGCGTTGATGAGACGCTGTTCCTCGTCGGTGGGCGGGCGGACCGCGTCGTAGTAGCCCGGAACGAGGATCGTGTTGCCGTCCTTCGATACCAGCGAGGAGAGGGCCTGGACGAGGCGCAGAGCTGGGGAGTCTACGATCGCTTTGTACGAGCCATGGATCTCGGCCTGCCTGGGGCCTCCCCAGTCACCGCCCGTAGACTCGATCTCGATGTACAGAATGCCCTTGACGCCCAAACTCAAGGCCGAGTTTCCGGCCGGGTCCTGCGAATTGAACGGGAAGAACGCACCGTCGGCGGTCCGGAGGCGATCCGCGAATTGATCGACGAGTTGACCGTAGTGCGGCGAACCCAGTTCCTCCTCGCCTTCAGCCAGTACCATGAGGTTTACCGGAAGCGTCCCTTCGACCGCGATGATCGACTCGATGGCGTTGAGGAACGCGCGCTCAGGTCCCTTCTGGTTCGTGGCGCCGCGCGCCATGAGGATCTCGCCGAGGTCCGATTCTATGACGTTGGCTTGGAACGGATGAGACTCCCAGTCCTCCGGGTTCACCGGTTGCACGTCGTACATCATGTAGACCATGAGCGTGCGCTCGGCGCCGGCGTCGTAGTAGCCCCAGACGCCGGGGTGGCCGTCGGTGGGCACGACCGCGGTCTCCTCGAAACCGAGTGCCTCCAGATCGCCGCGCAGCATTTCGGCCATCTCTTGGATGCCGTCGTTCTGGGCACTGACGGATGGCTGGCGGAGCCAGCGTTGCAGATTGGCGAGGTGCTGCTCGAAGTGCTCGTCGACATACGCGTAAATGGCGTCATGGCTGCCGGCGTATGCGCTCGTCTGAGTAGCGTCGAGCTTCTCTGCGGTTGTGAAGCGGAAGCGTTCGTCGGAGAGTTGCCCGGCCGCTGATGCGCTGAGGCACAACGTGGCTACGGCGGCCAGCCCGAAACGGGTTGGAAGCTTCTTCATTTTTGTGTGATCTCGTCTTGGAAAAACCAGAGGCCCAGAAGTATCGCATCGTAGCCCCATGCAACCGGGGACACTAGAATCCGTGTCCCTCCGTAGGGACGATGTTTCATAAACAATCACCGCTGTTTCGGAGTCGGCGCCATGCGCTTCGTTTCTCGTGGCCTCTTACAGGCCTCGCTACTCCTTTGCGCGCCGCTCACGTTGCACGCGCAGGAGTCCGATCTCGACCCCGATCGAGGCCTTCCGTTGGAGCCCGCCCGCTGGGCGGAGTTCACGACATCTGAGGGCACCTGGATCTCGCTGGACGTCAGTCCTGACGGTCAGACGATTGTTTTCGACATGCTGGGCGACCTCTATGCGATGCCGATTTCGGGCGGCACGGCGGTGCGCCTCACCGAGGGCATGGGACACGACATGCAGCCGCGCTTCAGTCCCGACGGCGAGCGCATCGTGTTCGTGTCCGATCGAAGTGGCGACAACAACGTTTGGCTGATGCCTGCCGCGGGCGGCGAGCCGACGCAGCTCAGCAAAGGAGTGGGCAGCCGTTTCTTGTCGCCGGACTGGGTGCCTGACGGCGACTACATCGTGGTCTCTCGCGCGGCGCCGCGCAGAGGCCTCGAGAAGTTGTGGCTGTATCACGTAGACGGTGGCACGGGCTTGGAGATGGTTGGCGGACCGGGGGGCATGCGCCTCATGGGCCCTGCGATCGACTCCGAGGGCCGCTACGTGTGGCACTCTCAACGCAACGGCACTTGGTCCTATAACGCGATTCTGCCGCAGTATCAGCTCTGGGTCTACGACCGCCAGACCGGCACCCGGACTCCAATGACCAACCGGTACGGGTCCGCTTTTCGCCCGACGCTATCGCCTGACGGTGTGTGGCTCGCTTACGGGAGCCGGCATGACGCGGACACCGGTATCCGGTTGCGCCAATTGGATTCTGGAGAAGAGCATTGGCTCGCGCACCCAGTTCAGCGGGACGACCAAGAATCGACGGCGAACATGGATGTGCTGCCAGGATACTCGTTCACGCCCGAGTCCGACGCCTTGGTCATCTCCTACGGTGGAGGCATCTGGCGCGTGCCTGTCGACGGTTCCGATCCGACCGAGATTCCGTTCACCGTCAACGCGCGCGTTGCGGTCGGGCCCGAGGTCAGCTTCGAGTACCCCATCGAAGACACACCGACCTTCATCGTGAAGCAGATCCGGAACGCTCGTCCGTCTCCGGACGGAAGCCGGATCGTCTTCACGGCACTCGATCGGCTGTATACCGCGACGTTGCCGGACGGCGAGCCGGAGAGGCTCACAGATGAGGAGATTGGCGAGTTCGAGCCGATTTGGTCACCAGATGGGAGCTCGGTCGCGTACGTTACGTGGGACGACGACGCGGGTGACGGCCACATCAAGCGGGTCTCGGCCGATGGCGGCTCGCCGTCGACAGTGACGACTGCGCCAGCATACTACCAGCAGCTGGCGTGGTCCCCGGACGGCGACCGCATCGTCGCCATCCGTTCCTCGCGCCGCAACGTGCAGGAGGCGATCGATCCGTTCATCGGGCTCGGTCTCGACGCCGAGTTCGTCTGGGTCCCATCAGGTGGCGGCGACCTCACGGTCATCGGACCAACGGGGGGTCGGCAACAGCCGCACTTCACGTCGGATCCGGACCGTATCTATTCCTACGGCCGTTCGAGGGCTGACCCGGTTATGGGCTCCCCAGCGGACGGCCCGACCACACTCGCGCTCGTCTCCACGCGCTGGGACAACACAGATGTGAAGCAGCATCTGCGCGTCACGGCTCGCATCGACGTTTCCGCAGGCAGCGTAGCCGATGGCTACCAGCTGTCGGAGACGTCGGACTTGGTAATGCCGCAGGAGTTCGACGAGGACGGCGAAGCTAGGGAACTGATTCCGGAGCGTTCGGCGGGGCTGGTCCTGATGGCACCGCAGGGCGACATGGCGCTCGCGCAGATCGGGTCTGACGTATACACGATCATCGTGCCTCGGCTCGGGGCCACGGTCCCGACGGTGCAGGTATCCAAGCCCGACTCCGCCGCGGTACCAGTATCGAAGCTCAACGATCTTGGCGTCGAGTTCCCGACGTGGGGCGCGGACGGTCGTTCGGTGCACTGGTCGATCGGGAATGCCTTCCTGTCCTACGATCTCGACGATGCGGCCGGCGACGCGAACTACGTCGCGAGCGAGCAGCGCATCGAAGTGACCGCCGACCGGGATATCCCTCAGGGTACCGTCGTGCTGCGCGGAGGCCGCGCGATCACCATGAACGGTGGCGAGATCATAGAGAACGCCGACATCGTCATCACCAACAACCGAATCACGCGGGTCTCCGCAGGTCCAGGCGCGGTACCGGACGGCGCGCAGGTCATCGACGTCAGCGGCAAGACCATCCTGCCGGGCTTCGTGGACACACACGCGCACATGTGGAACCTGCGGGGCGTCCACTGGGCCAGGCCGTGGATCTATCAGGCGAACCTCGCTTACGGAGTCACGACTACCCGCGATCCGCAGACCGCCTCGACCGACGTGCTCTCCTATGAGGACATGGTGAGAGCGGGGAAAATGATGGGTCCCCGCGTCTACTCGACCGGCCCGGGGGTGTTCTCGGGCGACGCGATCCGCAGCTACGAGCACGCCCTGAGCGTGTTGCGGAAGTACAGCGACTACTACGACACCAAGACGTTCAAGATGTACATGTCGGGTAATCGCCGGCAGCGTCAGTGGCTCATCATGGCAGCGCTCGAGCTCGAGCTCATGCCGACCACCGAAGGCGGCCTCGATTATCGGCTCAACATGACGCACGCCATGGATGGATATCCCGGTGTCGAGCACACGATGCCGATCGTGCCCGCGTACAACGATGTCGTCGAGCTGTTCGAGACGTCGGGCACGACCAACACCCCCACGCTGCTGGTGTCCTACGGCGGCCCCTGGGCGGAGAACTATTACTACACGCATGAAAACGTGGTCGGCGACGAGAAGCTCAACCACTTCACGCCGAAGCGCGAAATCGACTTCAAGGCGCGCCGCCTCCAGACAACAGGCCCGGGGCCGGGTGGCTGGTTCATGGACGAGGAGTACGCGTTCAAGAAGCACAGCGCCTGGCTAGCCGACTTGGTGGAGGGCGGCGGCAATACGGGCATTGGCAGTCACGGACAGCTCCAGGGGCTCGGCTACCACTGGGAACTTTGGACGCTTCAGAGTGGGGGCATGGACGAACACGACGCGCTACGCGCCGCGACCATCATGGGCGCGAGCGCGCTCGGCCTGGCCGGCGATGTGGGCTCGATCGAAGTCGGCAAGCTCGCCGACCTCGTGATTCTCGACGCCAACCCACTCGACGACATCCGCAACTCCAACACCGTCGATCGCGTGATGATGAACGGCAGACTTTATGACGGCGATACCCTGGACGAGCTGTGGCCGCGGCAACGCGCTGCTCCGGACGAACCGTGGAGGAATACCGCGCCGAATGTACAGGCTGGGATCCGAGGAGGTGCACGATGAACGCGCGCGCGAGCTCGCTCGGCCGACGGTTCGGTCACGCTGCATTGGCTCTAGCAGCGTGCGCTGTAACGGCGCTCCCGCTCAATGCACAGGGCCGCGGTGGCGGCGGCAACGACGATGATCCGCCGCTCTCGCTCGAAGCGAGCCGAACCGCGGAGTTCACCGCCACCGAGGGCACTTGGCTTTCGCTGGACGTGAGCCCCGACGGCCAGACCATCGTCTTCGATCTGCTAGGCGAGCTCTACACCATGCCCATCACCGGTGGCACGGCGTCTCCGTTGCTCACCGGAATGGCATTCGACGTTCAACCGCGCTTCAGCCCGGACGGAGAGTCTGTGGCCTTCATCTCGGACAAGAGCGGCGGCGACAATCTCTGGACCATGAGGCTCGACCGTACGGACACCACGCAGGTCACGCGCGGAAACAACGCGCTGTACGTCTCTCCCGAGTGGACACCCGACGGGCAGTACATCGTGGTAAGTCGCTCGGCGGGGTTGGGTGGGGCCGCGCGTCTGCAGATGTACCATGCGGAGCGGCGCTCTCCGCTCGCGATCTCGGGCATTCCGGAGACGCGCAAATCCCTCGGCGCTGCGTTCAGCCCGGACGGCCGCTACATCTGGTACGCGGGCGGGATCGGTGACTGGCAGTACAACGCACGCCTGCCGAGGTATCAGCTGTACCGGTTCGACCGCGAGACCGCGACGTCGACCACCATGAGCAACCGCTACGGGTCAGCGTTCCGACCGGCGATTTCGCCAGACGGGCGTTGGCTAGTCTACGGCACGCGCGAGAACAGCGAGACAGGCCTCAGGAAGCGTGACCTCGAAACCGGTGAAGAGTCCTGGTTGGCCTATCCGGTGCAGAGGGACGATCAGGAGTCGCGTGCGCCGCTCGATCTGCTGCCGGGATACTCGTTCACGCCGGATGGCGCTTCGATCATCGTCTCCTATGGCGGCAAGATCTGGAACGTGCCCATGGCCGGCGGAGAGGCGACCGAGATCCCGTTCGAGGTTCCGGTGGAGCTCGCGATCGGCCCAGAGGTGAAGTTCGCGTACCAGATCGATACCACCGAAATGGTGACTGCGAGGCAGATCCGGAGCCCGGTGGCTTCTCCTGACGGCAGCCAGGTCGTGTTTACGGCGTTCGACCGCCTGTGGCTGAAGGACCTGCCCGACGGCGAGGCGCGTAGGCTGACCGATTCCGACGTTGGCGAGTTCCATCCAACGTGGTCCCCCGACGGGCAGTCGATTGCCTATGTCTCGTGGGACGACACCGATGGTGGCCACATCATGAGGGTGTCGACCGGCACAGAGGCGCCGACACCACTTACCAGCATTGCCGCCATGTACTACAACGTCGCGTGGTCGCCGGACGGCGAGCGCATCGTAGCCTCCCGGGGTGCCGCGCGTGAGTTGAAGGACGCGTCGGGAATCTTCTTCGGACCGATTGGAGGAGAGTTCGTCTGGGTGCCGGCAGGTGGCGGAGACGTCACTGTGATCTCACCAACCGGCTTCCGGGACGTGGCGCATTTCGCTGCGGATGAACCGGACCGGATCTACGCGTACAGCCCCGTCGAGGGCCTGGTATCGTTCCGCTGGGACGGCACCGACGTGAAGCAGCATCTCATTGTTCGCGGACCGCCTGCGGCGGGTGGCTTTGCCAACCCGCATCCGGATGAGTGGGAGTTCCTGCCTCGCCGCGTATTCCCCTGGCGAAAGGCTCCCGACCCGACCGATCCGAGTGCCGAGCCGGGCGGCCCACCACCGGCCGGCATCGTGATGCTCTCCCCAGCAGGGGACCGGGCCTTTGCCCAGATCGGGAGCGACATCTACATCGTCGACCTCGTCGACGGTGGCGGCGGACCGCCGCCTACGGTAATGGCGGCAAACGCGGGCAGCGCGCCGGTGCCCGTGCGAAAACTGACCGACGTGGGTGGTGAGTTCCCATCGTGGTCTGCTGACGGTTCGGCTGTGCATTGGGCGCTGGGCAACGTGCTCTTCACCTACGACCTCGCGGAGGTCGAGGCCGACGAGGAAGCGGAAGAGCAGACCGCGCGCGGGCGAGCGTTGCTGCGCGTGCGAGCCATGGCAGTCGCGGATTCTCTGAAGGACATGCGTGCCGAGGCGGACAGCCTCGAGAGCGACGACGAGGACGTACCGGAGGAGCTGACGGCCTCGATCATTCGGCTCGCTGCGGACTCGGTGCAGGTCGAAGCGGACTCCCTGATGGCGCGGGCTGACTCGATCCGCGGCGCGGCAGAGAAAATCGCCGAGCGAGCTGCGCGGTTGCGCGACGGCGACGAAGACGTGCTCAACGACTCGACGGACTCCTATGAGGCAGTCGAAGAGAAGATCGAAGTCATGCTGCCTCGAGACATCCCCAGAGGCACGGTCGTGCTGCGCGGCGGCCGCATCATCACGATGTCGGAGATGCCGGACGACACGACGGGAGCACCGTATGTCATCGAGAACGGCGTCGTCGTGGTGGTCGACAACAAGATCACTGCTGTGGGCTTGCCCGATTCCGTAGAGATCCCTGAGGGCGCCGAGATCATCGACGTCTCAGGCAAGACGCTCGTGCCCGGCTTCGTGGACGTGCACTACCACTCCATGTGGCTGATTCCGGAGATCCATCCGGAGGAGGTGTGGCAATACATGACGATGCTCTCCTACGGTGTAACGACCACGCGAGACCCGCAGACCGCCTTCACGGACGTACTGAGCTACACCGATCGAGTCGAGACAGGTGGCATGATCGGGCCGCGGGTGTATTCGACGGGCCCGGGTGTCTTCATCGGCGAGAACATCCAGAGTGCCGACCACGCCAAGACGGTGCTCAGGCGGTACGCCGAGTACTTCGATACCAAAACGCTCAAGATGTACATGAGCGGAAACCGTCAGCAGCGGCAGTGGATCATTGCGGCGGCGCGCGAGCTGGAGATCATGCCCACCACCGAGGGAGGTCTCGATTTCAAGCTCGACATGACGCACGCGATCGACGGCTACCCCGGTATAGAGCACAGCCTACCCATCGCGCCGATCTACAGCGATGTGGTGGAGCTCTTCGAGACGTCGCAGACCACCAACACACCGACTCTGCTCGTGTCCTATGGCGGTCCGTTCGGGGAGAACTACTTCTACGCCACCGAAAACGTACACGACGACCCGAAGCTGAGAATGTTCATGCCCGAGGAAAACCTTGATACTCGGACGCGGCGTCGTGGACCGGGCGCGGGCGGCTCACCCGGCCAGGCGGGCTGGTTCGTGGAGGAGGAGTACATCTTCCCCGAGCACGCAGAATTCGTGAAGAAGATGCTGGAGTCCGATGCGCGCATGGGCGTGGGCAGCCACGGCCAGCTGCAAGGGCTCGGCTACCATTGGGAGATGTGGGCGATGGGCTCCGGAGGCGCAGAGCCACACGATGTGCTCCGGGCCGCCACGATCCTCGGCGCCGAGGCCATCGGTTTCGGCGAGCAACTGGGAAGTATCGAAGAAGGCAAGTTCGCCGACATCGTGATCCTCAACTCCAACCCCATGGACAACCTGCGCAACACCAGGGACATCCAGTACGTGATGAAGGACGGGCGCCTCTACGACGGCATGACCCTGGCCGAGGTGTATCCGACGCCGCGCCTGCTGGATCGCCAGGGCTCTGTGCAGGCTGCGCCGAATACGTCGGCGGGTATTAGACGGTAGTTCTTGGCGTGCCGCCGAGTCCCTGGCGTACGATCGCCTCGTACGCCAGGGACGGTGGCGCCTTCCCGCGAATGTCGGCTCGCGCCGTCGTCACTCGCTGCGAATCGCGGAGGTCGGGTCGATGCGCGTCGCGCGCACAGCCGGCAGCAGGCAAGCGACAAGCGGATACAGGCGAATGATCCCAGAGCTACAGGTGCGGGACAGAGCCTTCCAGGTCTTACTGAAGCTCGGGACCCGGTTCGGGCTCGATCCCTCGAGTCGTGCAGGGCTAGGGGTCGTCGCCGACACGTCACCGAACTTCGTCGAGGAGTTCCTGTTCAAGCCTCGAGTGATCGAGTGACGCCTTCGGTCTGCCCCTAGCCCACACGCATCGCTGTCAGGCTACCAGTCCCTCCCCCCTCTACCGGCGCACCACTCCTAGCGCACCACCGATAGGGTTCTGCGCGGCGGATGGCACACTCCACCGAAGATGCCGAAGTCTTGCTAGCGCCATGCTAGCACGATGCTAGCGCACCTACCGACAGTGTTCTGCGCGTCCTGAGTTGCGGGTCTGAGTGGGGCAGGGCTGCTTCCGCATCGTAGGCCCGCCAGCCGCCTAACAAGCGATTGCTGCAGTCGCCGGTAGAGGGGCTGGTGTTTCTTCGCTTCGCTCAGCACGTTGGCGGCGCAGCAGAATCGCGAGACGTTAGACCGAAACGCGGGAAGAAGTGGGCATCCTGTGACTCGCGTAACCAAAAGGGGAAGAGAATGGCAGAACTCACTGAGCAAGACCGGGACCGCATTCGCACAATCACGGAGCGGGAATGGGTTGCCACTTGCAGCGCAGGTGACTGGGACGCCGCAGCTGCACTGTGCACGGAGGATGTCGACTACATGCCGGCGGACCTCCCTTGGCTCCGAGGCCGAGAAGCGGTCGCAGGCTTCTTGAGAGACTTCCCCGAGTTCTCTGGGTTTCACCAGGAAGTGGTGAAGATCTCCGGGGATTCTTCCCTCGCCGTCGTACACGCGACGTTCGGGATCGACTTAGTGGTCGAGGGTCAGACGCTGAGTGGCGAAGGCAAGGTGCTCGTGACCGCATCTAAGGCAGAGGGCGACTGGCTCTTCTCTTCAGTCTGCTTTAACTGGAACGCTCCCCCTGCGCCGACGCAGTAGGAAGCGGGGACGAGGCGCCGTGAAGCGAGGTCGTTAACTCCCGATTCACGCTCTCCCGTCTATGGACAGCAACGCACCGGAGGGGTCTGCGAGAAGGGTGGTATCGTTTCGGTCTAACAAGCGATTGCTGCAGTCGCGGAAAGACGTCGCGGGTCCGCAGCACTCGCCTTGCGGCTCGCGCTCGGTTTCTGACGTGCCCCCCAGTGTGGTACCACATCCTATGTTAGACGTTGAGCCATCGGCGGTCCCTGGAGCTGGGGCATTCTAAGGAACCAATACGATGGTTTGACCGCCTCCGGGGCGGGGAGACTTCCTCCTCGACCAGACTCCGGCCTTCGATCCCACCGAGGCCGAACCAGTCCCAGAGTTCGTGTTCGACCAGTCCC
>Ga0209554_1001592_pt1 | contig 16994 bp, 18 predicted proteins | sample MarorgKNORR_S2LV_5_FD_188221 | JGI IMG/M metagenome (GOLD analysis project Ga0209554, IMG submission 188221) | Marine microbial communities from the Southern Atlantic Ocean, analyzing organic carbon cycling - Bottom_A/KNORR_S2/LV (SPAdes) (version 2) | ecosystem: Environmental > Aquatic > Marine...
GCAAGAAGCAGGCTGAAGAGATGTTTCTTGAGGTCGAGACTAGTTCTGGGACAAATAGCCAAAGAGAAGTGTTCAAGGTCAGCAAAGCAACAGCGACAGAGGAAGAGACGTGAGCTACGAAATCCTGACTGGAATGGGTGGAGTAACGGTGGAGCGTGATGTTTCAGCGACCATGCGCGATGGAACCGTTCTTTTGGCGGACGTATATCGCCCCAAAGAGGAGGGTCCTCATCCCGTCCTGCTGAGTCGTCATCCCTACGACAAGCAGGCCGCACTCGCGAACTTTGGCTATGCACATCCCGCTTGGTATGCCGAAAAGGGCTATCTGGTTGTTATCCAGGATTGTCGTGGCCGGTATCTCTCCGATGCAGACTTCATTCCGTTTCTTAGGGAGTCTGAGGACGGTTACGACACTGTCGAATGGGCAGCTCGCCTGCCAGGTGCTGACGGCCGGGTCGCCATGTACGGATTTTCATACGGTGGAGCTACAACAATGTTGGCGGCCAAGGCAGCTCCTCCCAGCTTGGCAACAATCTGTCCTGGGTTCACTGGGTCTCAGTACTACGACGGATGGACGTACCAGGCAGGGGCCCTCAATCTGGCGTTCGCTGTCTACTGGTCGACTTTGCTCGGACTTGACTCTGCCAAAAGGGCTGACGATGCAGAGGGTTACGCTCAATTGGGAGCGGCATTGGGGACGGCTCCTGATTGGTTCAACTTCTTACCGATAGCGGATTACCCAGTGATTGCAGACCACGCGGCTTATTTCCGTGACTGGGTGGAACACTCTTCCTACGACGAATACTGGAGTCGTTGGAGTATTGACGAGGCGTACGATCAGATAAACATTCCTGCCATCCACACTGGTGGGCTGTACGACATCTTTCTGCGCGGAACCGTGAAGAACTTCGTTGGTCTCTCAGGCTCTCCAGGAAGCGTTGCAAGCTCATCTCAGAAGCTTCTTCTTGGACCCTGGACGCATATGCCTTGGGCCCCAGTTGATGTTGTTGGCGGTGAGGTAAGTACAAACGAGGTCGACGACTGGCAAATTTCTTGACTGGATCACCACTTAAAGGGCATTGACAATGGAGTTCTTGATCATCCAGTGACCGTGTATCTGCTTGGAGAAGGCATCCGAAACTTCAATGAATGGCCACCTGCGGAGGCACACACTGTCGAGTACCTCATGCACTCGAGGGGCAGGGCTAATTCGAAGTTCGGTGACGGCTGGCTTGATCGAGAGGTTCCCTCAGATGAGCCGGCCGACATCTTCATTTATGACCCGACTACACCCACGCCGAGCCTGGGGGGGCATTCCTGCTGCTTTGCAGCGGTTACCCCAATGGGTCCGGCAAACCAGAACGCCGCTGAAGTTTCCCGAATGGTCCTCGTTTACACCACGGAACCTTTGGCTGAGGACATGCTCGTGGTGGGAGATGCGTTTGTTACGCTCTTTGCCGCTTCTTCTGCTGTTGACACGGACTTCACTACTCGACTGTGCGTGGTCGGCCCAGATGGCAGCTCGATCAATATCCAAGAAGGAATCGTTAGGGCTCGTTACAGGGACTCTTTAGTCGACCCGTCGCCGATCGTTCCTGGCGAGATCTACAGATATCGAATAGAGCTAGGGCCGGTAGCCACGAGAGTTCCTGCTGGCTCGGCAATCAGGGTTGACATCTCGAGTTCAGATTTCCCTCAGTGGGACCGAAATTTCAACACGGGCGGTCGGATTGGTTTCGAGGGACCGCTAGCGGCGGTGACTGCGACCCAGACGGTGTTGCATTCCGGGTCTTTCCCATCAAGCCTCTCCCTGCCGGTGCTTCCAAGGTAGAACTTGTTTAAGAAATTGATCTGAGTGCTGAAGAGTGAACCAGTTCGGTCAAACGTCCAGCTATAGATTGGCCTGGCCAAGTTCATCCCGGAGAAGTTCCACCGTCCCGTGAAGATCAGAAGCCAGCGATTTAGCAGCACCTTCGACGTCTTTGTTCAGCAGGGAGTCGATGATGGCGTGGTGATTGTCGTCAACGCTGCAGACAAAGTTTCGTTGGAGAGAGGCTAAATGGATGTAGCGATCAGAATGAGCCCAGAGCACTTTGATCATGTGGCAAAGCCACTCCGAGCCGGATAGTTCGTAGATCAAATAGTGAAAGTCTCGGTGGAGGGCTAGGCCCCTCTCAATCTCGTTTGATTCCAACTCTCTCACTGCCTTGGTGATGGTGGCATCCAGCAAGTCGATGAAGTTGGAGTCCATGAAGTTGGTAGCCATTCGGAGTGCTTCAACTTCCATGAGTGTGCGCACCCTGTACAGGTCCTCGAGTGATTGCATTGACAACGGCGCTACGCGCGCGCCCTTGTTGATTTCAGAGATGACGAATCTCTCACTCTCCAAGAGACGGAGCGCCTCTCTGACCGGAATAAGGCTCACCTCGTTGTCTTCGGCAAGTTTGTTAAGCCGAAGTGGAGTCCCCGGAGGGTAGGTGCCATTAAGAATCTGCGCCCTGGTGGACTGGTACACGGTCTGTACTAGATGACCTGATTTTGGTTTCGAACTTGGCATTTGACCTAGCACCGACATTGGTTGGGAGGAGTTCATTGCGACTATACGGACTTTGATCATACTCTCAGGCGTTATGTGCACCACGGGAGCCCTCCAGATGCCTGGCGGCGACTACCTCTTGTTCAAGAACAAGGACTTCGGACGCATGAACTTCGACGACCAGGTCGTTGTCAGTCGAGATGTGTTTGGCATCCGGGGGACAACGTCGTGGGCTGGTACGGATTCAGAAGGTGACCAGTTCTCTGGATTCTCAATCGGGGCCAACAAGCACGGCCTATTCTGCGCAGATTCAAACGTGCGAGAAGAGCCCCCCAGCGGCACCAACTATGACGTGCTTACTGAGATTGCTCTCACCGAGGGGTCGGATGTAGCAACTGCTGTTGAGGCACTCCAGCAGGCGCTATCGGCTGAGAGCTTCTGGTGTGCAAATCTGATGTTGGTGGACCCGTCTACCGTGGCTGTTGTCGAGATTAAGGGGTCAGAACTGCATTGTTCTCTGGAGCCTGGCCTTGCAACCCGTACCAACCACCACGTGCACTTCGGGGTGACGGCAACTGACGATGATGTGGTTACCAGCGCCGATCGCCTCGACTGGTCATACCGTCGTCTCTCCAGGGCCGCAGGCTTGCATGATGTTCTAGAACTTCAGCGGAGCCACGATGGTGGACAAACAGGGATCTGTAATCACAGCAGTTATGAGACAGTCTATTCGTATGTCTTGATGAGAACTGATGACGGCATTCACCTTTTGGTGACGCAGGGGCATCCTTGCGGTGATGGCTTGACTCAGGACCTCCTACTCCCACTCGGTGAGTCCTGGTCAAGGGAAGCGGCGGCGGAAGTCCGAGCAGCATTTCCCTCTGCGGACAGGTCAACTGGCATCTGCTGAAGATCTGAGGCACTAGACCTCGGATGAAGTAGTCACCGGGGGTTCGGCTTCCTCTATTAGGCGGGGTAATTTTGGGACAACGCTTTTCTCCTTTGGCAAGAGATGCTATAAACTTGCATCTAGGGGTTGCAGCGGTTGTTTACCGACGGTTGTTGCTCAACACAGCCGGTGAGTCTCGAATGCGGACTCACCACGCGCATAGGGGGATAGATGAACGATCCGACTGAGAACATCGAACTTGATCAGTTAATCGATCAGTATCGAGGTGGCAAGGTCACGCGCCGGCATTTTGTGAAGATGGCGGGCGGCTTAGGAGTCACCGTGGCTGCCGCTGGGTCGATCCTCGCAGCTTGTGGTTCAGATGAAGCTAAGCCACCCGTGATGGTTGGGGCACCAGGGACGGCTGCGGCGCCAATCAAGGGAGGGACGCTGAAGGAAGGGTATGACCTTGACTTCTCGAAGCATGACCCGATTACCACGAACTGGTACGACCCGGCTTTCTTCGCTATCTATGAAGCTCTCCTTACAAATGACCCTGATGGCAACGACAACCATCAGTTGGCTACGAGCTTCACCAAGTCGGCTGACGGCATGGAGTATCGGTTTGATATAGATCCGGGTGGGAAGTTCCATTCCGGCAAGCCTGCTGACGCTGCAGCGGTGGCTGATTTCCTGGCCTTTTTCAAGGCGACGTCGTTTATTGCGACGTTGGCTGCTCCAGTTGCAAGTTATGAATCTGAGGGCGACCAGTTGGTCGTCAAGATGAATAACCCTTGGGTTGGAGCCCTTGGTCCCCATAAGACTGGCTATTTCCGGGTTCTTTGCCTGGACACATGGCATGAAGCTGGTGGCTTGGAGTCGACTACTTATGGAACGGAGATCGCCGATGGTACGGGTCCGTTCACACATGAGGAGTTTGTGCCCGGGAGCCATGTACTCGTCAAGCGGTGGGAGGACTATCCAGGTTCGAACACGGAGTACTTCGAAAATAAGGGAGCAGCGTACCTGGACGCTATTCGCTGGAGCTTCATTCCCGAAGCCAGCCAGCGTGCTGTGCAGCTCGAAAATGGCGACATTCACACCCTTAAGGGCCCAGCGCCTCAGGACGTGAGCCGATTGGAGAGCAATTCAGACATCACCGTCTACCGCTTCCCTGAGTGGTCCGGCTACATACTGAGCATGAACCAAGATTGGGATGAGTACTTCGGAGATGTTCGGGTTCGGTCTGCCATCGCTCACCTGATTGACCGTGAGGCCATGCGTGACGCAGTCTTCTTCGGCGACGCAGTAGCTGATTACGGGCCACTTCCTCCGACGGATAAGTTCTATGACCCGGTTGTAGAGGAAATGATCACCTACGATCCCGCCGCATCTGCAGCCCTTATGACTGAAGCCGGCTGGGCGTTGAATGGTGACGGTATTTGGGAGAAGGATGGGACGGTTCTTTCGTTTGAATTCGCCGTTCAGGCCGAGTCAATTAACGAGGCAGTAGCCACCACGGCTTCAGCAATGATGCGTGAAGGTGGTGTCGATGCCAAGGTCAATGTTGTTGACAGGGCGGTCATCTTCGAGAAGCAGGCCACCGAGGGTAAGGGGGCGGCACCAATGACGCTCTTCTACTGGTTGTGGCCGATTCCGATTGACGTTCTGAATCTTTTCGTCAACAGTGCGACCATTCCCTTCCCGAACATGTCTCGGGCAAATGAGCCTACGATTGATGCGGCCATGGCGGCATGGACCAGCGCTGGTACGACTGCAGAGGGACAGATTGCTCAGACAGAGTTCCAGGTGGCGTTCTGTGAGACCGTTCCCTACATAACCATGGTTACGCGTAATGCCGTATTTGCAAAGAGAAACAATGTCCATGGTTGGCAGCCAACACTTTGGAACCTCTATCCGTATTACAACGACGTTTGGATTGAGGGCTAAACTTTTCCAGAGGTCTCTTCGACTGCCAACCGGATGACCGGACTTGAAAACTCCCGTTCGTCCCACGCCAAGGCGTGGGACGAACGGGTGGCAGCTTATGAAGAAGAAGCTAGATCAAACCCTTGGCGCAAGAGGCTAAGAGAGTTCAGTCGTAACAAGCTTCTGTTTACGGGTTCGTTGTTAGGAATCCTGATAGTTGGCCTTGGATTGGTTGGCCCCTTATTCCTGGGAAGTAACTACGCAGGACAGTCGTTACGTAATACGCATTTACCCCCTCTTACTGAAGGCTATTTCCTAGGAACAGATCAGTACGGGCGAGACCTTCTGGTAAGACTCTGTATAGGTATTCGGGTTTCGCTGTTTGTAGCGGCCGCCGTAACTTCCATTGCGCTAGTAGTGGGTATGGCATTGGGTATGTGTGGTGGTTTTCTGGGCGGGTACGTCGATCGAGTCGTCCGCTCGGTCACAGACTTTGTCTGGGGATTTCCCCTTATTTTGGTAGCAGTCCTATTGGCTGGAGGTCTAGGGCAAGGGTTGCTCCCAGTGATCCTCGCTGTTGGGATTGTAAATGTTGCTGCTATTACTCGCGTGGTGCGTGGCGAGGTTGTAGTGCTCCGTACTAAAGAGTTCGTGGAGGCTGCGCGGGCTTGTGGAGTCTCAAATTTCCGCATCATGTGGCGTCATCTGCTGCCAAATGTCATGGCACCCGCTTTGGTGCTCGCCTCCTATTACGTTGCGGTCGCAATAATCGCAGAAGCTGGCCTGTCGTTCATTGGACTCGGAGCGCAGCCGCCGCTTCCCAGCCTTGGGAAGATGGTCGCTGACGGCCGTGGATTTCTTAGGCTGAACCACTGGGAGAGCACAGTTCCTGGCATCGGCATAGCCGGGCTAGTGCTATCTGTCAGCTTGATAGGTGATGGCCTAAGAGATGTGTTCGATCCCCAACTTCGGCATGAAGCCAAGGGAGTTGAGAAGGGATGAAACGGACAGCCAGTCGTCTTGTCTATACGCTCATTGTTCTATTTGTAAGCTCTGTGGCTGTTTTCTACGCCATTCGGCTTTCGGGGGGTGATGCAACAGCAGCGGCTCTTCCGGGTTCGGCAACCGAAGAGTACCGTGAGGCGTTTCGAGATCGACTAGGTCTGAACGAGCCGATCTATCAACAGTATTTCACCTATATGGGGCGGATCCTTAGCGGCGATCCAGGAAACTCATTGACCAACAACAAGGCTCTCACCTCCATGCTCTCAGAGCATGGCCGAAACAGTCTGGTCTTAGGTGGGACTGCATTTGGACTTGTATTTTTGGTTGGAGTTCCTCTCGGGATTATTGCGTCTCTCAGACGCAACAGTTGGGCGGATCAAGGCATTATGTCGATGTCGACTGTCGCTATGGCGGTACCTAACTTCTGGCTAGCACTACTTGCTGTGTGGTTGTTTGCCTCCAGGCTTGGCTGGCTACCTTCGGCTGGTTGCTGCAGCACTAAACAACTCATCATGCCGGCAGTAGTTCTGGCATTTGAGGGCATTGCTCTGACTGTTCGGATGACGCGTTCGTCCATGATTGAAAGCCAGAACAGCGACTACGTGAGAACGCTTCGGGCAGGAGGCCTTTCGGAATGGCGTATCACATGTAAGCATGTGCTTCGGAATGCTCTTATACCGATTATCTCTTTGGCAGGATTGCGAATAGGACAAATCGTTGGCTACGCCCTCATCGTTGAGACTATTTTTGGGTGGCCAGGGCTCGGTCAAGTCTTGGTAAATGCAGTCTTGAGGAGGGATTACCCGGTAGCGCAGTTCTTCTCACTCGTTTTGGTCACTCTTGTGGTTATGGGAAACTGGGTGGCGGACACCGGGTACACCATTGCTAATCCAAGACTACGGAAATCAACATGAGTGCAGTTGAGATTAAATCGGGACGTGGTGAAGCCGCATCGAGTCTTAAAGGCATGCCACTCCTGGAAATTGAAGACCTGAGAATCTCCATTAGTAGTGAGGGGTCGTCCTTTGAGGTAGTTAAAGGGGTGTCACTCACAGTTTGTGAGAATGAGATCGTATGTTTGGTGGGGGAGAGTGGTTGCGGAAAGTCAATGACCGCACTTTCTGTCATGGGACTGCTCCCTCGTGGGGTTGCCAGAGTCACTGAAGGCAAAATTGACTATGAGGGTCGAGATCTTCTCAGCCTGCAAAGTCGAGAACTTAGGCGTTTGCGGGGAGATTTCATTTCGATGATCTTCCAGGATCCCATTACTTCGCTCGACCCAGTGTTTACTATCGGGAGCGTTCTCAAAGAGGTAGTGCGGTCACATAGGGATGTCAGTCGTGCTGAGGCCAAAGAAATCGCTGTTAGAGCACTTGTTGAGGCGGAACTGCCAGATGCGGCTGACCATCTCGACAGTTATCCACATCAGCTCTCCGGTGGAATGAGACAGCGGGTCATGATTGCTCTTGCTATAGCTCTTGATCCAAGAATATTGATAGCCGATGAGCCCACCACTGCGCTGGACGTCACCGTGCAGGCCCAAATTCTAGAAAACCTTCGAGCGCGGCAACGTGAACGAGAGATGGGAATGCTTTTGATTACCCACGATCTTGCAGTTGTTGCTTCAGTGGCTGACAGAGTAGCTGTCATGTATGCGGGTGAAATCGTTGAAGAGGCTCCAGTCGAGGAACTCTTCGCCAATCCTCAACACCCTTACACCCAAGGGCTCATCAGAGCTCTACCGGATATATCCGTATCACGGGGAAGTCTCCACAGTATTCCGGGGCGCGTGCCGTCCCCACAGACTCCTCCGCCCGGATGTCTATTTGCCCCGCGGTGTGTCCATGTGCTCGATTCGTGCTGGGAAGCAAATCCCGAGTTACAACGTGATGGCGCCCAGAGTTTGCGTTGCTTCAATCCTCAACCCTTCGAAGTCCGCTAATGGAACCGCTTGCGATTGAGATCAAGATCAGTGAGGAACTGGTTGTCCGAGGGCAGGAATGGCCGGTCCAAGGGCCTCCGGTTGTCATGGTCCACGACCATGGCGAAGATCTTGACTGCTGGAAAGGTGTTGACCGCCTATTGGCAGACCGGGGCTTTAGGGTGATCACGCTTGATTTGCCCAATCACGGACTTTCTGATGATCAGGTTCAGGATCGTTCAACCCTTCAAACTCTGACTGAAGTAATCAAGAACGTTTCAGAGGTTTGGGGCCCACTCGGATTGTGTTCCTATGGATCGCTATCTTCTGAACTTTGTCAGATGCGAGGACCGGATGCGCCAATGACACACGTCATGGTTTCGCCTCGGGCCCCAATAGCTGCCCCTGGTTTACCTGCCGACCTAGAACACGAGATGTCTCAGTTGGTGGTAGCAGCTACGAATGATGGTGACCGATCAGATGAGGCGCGAGCGCTATTTGACAGTCTCGGGGCCAAGAAGCTCTGGGCCTCAATAGGTGCAACGGAGCATGGTCCAGATTTGGTAATGAGTCATACGCATCTTGTCGACGATATGGCGATATTCCTTCGACGAACTCTTGTGTCCGCTCACCTGGAATGGACCGCTGCCACCCATGAGAAGGCAGCAGCCGACTTTCGCACCACTGAGTCAGAACGAGAACAGTGAGGAGGCGGTGCCTCCGCGAATGAGATCTCGTTCAGCATCGCTAATGGCGGGCAGTAGATGGTCGACCAAGGCCAGTTGTTCTGGGTAGCCGGGTTCTGAGAGGATCCACGGGAAGTCTGAGGCCCAGAGCATTCGACTCGCTCCGAAGGTCATGTTAAGGGTTTCTGCTACCGGAACCATTTCCAGGTACGGATATGGCCCATGGCTGAAGGCGTACTGACCAGAGAAGTGGACGTAGGTGTTCGAGTTCTGGGCAACTCGGGCGAGGAGCTCAAGTGTGGGTGGCGGGATATCGGTAGTGAAGTGAGGTCGCCGGTGTTCGTCGACGGCCAGGCTGTCGATAGTGACCATAAAGCCAGAGTGGTTGAACACGGTTACCAGTCCTGGAAGTAATTCGAGGACCTTTTCGTAGAGTTCGACTTGCTGTGGTTCCGAATAGAACCAGACTCGTAACCCACGTTCTTCCATTGCCTGAAAGAGCGGGAATAGCTCGTATGTTTCTGGATCATCGGTGCGGGAAGCGTTGGGGTCGACTCCACTGACTCGGATTCCTTGAATCCCGCTGACTTCCATCCGGCGGTCCAGGTCTTCTGCGATGTCGAGTGATTCGGGGTCATGGTTACCGATTCCAACAAATCGCCCAGGAAAATTGATGCGAAGGTCCCGTAGATATTCGTCTTGGGGTCCGAGGGGTATGACGACTGCCTTATCTACACCCGCTGTTTCCATTACTTCTAGTAAGTCCTCGGCTAGGACCTCCATCTCAGCATCCGCCATCCCAGGGTAGACAGTCCGCGGGTAGGCCGTGGACACCGCCTTAAAGAGATGAAGGTGGGCGTCGATTACTTCCATGAGCAACCTCCAGTTAGCTTCTGGACTCCTCGATCAAGCGGCGTATCCCCTCGTAGAGCTGGTCGGGGGCTGTCGCCAAAGAAATTCGGACCCTGTCTTCGTTGTTGGGTCCAAATGTGGAACCGGGAACTACTGTGACCTGGTGCTTATCGACTAGGTCCATGGCAAAATCCACGTCGGACCTCTGTGAACTGCTGATATCAACCCAGATATAGAAGGCACCACCTGGGTTAAGTGCGGATATGCCGGAAGAGGAAAGAAGGCGGTTCACCTCGTCTCTTCGTTCCCGGTAGGCGTCCCGCATCTCGCCGATGATTTCCTGCGGACCGTTAAGTGCGGCCAAGGCCGCATATTGTGCCGGAGCGTTAACGCAACTCACGGTTGGTTCTTGGCACTTGCGAATCAGAGTGGCGATCTCAGGGGGGGCGACGGCGTAACCGACTCTCCACCCAGTCATCGAATAGGTCTTCGAGAAGCTGTGTATGCAGACAACGCGACCGTCGCTGTCGTATGAAGCAGCAGAGACGTGAGTGCCTTCGTAGACAATCTTGTCATAGACCTCATCTGAGATCACGTAGATATCGGCCCGGCGGGCGAAGTCAATTATCCGGGCCATCTGCGTTTGGTCGATTACTGCTCCAGTTGGGTTGCAGGGCGAGTTAAGTAGCACTGCCTTAGTCCGGACGGATACAGCAGACTCCAACTGTTCGATAGTGGGTACGTGACCATTGGTTTCGTTGGTTGAGACCGTGACTGGTCGGATGCCAAGCAGGGTCATTTGCATGAGGTAGTTGGGCCAGGACGGGCTCATCACGATTACCTCATCGCCTGGGTCCGCTATGGACATCAGGGTCGTATAAAGGGCAGCCATGGCCCCGGTTGTTACGACCACATCACCCACCTCGGTCTTCCGGCCCGTGTCCTCTGTGAAGATCTCCGCTATTCGTGACCTCAGCTCGGGAATTCCGGGATTTTCCGTGTACCGGGTCTTTCCACTTCGGGCTGCCTCGTCAGCTGCCTCTATAACGTGCTGTGGAGTTGGGAAGTTCGGTTCCCCCACTTCCAGTCGGATGCAATCGGTCAAGCCGAATGCCCGGTCCATTATCACTCGGATCCCTGAGCGAGGCATTGAAGAGACAGAGCGTGAGAGTGGTTTCATGATTTCTCAGATGACCGACTTAATTTCAGGAAAATGGCAGGCGACCAGATGGCCGTCACCGTCGTCGGTCAAGGGTGGTTCAACATCGCGGCATAAATCTTCGGATCGGCCTACTTCGCACCGAGATTGGAAACGACATCCTGGGGGAGGATTTATGGGACTGGGCGCGTCGCCCTCAAGCAAGATTCTCTTTCTCTCCCTCTGTTTGCGTGGATTGGCTACCGGAGCCGCCGAGAGGAGAGCGTGGGTGTACGGGTGGGCCGGTTCTGAAAAGAGTGTTTCTACCTGAGCCTGTTCCACGATCTTGCCGAGGTACATGACGGCTACTTCATCGCAGATCTGCCTTATCACAGCTAGATCGTGACTTATGAACAGGTATGTGAGTGCGAGCTCTTGCTGGAGATCCAGCAACAAGTTCAGGACCTGGGCTTGGATAGACACGTCTAGGGCGGAAACCGGCTCGTCGCAGACGATAAAACTTGGACGCAGGGCCAGTGCGCGTGCTACGCCGATTCTCTGTCGCTGACCACCGGAGAATTCGTGTGGGTATCGTCGAGAGTGTCCGCCCTCCAGCCCCACGAGTGCGAGAAGTTCTTGAGTCCGTTCCTCGCGTTCCCCTCGCGTCATATCAGTATTGACCACCAGGGGCTCGCTGATTGCGGCCCCCACTGTCATCCGGGGGTTGAATGAGGCGACTGGGTCTTGGAAGACGATTTGCAGGTCGGATCGAAGCTTTCGAAGCTCCGACTCGGAAGCTTGACCAAGGTTGATTTCTTGCACCGTGCCATCTACCGGGGAAAGTTTTCGGTAGATGATTTCTCCTGAAGTTGGCTCTAGAAGGCGGAGCACGCATCTGGCCGTCGTTGACTTTCCACAGCCAGATTCGCCGACTATTCCGAGAGTTCGACCGCGCTGAACATCAAAAGAGATGTTGGCAACGGCAGAGACTATTCGCGTGCGTTTTTTAGCAAAAAGGAGTCTCTCTAGACGGAACTCTTTGGTCAGATGGCGAACAGAGATCGCGGGGTCGCTCCCGCTAGGGCCAGAGGAGTTTGAGGTGACAGCCACGCGTCACACTATATAAGATTCTAGGAATGGGGAACCGAGGACACTCGGGACCTGTAAATCCGGACCGTTGAGCTGAGATGGGTGAGAAAAATGAGTGAGGAACAGAACTGGCGGGGAAATGTTGGTGGAATGGAATGGGAGAGGGCGGAACGCTTTTTGAGCGGCAACGCTTTTGCAAGGGTGGCCTGCATCGATGATGACGGTCATCCGTACGTGGTTCCTCTTTGGTACACGTGGGATGGAGAGGGCTTTCTCCTTGTGATCCGCGAGAGAGCTCGCATCGCTCGATACATGAAGAACAATCCGAGGGTGAGCTTGGTCGTCGATGAAGGTGCGGTAGACGACGAAAGAGGTGAGTTCACTTTGCCCAAGGTGTTCTGCCAAGGGCGGGCCGAGATTCTTGAAGAACCAAATATTGGTGGCGAATGGGTCAAGGTAGCCGACGAGATGGCAGTTCGATACCTCGGTCCAGACGGCCCTAGCTATCTAATTCCCACGTTGACGCAACCGCGCTGGTTGATCAAGATTGTCCCTGACAAGATTAGGACCTGGGAAGGCGTCGGGTGGGGTAAGCAGTACTGGGTCGAATCTGACGGCAACCCGAGTTATGAAGAGGTCCATGGCCTGAACGAGGAAGGCTCTTAGGCCTTCTATGAGTGTTCTCGTAACCACTCCAGAGTGAATTCGTTCCACTCGTTGGTCATTTCGTAGAACGCTATATGGCTCGAGGATGGTCCTCTGAACGTGTGGAAGTCAGCTCCAGCAATTCTCTGAGCAACTTCCACGCCGTATCTTGAAGGAACCTGCCAGTCCATTTCACCTGTAGTGACAATTGTTGGGGCCTTGATGCTCCCCAACCTCTCAAGGGCGTCGTGTGTTCGGTCTGCGTGGAAGTGACCCAAAAGGCCTGCCTTGGACGGTGGGTGGGGATTTTCGAGAATAAAGTTTCTTTCGAAATCGTCTACCTCGTCTGGCCTATTTGCTAAGAAATCTGGACTAGAGACCCAGAGGAGGGCACACCGGATATAGGCATCTAGATCGTCGTGCTCCACCATGAAGGACATGGAGTCAATCATCCTGACGAACCACTCATCAGACCGCCCCCACGTGTTGTGCAGTTGAAGGCTCTGCACACGATTTGGGTGGCTAATGGCGAGCTCCTGCGCTGTTGCGCTACCTAATGATAAGCCGGAAACGTGCGCAGTTTCGATTCCTATGGCATCGAGCAGGGCGGCAGCATCATCAGCCAATATTTGCATGCTGTAGTCAGACAGTTTCTCTGGATGAGTTGCCTGTCCGGTTCCCCTGTTGTCGTAACTGACCACGGTGTAGTGGTCCCGATAGCACTCGACTTGGGCATTCCAAGTCGAGTGGTCGGCACCAGTGCCCATGATCAGGAGCAGTACGTCGCCCGATCCCTCAATCTGGTAGTAGGTCTCGATCCCGGTAGACAATTCGATAGTTGGCACAGTGCATCTCCTGCCAGCTGGTGGGGGTTGCCAGGTCTCTAGTGTGATCCAAGCAACTAGATGATGTTATATAACAGCGCGTTTTCTGGAATAATGCAAAGTTATGAACACCAGCGACCAGTTAGATCGACGGGTGGCAGTAAGCCCACCGAGTCTGTGCCCGCCTCCTGAGCCCTATTCGTACGGAATCAAAGTAGGAACAACTCTCCACCTCTCTGGTCAGGTAGCCCTAGATCCTTCCGGCGTGATTGTCGGTAGCACAGTTGGGGAACAAGCAGAGCAGGTCTGGGAAAATATCCTTGCAGTGCTGGAAGAAGCCGGAGGAAGTGCGGTTGATATCGTCAAAGTCCTCTATTACCTTGCTGATATAAGAGACTTTGACCAAGAAATGGTTGTTCGGCGTCGGGTTTTCGAAGGCCTAGTTCTGCCCGCCGTGACGGGGATTCAGGTCGCCGCACTCGGCCTACCAGGCCTTCTGCTGGAAGTAGACGTGACCGCAGAGCTTGCACAATGAGCGACACCTGGGATGCCGACTCCGTTGGGGGTCTTCTGCGCTCGTTAGGTCTTGATGGAGTCGACACAGTGAGCGACGAGCTCATAGCTGACTTTGAACAACGAGCGCTTGCCTCAGAAGCTCTTGAGAGCGTTCTTGCTCCCGGAGTTTCCCCGTGCAACATCTTCGATGCGTCATGGGAGTAGTTGCGACTTCAGCTAGTTCTATTTTGGAGTCGGTGGCTCGTGTCGACCAGGTGCTGGGAGCCATGGTGGTTCTTGATCCGGTAGGGCTGGAACGACAGTGTGAGGACTTCGACCAAGATCTTCCGTTAGCTGGAATGAGGATCGCGGTTAAGGACATCATCGAGGTGGAGGGTCTACCGAATCGATGTGGTTCCGCGCTTTATGGCGATCCACCAGCTCCTTCTCGCTCGGATGCAGTAGTTGTATCGAGAATCCGAGAATCAGGTGGACTGATAATTGGTAAGACGGCCGCGCATGAGCTTGCATGTGGCGTCTACACGCCTGGAACTAGGAACCCTTGGGACCTTTCTCGTTCCCCGGGGGGATCAAGTGGTGGTTCAGGTGCAGCCGTGGCAGCTGGCCTATGCGACGCTGCTCTAGGCAGTGATACCGGTGGTTCGATAAGGATTCCAGCTTCGCTATGCGGCATAGCGGGCCTCAAGCCAACCTATGGCCTTGTTCCCAAAACTGGTGTTGAGCCTCTGAGTTGGTCGCTCGACCACGTCGGCCCGTTAGGTAAAACGGTCAGGGACTGTGCGCGCCTTCTAGAAGCAATAGCCGGGTTTCACTCGTCGGATCCGACATCAGTAATGAGCCCCAGCGTTAACTATCTAGAAAAGCTCGATGCTGGAGTTGCTGGACTTCGGATCGCAGTGCCAAGCGGATTCTTCATGGACCCAATCGACCCGCAAACGCAAACTTTATTTTTAGCCGCCGTTGAGGTTATGCGTGAGCTAGGGGCCGAAATGATAACGGTCGATGTCTCCTATCTTTCTGGGAGTCTTGAGGCAGAGTTTGCCATTGTTTCTCCGGAGGCTGCCACCTATCACCATTCACACCTCCGTAAGAATCCTGAACTAATAGACCCTCAGATACGAGGGATGTTGATAGCGGGGGCGGCCCTGCCGTCGAGTTACTACTTGAGGGCTCTTCGGTGGCGACAAGACGTGGCGGATCGCATGAGGGCCACTTTCACCGACAATCGACTTGATGCGTTCATAACCCCGACGGTTCCAGCATTTGCGCAATTGCATGATCAGGAGGAGTTCGTGTACCCAGGAGGAAAGGAACCGGTCATCTCAAGCTTCGTCCGAACGACCGCACCGTTCAACCTCACTGGTCAACCAGCGTTATCGGTTCCATGCGGGCTTACGGCCGATGGTCTTCCTGTGGGTCTGCAGATCGCAGGTCGCCCGTTTGCGGAGGACATGGTCCTACGTATCGGTGCGGCGTATGAAAAAGCCACGGACTGGGTAGCGCAAGTTCCGCCCCTGCATGCCACAACGGAGTAGTTGCGGAATCTAGGAGATTGCCATGGGAGATCTAGACAGGAATACCGAGTCAGATGGGTATCGTCCGCCAGATCCCATTGGTCTGCCGCCGATATTCGCATGGCCGGTGAGGCCGATTAAGTCGGTCAAGTGGCTCCTTGTCGAGTTTCTATTTCCTTGGAGTTTTATATTTGTGGGTCTGGCAATCGTTTCTTGGAATTTCTTGACTCCGGAGATAGAGAGTTCAGGTCCACCCTCACTTAGTTTTATGGGGATAATCTGGTTAAAAAATTGTCTATTACTTACCATATTATCTGGTTCGTTACACTGGTGGCTCTATAGTCGTGCTGGACAAGGCACTAAATTCAAATTCTCACGCCGGTGGTTGTCGAGGACATCGTCAAGATTTCTTTGGCATAATCAAGTCTACGATAATGTCTTCTGGAGCCTCGTTAGTGGCGTAACAGTATGGTCGTTATTTGAGGCAATCACGCTATGGGCATGGGTTTCAGGTATCATTCCAAAAGCATCATGGTCTGTAGACACTGGATATCTTATTGCTTTAACTTGCGTTTTCTTTTTTGCATCATCTTCGCATTTCTATCTCATACATAGAGTATTGCATTGGAAACCTTTGTATCGGTCAGTGCACGAACTGCATCACCGGAATGTCAACACGGGGCCTTGGACGGGGATCTCTATGCACCCCGTCGAGCATTTATTGTTTTTTTCAATGTTCTTCGTTTGGTGGCTAGTTCCTGCGCACCCTTCGGTGATAATTCTTACCGGATTCTTTAAGGGGTTGGGTTCCGCAGTAACTCATTCTGGATTCGACAAGGTGCTTGTTCGTGAACGACGGATTTCTGCGGGAGATTGGTTCCACGATCTGCATCACCGCCACTTTGAAACCAACTATGGCAATATCGAAGCACCGTTCGATTGGGTTATGAATACTTGGCACAATGGAACCGACGAGGCCCAACGTGCCATGGTTGCCCGGCGAAAACTCCAGTCCGCTGCTTCTGATGGGCCATCCTCATAGGCCTATGGGTCACCCTGTTTACTCAAAGAGCGGTACGGAATTGCCGTGCAGGTAGTTTGCGCATTGGGCGATGGCTTCACTTCTGAACGGCTACGGCGCCGACCTGGTGGTCGAGGCCGATTCGGGGACCGGAGACGCACTGGCCGGCCTGTTGTACGATGTGGTGGAGGCAGCGGTCACCGGGAACTCCCGCTGATGTCGGATATTTGGCTCAGGGGGTGGGCCGAACATCCCGTCCACCAGGCCCCGACCTATCCGTAGTCTCAGAACATGACTCGTCGGCTCACCGACCACTCAGTCCTCACCTTCGACTGCTACGGCACCCTCATCGATTGGGAGACTGGAATCTGGGATGCCTTCCAGCCGCTCCTGGTGGAGAATCCGCCGACGGACCTCACGCGAGACACC
>Ga0209554_1001600_pt1 | contig 16962 bp, 15 predicted proteins | sample MarorgKNORR_S2LV_5_FD_188221 | JGI IMG/M metagenome (GOLD analysis project Ga0209554, IMG submission 188221) | Marine microbial communities from the Southern Atlantic Ocean, analyzing organic carbon cycling - Bottom_A/KNORR_S2/LV (SPAdes) (version 2) | ecosystem: Environmental > Aquatic > Marine...
GAACCCACCGAACCCGTTGAACCGGTTGAGCCCGTTGAACCCATCGCCAAAGCTGCACAACCGGCGCAGGACGCTGATGCAGCAAAACAAGTGGCAAATCGCGCGCTGATGACTGCTGTCCGAGACGGAAACATCGAAGCCATCAAACAACAGTTGGCTGCCGGTGCCGATGTGAATGCGAAAGATGACGATGGCTTAACTCCGATGGATAGGTTCGGAGATGAGGAAACCGCCTCGCTTCTCCGCAAACACGGCGGCAAGACGCGGAATGAATTGAAAGCTGAAGGGAAATGAACAGCGATGAAATTTCAGTACGCGATCGCTTGGCCAAGCGCTGAGCGGCGATCGCATCATGGCATCCGGGAAAATAGAGCAGCGAATGGAGCGTTGGCTGGCGAAGGCCGACTCGCATCCCTTGGCCAAGCGCGAGGCCGACTTGGCCCTGCTGTTGGCCAACAACGCCGAAGCTTGGGAGAAGTACGGCCAATTTTACGAAGGCTGGACGCTTGAGGAAGTGGCCGAGTTGCTCAAGGCGGTGCGGGCGGCGTCTTGACGGGAGTGAGCCAAGCGCAACATGATTGATGCCCATCAACATTTCTGGCAACTGAGCCAGCCCTTCGATTACGCTTGGCTGGATGACCCTGATCTCGCGGCCATTCGGCGCGATTATTTGCCGGGCGACCTCAAGCCGCATCTCGATGCCACCGGTGTGCGCCAAAGCATCTTTGTGCAGACACAGCACAATCTCGAGGAGAACCGCTGGGCGCTCGGCATGGCTGAAGAAACCGACTGGCTTGTGGGCGTGGTCGGCTGGGTGGATCTCGCGAGCGAGGCGTGCGAGGAGCAGTTGCTGGAGTTCAAGGCCCACCCGAAGTTCGTTGGTGTCCGGCACGTGACGCATGATGAACCTGACGACGATTTCATTGTCCGGCCCGGGGTGTTGCGCGGCTTGAAGGTACTGGAGAAGCACGGTGTGCCGTTCGATTTGCTCTTTCACGTCCGGCACCTGAAACACGCGGCACGGCTCGCACGCGAACTGCCCGGCCTTCCGATGGTCATTGATCACTTGGCCAAGCCCAGGATCAGGAACCAATCGGTTGACGACTGGCTACCGCAACTCAAGGCTGCGGCGCAGCACGAGAATATCTTCTGCAAACTTTCAGGCATGATCACCGAGGCCGATTGGGGGAACTGGAAGGCGGCCGATTTGAAGCCGTACGTGGATGCCGCGCTGGAGCATTTCGGGCCGAGCCGCTGCATGTATGGGTCCGACTGGCCGGTTTGCGAACTGGCGGGGAGTTACGAGCAGGTGCATGGAGCATTGAGGGAAGTGTTGGGTTCCTTGAGCGGTGACGAATCCTCTGAGATTTTTGAAGGCACCGCCCGCCGGTTTTATCGAATCGCCGAGTGAACGGATGCCAGCCGGCATCGAAGCGGCTTCCAGCCAAAACGCTGATGCTGTTAATCAACGGGCCGGGGATGTATGTTTTGCGCCCGCCGGAGGAATTGGCGCGTCAAAATATCGCCCAATCCGGGCGTTGTAATTTAAAACATGATACTCGAAAAATACACCATTGGTGTGGGTGATCGCTTTGCGCATCAGGCTAAAGCGCAATTACAAGCCTGCGTGAAACTCGCGGAAAACGGCATCGACGTGATTCCGGTTTGGAACAAATCCAACCGCGAACACAACTTCATTGGCTCCGAACCGCAAAGCGTTTTCGCAGCCGCCCAATCCGCCGTGGCCGCGCTCGGCTGGGACAAGGGCTGGCACGTGGATGCCGACCACATCAACATGGACACGGTCGACAAGTATCTCGACTGCTCCGATTTTTTCACCATCGACGTGGCGGATTCCATCGGCCAAGCGCCCGAAGGCGACGCGGTGTCGGCGTTTGTGGCGAGCCATCCGGAGTTGATTGGCAGCGTGAGCATCGCGGGCATCAACGAGCCAATCGAAATCACGCGCGAGTACGTCGAGGAAGTCGCCGGCAAATATCTCAGCGCCGTGGCCGAGGCGGCAAAAATTTATCGCCACATTGAATCGAAGAAAGACGAATTCATCGCCGAGGTTTCGATGGACGAAACCGACGCGCCACAAACGCCGCCGGAGCTGTTGATTATCCTTGCCGCGCTTGCGGATGAAGGCGTGCGGCTGCAAACCATCGCGCCGAAGTTCACCGGCCGCTTTAATAAAGGCGTCGATTACGTCGGCGACCTCGCGCAGTTCGAGAAGGAATTCAACGACGACCTCGCCGTCATCGCGCATGCGATTGCAAAGTACGGCTTGCCCGAAAATCTCAAGCTCAGCGTGCACAGCGGCAGCGATAAGTTTTCGATTTACCCCATCATCGGCAACGCCATCCGCCGCACCGGCGCCGGCGTGCACGTAAAAACCGCTGGCACCACGTGGCTCGAGGAACTCATCGGCCTCGCCGAGGCCGGCGGCGAAGGCCTCGCGCTGTCCAAGGAAATTTACGCCAAGGCGCTGGAGAACGTGGACGCCTTGTGCGAGCCATACGCCTCGGTCATCGATATCGATTCGGCCAAGCTGCCGAGCGCCGAACAGGTCAATGGCTGGACCGGCGACCAATACTCCAACGCGCTGCGCCACGTGCAGGAGCATCCGGAATTCAATCAGCACTTTCGCCAACTGCTGCACATCGCCTTCAAGCTCGCGGCAAAGGAAGGCGCGCGCTACACCGATTTGCTGAAAGCCAACGCCGAAGTCGTCGGCAAAAACGTCACCGAAAATCTTTACGACCGCCACTTCAAGCGGTTGTTCGTCGCATGATAAAATCCGCAGTTACCATTTCACTCGTCAAGGAAGCCGAAGGCGGCCCGTTCATTTTCTGGCACGACCTCGCCGCCGGTTGCGCGAAGGCTGCTGAGTTGGGCTACGATGCCGTCGAGGTGTTCGCGCCCAACGCCGATGCGATTCCCGTTGACGAACTCCGAGCGCTCACCGCGCAACACAATCTGAAAGTCGCCGCCGTGGGCACCGGCGGCGGTTGGGTCATCCACAAATGGCACCTCTGCCAGCCGGACGCCCCCTCGCGCGACAACGCCAAGGATTTCATCCGCGCCATTATCGACGCCGGTGCAACGCTCAACGCACCCGCCATCATCGGCTCCATGCAGGGCCGTTTCGAAGGCGAGGTGAGCAAGGAACAAGCACACGATTTTCTGCGCGCAGCATTGAACGAACTCGGCGAACACGCCAAGGCCGCAGGCGTGCCATTGATTTACGAACCGCTCAATCGGTACGAAAGCAATCTGCTCAACCGCGCCGAGGACACCGTGGAATTTCTGGCCACACTCGACACCGACAACATCGTCATCCTCGCCGATTTGTTCCACATGAACATCGAGGAAGCCGACATCGCGGACGCGCTGCGCACCTACGGCAAACATATTGGTCATTTGCATTTCGTGGACAGCAACCGCCGCCCCGCCGGATGTGGCCACATGGACTACGCGCCCATCGCCGCCGCGCTGAAGGAAATCGGCTACAACAAATACGCCTCCGCCGAAGCCTTCCCGTGGCCGAACTCCAACTCTGCGGCCAAGGCAACGATCGACGCCTTCAATCAACACCTCGCATAAAGTGGAACGTCGCAAGCTTGGCAACACGGGGCTTGAACTGCCGGTCATTTCATATGGCGCGTCGTCGTTGGGGCAGGAGTTCCGGCGGGTGACGATTGAGGATGCGCTGCAGTCTGTGCGGGTGGCGCTGGATCTGGGGATGAACTTCATCGACACTTCGCCGTTTTACGGTCGCGGGATGAGCGAGGTGTTGCTCGGGCAGGTGTTGCGCGATTTGCCGCGCGAGGATTTTATTCTCAGCACCAAGCTTGGCCGGTACGATTCGGCGCACTTCGATTTCTCCGCCAAGCGCGTGGCCGAGAGTATCGATGTCAGTTTGCACCGGATGGGCGTGGATCATCTCGACATCATTCTCTGCCACGACATCGAGTTTGTGGAGATGCAGCAAATTGTCGATGAGACCCTCCCGGCGATCCAAAAAATCCGTGATGCCGGCAAGGTGCGCTACATTGGTTTCTCCGGTTATCCGATGAAAATTTTCCCGTTCATCCTTGATCAGATCGATGTGGACGTCGTGCTCTCTTATAATAATTATCATTTGCAAAACACGCGCTTCGCCGATCACTTTGATTATCTCAAAGAAAAAAATGTGGGCATCATGAACGCCGGCCCCTTTTGCGCGCGCCTGCTCACCAACGCAACCTTGCCCGATTGGCATCAAGAGCCTCCGGAAGTGCGTGCCGCCTGCAAACGCGCCGCCGATCACTGCACTGCGAAGGGCGTGGACATCGCACAATTGGCCGTGCAGTTTTGCGTGGCCAATGACGACATCGCGACCACGATCGCCGGCAGTGCGAATCCGGACAACGTCCGCAACTGGGCCAAGTGGGCTGAGACCCCGATGGATGAGGAATTGCTGGCCGAGGTAATGGCCATTCTTGAACCCATCAAGGACATCGGTCATGTCGAGGGTTTGCCGGAGAACAACTGAAATTTTCAACCATGGAATTCAGCGATTTCATCAAGATGGGAAAGCGGGAGCCGGAATTGCAATTTCTGGTCATTGGCGGTTACGCGGTGGGGGCTCACGGGCATACGCGGTCAACTTTTGATGTGGATTTCATGGTCTGTCGGGATGAGCGCGATGTTTGGAAAATCAAGGCGACGGAATGCGGATTGAAGATGTTTGCGGAATCCAAATCCTTTGCCCAGTTTGCTCATCCCGAAGGGGGAGAGGGGTTTGATCTGATGTTTGTGGATGCTTCGACTTTTGACAAAATGTTTGAGGCATCCGGCGAGCATGATTTTGAGGTGGCCAAGGCTCGCATCCCGTCGTTGGATCACCTGCTGGTCTTAAAACTCCACGCCCTGAAACAATGCCTGCCACATCGGACTTCCAAAGATGCCGAGGATGTGGAAATGTTGGTGCGGCGCAATGACGTTGACTTGAACAGCCCACACTACGAACAGCTTTTTACTAAACATGGAACCAGCGAAATACTCGAAACCATCCGGCAAATCATCCGCTCTGAATGAAACGGTCGCCGGGTATGGGGTGGAATTGAATCTGCCGGATGAGCCAGGTTTTGTTTCTCTGCCGCCGCGGGTGTCGATGGGGGAAATGATTGTGCTGAATCGAAGACTGCGCTCGATGTTTCCGGAAGGATTGAAATCGCCCGAGGAACGCTGGAAGGGAAAAACGGACGTGCCCTTTCAATTGTAAACATCTGATGAAAGCCATCATCCTCGAAAAACCGGAGCAATTTACCGCTGCGAATATCGATGAACCGCAGCAGCCCCGTGCGGGCGAGGCGTTGGTGGAGGTGTCCCGCGTTGGGATTTGTGGGACGGATGTCGCTGGGTATCTCGGGAAGATGCCGTTTTATACTTATCCGGTGATTCCAGGGCATGAGCTGGGGGTGACGGTGTTGGCGGTGGGCGAGGGCGTGGCTAATGTGCAGGGCGGCGACCGGTGCGCGGTTGAGCCTTATATGAATTGTGGCGAATGTTTTGCCTGTCGCAAGGGGGCCACGAATTGTTGTGAGGCGCTGGAGGTGATTGGCGTGCACAAGAACGGTGGGATGTGCGAACGGTTTGTTTTGCCAGCACGCAAGTTGCACCCTTCGAAAAAATTGACGATGGATCAGCTTGCGCTGGTGGAGACGCTGGCGATTGGGTGCAACTGTGTAAACCGTTCCGCATCGAGTGCGGGCGACAAGGTGTTGGTCATTGGCGCGGGGCCGATTGGCATGGCGGTGATTGAGTTTCTGAAAGTGGCCAAAACTGAAATCACGGTGATGGACATGAACGAAGCGCGGTTGCAGTTTTGCACGGAAACGCTCGGCGTGGATCACACGGTGGTTTTCAAAAACGACGGCACTGAAGCCGATCGCCTGCGCGAAGCGAATGGCGGCGAACTGCCGATCACAGTCATCGACGCCACCGGTAGTCATCACTCGATGTCCAACGCGTTTCAGTTTTGCGCCTTCACGGGGCAAGTGTTGTACGTGGGCATCACCACGCAGGAGTTGAGCTTCAAGCATGTGACGATCCACCGGCCGGAACTGACGATTAAAGCCTCGCGCAATGCGGTGCCGGCGGATTTCCAGCGCATTATCAAGCTCATCGAGGACGGCATCATCGACACGCGCCCGTGGCTCACGCATCACGCCAGCTACGACGAGTTCATCGGCGAATTCCCCAACTGGCTCAAGCCCGAGACCGGCGTCATCAAGGCTGTTCTGCACATGAGTTGAAGGCAGCTTTTCCCCTGTTGGCCCGGCCCGCTTGGCCAAGCGCTGGGCGGCTTTTAAAAAAAATTCGGCCAATCCAATCTCTAGGGGGTAACGGTGGCTCTCAAGCGGGCAAATCCACGGGTTCCCGGGGGGAATTGCAGGAGTTCAATCACTGTCCCGGCCTCAAAATCAGGAATGGTGTAGGCTCCGGCACCCTCGGCAGTTTCCCAGCTTAACAAGTTCTCCGACCACTCAACCGTGAGCGTGACCGAATCCGCGCCAGCCCGGCGGGTGTAGCTGTATAGGATTGTGCCGTCTCCGGTGGAGATTATTCGCGGCGAACTGACGAGAGTATAGGCGATTGGATTCTCGCCGCCGAACGGGATCGCGTCGGAAGTTCCAGGATTGCCGTCGTTATATGCGCTGCTGCGCCAGTTGGCGGCAACGCTTGGGTTTGGGTGCGTCTCGGGTTGAATCAAGACAAGGCTCGGTCCACCGCCATCCGGAGCCGTTGGCCAAGGCGCGGAATCGTCGAAGGCGAACTCCGTCACCGTCGAATTGTTCGCGTCCTCGATCTTGATCGTTTCGCCGCCGTTGCCAAGCGCGGTGCCGTTTTTGAACTGAGATTGCGTGACGACGGCTCGCGCGCCCGGAACGAGCTTCGTCCCGGGCGCGAAGCTAAAATCGATCCCTTGGGTAAAACGCACGCCGCCCAGTTCGAGCGTCACGGAATCGCTCGTATTCAAAACCTCGATAAACTCCTTACCGCCGCCTTTGCTTGACGGGTGGTACATGATTTCGCTGACGATGAGAAACCGCTGTGTGTCGCTCAGGTTTGTGGGTGTGGTCGTTGTCGCCACCGGACGCCTGTTCGCATCGAACAGCGTCAGTATTTCACCGGTGTTGGCGAGGTGGCCGGAGTAATTACCGATCACAAGTCGTGACTCACCGGCGGTTGGCGAGGTGGCGCGGCTCCGGAACGCTGCAACATCCGGGGTGAGGAAAAATTTGCCGCGTTCCGGGTCGGCATCGCCCGCAGGAATGACGGCGCCGGGAGGGAAGGTGAAATCAACCCCGCCCTCGACCCTCCAGCCGCTTAGGTCGACGGCGTAGGCGTTGGTATTGGTGATCTCGATGAACTCCTCGTCTTGATTTCCGGTAGCGGGGTTGTATTCGATCGATCCGAAATTCACGACGGGATACTTGGGCTCGGAGTCGGGGATGAGTCCGCTTCCGTTCGGGCCGTAGGTTTCGAACAGTTGAACGCGACGGTTTGGTAAAAAGCTGTTGAGGATGCTGGACAGGGTCGAACTGAAGCTGGTGATGCCCTTGCCGGCCCAGAGGCTCTGGTCGCGCGCGGCGTCGGTTGAAATCTGCGCAGCGAAGCCGTTGAGAAGGTTTTCAAAGTAGCCGCCGCCGTTCGCGCGATCGATCAGTTGCGGAATGATAAGCATGTCGCTGCTGTTGGCCGATTGATTGACCGCGTGAACGGCGAGCACGTTGACCCCGGCGACCAGCACCTCGCCCGGCAGGGTGAAGTCCTCGAAGTTCACTGCCAACGAATCCGAATGGTTGCTTGCCGACGAATCGAACCGCGCCGCGCCGTTGACATTGGCTCGCACGACCTCCGTTCCGTTCAGGTAGGCGACGAAGCCGTCATCATACTTCATCTGCAGGATTAGGCTGGTGATTGCGCCAGGGTCGGCGACGTTAAAATTCATCCGCGTGTAGATCGACCTACCATTCGCAGCGGTCTCGCTTGGCTTTACTCGAGTCGAGATGAGATCGGCGAAGACACTTGCCGAATTTTCGTAGCCGAAGCCAAAGCCGCCTCGCGCCCAACCCGCCGCCCCCGGGTCAAAGCCCGGCTTGAACCAGCTCGCGTCAAGGGAATTGTCTGCCGGGACGTGGTAGAACGCGCTGGTCGCCCCAACTTCACCCGATACAATCACGGTCGTAGCTCGCTCAGTCGGGATCGCGAGATAGCGGTCGGCCAGCGTCCGTACCCTGCGCATGTACATCTCGCGGGTGATCGGGTTGTCGAGAATGGCACTGTGCAAGTGATTCTGCCACTCCGGGTTGGGCGCGTTGTTGCGCAATTCCTGGGTGTGCATCGCGTCGCCGTAGAGCGGGCTGGTCCAGTTCTCATGAGTCCGGTTACGCAGGGCCGAGTCACCATCCCACGGCAGACGAAACCACTCCTGCCGGTGGGGGTCACGGTAGAGATAATAATTTTTCGTCAGTTGGTCGTGGTTGCTCGGCACCGCCATCGCTGCCATCACGTTGATGTAGTTCGGCAAGTTCACCTCGTCGGCTACGTAGGCGAAGCGATGAGGGTTGGCAATGTTGATGTTTGCCGTGAAGTCGATGAGGTCTCTGTACGGTTCATCTTTGCGTAACAGCTTGCGGTAGAGACGGGTGTTGACCGTCGGCGAGAGCGTCGCCGGGACGTTGATCGCCTTGTAAAGCGCGCCGCTGGCGTCGAACCCGTGGCGGCCAAGGAATTCCTCATCGACCTGTTCGACGAACGAGAACAGCCCCATGTCCGCGCCGTTGCGCTTGATCCAAATATACATCGTCTCCGGTGCAGGCGAGCCGGCTTGGTTGAGGAAGGCGAAGATCGCATTCTCCCGCAGGTAGCCGTCACGGAAATGCGAGTTGACATTGAACTCCTCAACGTTCGGCGCGCCTTCTTTCCAGAAAAAGTGCTCGCCCCGGTAAAAGTCGAACTTGTACTTGTGCTTCGGCCAGTTGGCGGTGCTCTGGCCACGGATGCGGCAGAAAATGTTATCGTAGAAACGGCCCTTGAAAAACAAACTCGCACGTGTGCCGACGCGGCGGTCGGCGTTGGCGGTATCCGCAGTGAACCAGTGCAGCACTGGCTGATTCGCGCCAATGTCAGGGTCAGTGACAACCGTGCCGAGGTATTCCGCCGACTCGGTCGCGTTCGGGAACGGTGGCTCGCGAGTCATCTCGCCGCCGAAGGTGCCCGCAGTGACATACCAGCGCACCATGTCGCCGACAGAGTAGGCCGATGCGGGGATCGTCGCGGAGTAGATTCCGCCGGCGGCGGCGGACATCACAATCGTTTTTTCGGGGCCGAACCCGACGCGGTAAGTCAACTTCACGGCGTTCACCGCGCCCGCCCTCGGCGTGACCGTTGCGTTGATCGTAAGTAGTTTCTGTTCAGTAAGTTGGGGCGGGTTCTCCGTGACGTTTGTGACCGCCGGTGCGATTTCCATCAAGGCGGGTCCGTTGGCGGCGGCGGGAGTCGGGTTTAGGAAGGCGGGCGCCCTGCCGCCGGACGGTATTCCGTATGAAACGCCACTGAATTGTGGCGGATATGCCGGTGCGAACTCGCTGACGATTTCATTTTCGGAATTGATCAGCGCAAGGTATTCGCCGGCGCTGGAGAGCCGAAAATTAGCATCGAGTGCGCCCTTTTTTTTCGATGCAAAAACGATCATATATTCGCCAGCGTGAATATTCCGTGACGGTAACGCCCACTTGCTCGGGCGCAGCGGATCGTCGGTGAGCGACCATCCGCCAAGCTCGATGGCAAACGGGTTTGGATTGTGGATTTCGATCCAGTCTTCGTGGTCGCCATCGGCATCAGTGAGCCCGTTTTTGTTATCGGCAACGAACTCATTCAGCACAAGAGGCATCGCCACGACATCGACGCCAACAGTGATCTGCGCCGTCGCGTTGGGAGTGGAATCGCCGACTGCTGCCAGCGTGTAGGTGGTCGTCTCGGCAGGCGACACGATGGCACTGCCAGACTGGTTCGCCACCTTGCCGACGCCGGGAGTGATCGACACGAAATCCGCGCGCAAAACATCCCAAGACAGAGTGACGGTCTGCCCGGAGTTGATCAACGGGGGACTCGCGGAAAAGTTGACCACTGTCGGTGCGCCGCGAGGAACGCCATTGTTCATGACGTCTCGAATTTCTTTCAGCGTGAGCGCGTTGTCCCAAAATGCGACGTCATCAATGAGGCCGTCAAAGTAATAAGATCCGCCGTGGTCCGACCCGGAACCGATGTTGAACGGAGTCGTGTCATTTGGAAATACCACCTCATTCTGCTTAACTTTAAATTTTCCATCGACGTAGAGTTTCTTCGTTTCGGTCGCGTTATCGTAAGTGATGGCGATGTGCTGCCACTTGCCCACTCTGACTTTCGGGCCGTCGAGGATTTGCCAGTTGCCGTTCCGGGTGCCGTTGCCACTCCAAAAAGTCCAGACACCGGACGGCTTGCTGTCGTAGATCAGATACCCTTGGCTGTCAGGATTAAGGTCGTGTCGACTGGTGACCGGCGAATTCCATGCCCCCGCTCCACCGTCTGACTTGGCCCATAATGCAAGCGTGAAACTCTGTGGGTTTAGCTCGGTGGAATGCGGCACAGTGATCGTCGATGACAAACCGTTGAACTCCGCCGCAGTTCCGGTGTGAGCGACCGCGCCCTTGGCTCCGAAGACGACACCGCCGCTGACTTCGCCGTCGTGGTTGCCGACGATGTCACCGGCATCACCGTCGAGCGGCCAGTGCGAAACGAGATCAGCACGAGCCATCCCGAGGCAGGAGAAAAGTGCCACACAGAGCAGCGTTTGTTTTTTGAACTTCACCAACATGTGAGGGGAGAAGGAAGCATCTATTTTCAACCAAGATCTCGCGCGGAGCATTGTCCCGACGGTGAAGCTGTCCTCCATATACCCTCCCGGCGTCGCGCCGATATTGTGGCCGCAGCCCCGCTAAAACCGAGAAAATTCTATGATTCAAAAATCATACTTGCCCTACAAACATCAGCTTGTTTCCAGGACGTCAGTCTCATGGCGAAGAGGTTTTCCGGTTGGCTTGGTTGCCGCTTGGCCAAGCGCTGGGCTGCTTTCGGTATCATGGCATTCGGGAAAATAGAGCAGCGAATGCAGCATTGGCAGGCGAAGGTCGACTCGCATCCCTTGGCCAAGCGCGAGGCCGAGTTGCTCAAGTCCGGTTGGTCGGCGGGTTGACTGGAAAAAATCTCCGGAATGGAGCTTGCATCGTAAGATTCGGGGCGTAGCGTCTCGTTTGGATGAAAAGGTACTTAGTCACAATGGGTGTATTCTGCGCTCTTCTCGCTCTCCCCTCCCAAGGCCTGACTCAAGAGGTTCCGGAAAAATCCATTTGGAAAGCAGCCTCCGACGGCGACCTCGAGGCCATCGAGGGCCATATCGCCGCAGAGACCGATCTCAACGAGCAAAACACGACCGGTTACACGCCGCTGCATTATGGCGTGATGAAAACAAAGCCGGGTGTGGTGGCTCTCCTGCTCGAGGCCGGCGCCGACCCGGACGTGGTCAATAATCAGGAAAAAACACCGTTGGATCTGGCGGTCTCCGGGGCGAAAGAAGAAATCATCGACCTGCTGCTTGAAGCCGGGGCGGCGGTGGAGACACCCGAGAATGGTATTCATGTCCTAGTCTGGAACAATATCATTCTGGATGTGAAATTACATATCTACGCCGGCACCGACATCGATCAGGCAGACGAGTTTGGCAATATCCCTATCCTCCTCGCCGTGGAGAAGGGGCTGATCGGCATGGTCGAGTTACTGGTCAAGCACGAGGCTAACCTCGAGGTCAGCGATCAGCACGGCTTCACCCCACTCATCATGTCAGCGGAGCTCAATCACCCCGAGTTGGTGCAAATCCTGTTGGACGCAGGGGCGGACATCGCAGCCGAAGACAAGGCCGAACGCACCTCGCTGGACTGGGCCATCATCATGGAGTCGACCGAGGTAGAGACGATTCTCCGGGACAACGACGCTCCGAGCGGTGCGGAGAAATCGTTCATTGCAGCGATCCAAACCAACAACATCGACGCCGTCAAGGCGCTCCTCAAAAAGGGAGTGGACGTGAACGAACCGGCCTACACCACCAAGACCCCGCTGCATTACGCCTCCCACTCTCGGAACAAGGAAATCCTCAAGCTGATGATGACCGAGGGGGCCGATCTTGAGGCCAAGACCGAGCAGGGCTTCACCCCGTTGTCCTACGCCGTCGGGTTGAACCATCCCGATAACTGCCGGATTCTCCTCGAGGCCGGCGCCGATGTGGACGGCATCGACAACTGGAAACGTACCGGCCTCAACGTCGCTGCATCGCAGGGGCTGACCGATGCGACGGTGGTGTTGCTGGAGTTCGATGCCAACGTGAACACGCTGGATGTGTGGAACTGGTCTGCGCTGGACGTGGCTGAGGAGTATGAAAACTTCGATATCGCCGAGTTGATCATCGAGGCCGGCGGCATCAACGGCCCGAAGATTTCCATCCACGTGGCGGCCGGTGCGGGGAACAACGACTTGGTGGCGCTTCACCTCTTTTTCGGCACCGACATCAATCTGCTCAGCGACACCGGCGAAACCCCGCTAGACACCGCCGCCAACGCTGAAAAACTCGACATGGTTGACTTCCTGCAGACGCAAACCCGCTTGGCCTTCGCGACGGACGACGACGGCCAGCGTGTCATCCGGGTGACCGGCCCGTACGGCGTCGGCGATCTTGCGCCGCTACTGGAGTTCGCCATCGAGTCCTCGGCCAACCTCACCGACTGGGACGTCGCCGAGTCGGTGGACACCGATGACGGCGTCGGCGAAATGGCATTCACTCCGGACGCCGCGATCCCGGCCAAGTTCTTCCGCGTGACGGTGGCAGAGCTCGACGAGTAATTTCCAGAAACTGGTTTACGGAAAAAGGGTGCTTTTCAGCGCCCGGCGGCTAACCTGTCGGCATGGCAGACAAGCACAAAAAGGAGTCGCCGTTCACGCGTGAAGACCCTTGGCGCATTTTCCGGATCATGGCTGAGTTCGTCGATTCGTTCGAGGAACTCTCCCGGCTCGAGCCGAGTGTCACCATCTTCGGCTCGTCCCGCACCGGGTCGCGCGATCCCTACTACCTGCAAGCGGTGGCCATGGGCAAAAAACTGGCCAAGGCCGGCGTGCCGGTCATCACCGGAGGCGGCCCGGGCATCATGGAGGCGGCCAACAAGGGAGCCGCACAGGGCAAGGGCACATCGGTGGGCCTGAACATCGAGCTGCCGTTCGAGCAGTGCGGCAACAAGTACGCCAACCTGCCGATCAATTTTCACTACTTTTTTTCGCGAAAAGTCTGCCTCGTGAAGTACAGCCTCGGCTTCGTTTACATGCCGGGCGGCTTCGGGACGCTGGACGAGTTGTTCGAGGTGGCGACCTTGGTGCAGACAAAACGCATCGAGCCGTTCCCGATGATTCTGTTTGGCAAAAAGCACTGGCGGGGTCTGCTTAACTGGGCGAAAAAAACGCTCGAGTGCAACGGACAAATCAGCCCGGGCGACATCGAGCTATTTACGCTGACCGACGACGTGGACGAGGCGGTGGAAATCCTGACTCGCTACATTCAGGAAAATAGCGGCAAAAAGCTCGTTGGCCGGGCGTTCAATTAATCCTCAGCCGACAACTCGCCCCCTCCCGGAAATTTCGGGAACATCGGCGTGTCGAACGGTTGGCTCTTATCGGGGTCAGCCTCGAGCGCATTTTCCGGATCCAGCTTATGCCCCCTGGCCTGTAGCAGAGCGACGGCCAGCTCCTTCATTTCGCCGCTGCCGTGGATGGCTGTCCTGCGAAGAACCTCGAGGTTCTGCTCGATGATAGCCATCAGATCGCGCAAGCCCGGCGCCGCTCATGTCGGCCACGCCGCTTGGCTTGGCTGCCTCCGTCTCCGTGCCAATCTGGGGATGGCCGCACTGGGGGCAGAACGTCGCTTGCGGACTCAAGTTGTTCCCGCACATTCGGCATGGCAAAAGTCGGCTCATGTCTGCCTCCGCTTGGCCAAGTCAACGCTTGCGCTTGGCCAAGCGCCCGGCCTTGGCCACCTTGGCCGCCACCTTGGCCGCCACCTTCAATCGCAGCCCATTCAGGCGAATGAAGCCGGTGGCGTCGTCCTGATTGTACGCATCGGTCGGGTCGGCCTCCATCGTCGCGATCTCCGGGTTGTACAGGCTGACCGGCGACTTGAGCCCGGCAGCGATCACGTTGCCCTTGTACAGTTTCACCCGCACCGTGCCGGAGACGTTTTGCTGGCTCTCGGTGACGAGCGCCTGCAGCGCCTCCCGCTCCGGCGCGTACCAGAACCCGTTGTAAACCAGCTCGGAATATTTCGGAACCAGCGAGTCGCGCAGATGCATCACCTCTCGATCCATCGTGATCGACTCCATCATGCGATGCGTCGCGTGCAGGATTGCCCCGCCCGGCGTCTCGTACACACCGCGCGACTTCATGCCGACGAAGCGGTTCTCCACCATGTCCACCCGGCCGATGCCATGTTTGCCGCCGAGCCGGTTGAGCGTCTGCATCACCTTGAGCGGCGACATCGCCCGGCCGTTGACGGCAACGCAGTTGCCCTTCTCAAACTCCACCGTGACGTACTCCGGCTTGTTCGGCGCGTCCTCGGGCGACACGCTCAGCTTGTACATGCCCTTGTACTTCGGCGCGGAGGCGTCGAGCCACGGATCTTCGAGCATGCCGGCCTCGAACGAAATGTGCAGGAGGTTGCGATCCATCGAGTACGGCTTTTTCATGCTGGCCTCGACCGGGATTTTTTTGGCCACGCAGTAGTCGATCATCGCCTTGCGGCCGGGGAACTCGTTGCGAAAATCCTCGTCCCGCCACGGCGCGATAATCTCGAGGTCTGGCGCGAGCGCGGCGGCGGCCAACTCGAACCGCACTTGGTCGTTGCCCTTGCCGGTGGCGCCGTGGGCAATGGCTTGTGCCCGGTGCTTGCGGGCGATCTCCACCATGCGCTTGGCAATCAACGGCCGCGCGATGCTGGTGCCGAGGAAATATTGCCCCTCGTAAATCGCCCCGGCCTGCATCATCGGGAAAATAAAATCAGTGGCGAACTCCTCGCGGAGGTCGTCGATGTAAACCTCCGACGCGCCGGTCTTGCAGGCCTTCAGGCGCAAGCCCTTGGTTTCTTCCTCCTGCCCGATGTCGGCGCAGAACGCGATGACCTCGGCGGAGTACTTTTCCTTGATCCAGGACAATAGAACGGAGGTGTCGAGCCCCCCTGAGTATGCGAGAACAATCTTCATGCGAATAAAAACAGCCCGCGAATCATCGACAAAACCGCCGCCGATGAAAGAAAAAACCGCGCTTCGCCAAATTCAGTTGACTCGCTTGGCCAAGCGGGATACCGATTGCGCCGACGTACCATGATTAATGTCACACGACTCCCGCTGTGCCTCGCCACCGGTATCCTGCTGGCCGGGCTGATTCCCGTTTCCGCGGCCAAGAATGAGGCTGCTGCCGACCCGGCCAAGGTCGATGCCGACTACGCGTTCCAAGGCGAATACGCCGGAGTGCTGGCCGGTCAATTCGACGTCGGCGCGCAGGTCATCGCGCTCGGCGACGGCAAGTTCAAGCTGGTGCTCTACCCCGGCGGCTTGCCCGGCGCGGGCTACGACAGCACATCGGAGAAACGCGAATACGACGGCGCACGCGACGGCGACACAGTCACCTTCACCGGCGGCTCAACCGGCAAATCGATCACCGACAGCAAGCTGACCTTTACGCTCGACGGACAGGAGTCCGCCATCGACCGCACCGTCCGCAAAAGCCCGACGCTCGGCGCCAAGCCGCCCGAGGGCGCGCTCGTGTTGTTCGACGGCAAGTCGGCGAAAAACTTCAAACCGGGCCGCATGACCGAAGACGGCCTGTTGATGCAGGGTGCCAACAGCATCAAAAAATTCCAAAGCCACAAACTGCACCTCGAGTTCCGCCTCCCGTACGAGCCGACGAAGCGCGGCCAAGCGCGCGGCAACAGCGGTTGCTACATGCAGGCCCGTTACGAGTTGCAGATGCTCGACTCGTTCGGCCTCGCCGGCAAAGACAACGAGTGCGGTGGCATCTACTCGATCGCGGCTCCCGACACGAACATGTGCCTCCCGCCGCTGCAATGGCAGACGTACGACATCGACTTTACTGCGGCCAAGTACGACAAGGACGGCAAAAAAACCGCCAACGCCCGCGCCACCGTCCGCCACAACGGCGTGGTCATCCACGACAACATCGAGTTGCCCAAGCGCACCGCCGCCAGCCCGCTGGCCGAGGGGCCGGGACCGGGCTTCATCCACCTCCAAGACCACGGCAACCAAGTCCGCTACCGCAACATCTGGCTCGTCGAGAAATAGCCCATAGCCAAGCGCAAAAGGTACGGCGTGCTGTCCCCAGCGCGTCGGGGCTACAATGGACTCAACCTGCGGACGGCAGGGACTGCCATCCCTACCTTGGCCAAGCGCAAGCCCCGACGGGGCGGCATGCAATAGCCCGGTGCGTCAGCCCCGGGTCAGTCGCAACAAAAAACATCAAGCCCCACCGGGGCGGCACATTAACGGGATTACCGGTTTGTCGAATGTGCCTCCAACTCACAACAATCGCAGTTGTGCTTCTGGTGGGGTGTGCAAGCTTGACAGCCTAAAGCAAACAAGATAGTTTAATGCCAGTTCCTATAGATAAAATGAAAACAAAATTACCCATATCCACTGTTGTTCTGGCTTTGTCCGGCTTCATTGCCGTTCAGACCGCCACCGCCCAAGCACCGAATCCCCACCCCGCTCAAGAAGCATTAAAAGGACTTCAACCTTTCATTGGAAATTGGGCAGGCGAATTTGA
>Ga0209554_1001604_pt1 | contig 16949 bp, 16 predicted proteins | sample MarorgKNORR_S2LV_5_FD_188221 | JGI IMG/M metagenome (GOLD analysis project Ga0209554, IMG submission 188221) | Marine microbial communities from the Southern Atlantic Ocean, analyzing organic carbon cycling - Bottom_A/KNORR_S2/LV (SPAdes) (version 2) | ecosystem: Environmental > Aquatic > Marine...
GCTGAAGCGTCTAAGAAGAAAAAGAAAAAAAAGAAAAATCCCCCTCACGGACAACCCGGACACAAACATAATGAAAAAAAGCAAAAATCATCTTCTAAAAAATCTAAGAAGAAAAAGAAAAAAAAGAAAAATCCCCCTCACGGACAGCCCGGACACTTTCACAATCCCCCTCACGGACAACCCGGACACAAACATAATGAAAAAAAGCAAAAATCATCTTCTAAAAAATCTAAGAAGAAGAAATCTGAAAAAACTACTTCTGCTGTGGCCGTGGATCCACAATCCACCATTAAAAAGGGTTCACGGATCAATGCGGCTGCCTATGCGGATGAATTATTCAATCTAACGGGGGAACTCAAATCATCGAATAAAGAACTTGCTCGTGCCGCCCGATATTTCCAAGTGGATGAGCCCCTAAAGAAGGCGGTTGCTTTAGATTCAAGACCATTTTTTTCCAAGGAAGATTTTGAAAAGGAAGCCCGGTTAAACCCAGACAATTTATATAGCCAACGCCAATTAGGTCTCCACTATGAAGCTAACGGTGAATTTTCATCTGCCAAAGATGTATATCTTCGTGAAGTGGCCAAAAATCCCGGGAATCCCGATGTTCACTTTTTTCTGGGTTCACTTTATGCAACTCTGGGGGAATATAAAAAATCGAAGAATGCATTTGAGGAAGCACTTTATCTGGATCCTAACCATGGTGCAACCATTGAGGCAATGTCTATGTATGTAGGCACTGAAGCCCAAAAAAAGCTAAGTAATGATATCCTGAGATTATCATCAGAAAAAGTGCCAGATGGTCCCGCCTATAGATTGACGCTCATTAGGGAAAAAATGGCTTCAGGTAACTATGAGGAAGCTTTGAATTTATCGGATGAAGCATCAAAACAATTCCCATTCCATTCCGGTTTTATTCAGCTATTGGGTAATAACCAAATGAGACTGGGAAAAGTTGAGGATGCAAAAAAATCATTTCAACGGTCTATCAAACTGAATCCTAAGGAAGTTCAATCGCATTTATCTCTTGCCGATCTCTATTTTGACCAGGGGAAATTTGTGTATGCTGCCTTGTCTTTTAGCGATGCAGTTTATTTGGAACCGGATAATCCGGATTACAGGTATATGCAGGGCTTGAGCTATTTTAATGCCAATGAATGGGGCAGAACTGCTGCCTCTTGGGAAGATTTCCTTCATTACCGGCCAAACGATGCCATTGTCCGGAATCTGCTTCCACAGACCTATTATGTCATGGCTGTAGAATACAACAGAATTGGGAACCCAACCATGGGGCGCCAGGCATTTAAGAATGCATTGTCCGTCAATAATAATACAATAGCATGGCTCCCGGGCGCCATGGGTGTGCTGGGGAAATATTATCGTGAGAAAAACTTGTATAGAGAGTCACTTATCGCTTTTCAGGAAGTATTGGAACTCAGTCCCAGGGATGCATATGCCTATATGGGGATTGGCATTACATATTGGAAAATGGATGAAAAACAATTGGCACGGGCATCCTGGGAAAAAAGTATTGAGATCAAGCCGGAGCATAATGAATCACGCGGTTGGTTGATCTTGTCCTCCCCGGGATCCTGATCTTTTTTTTTAACTCAACTTTCTTTAATTAAATCTAAATGTTCCGTGGTCTTTTTCTACTGATCCTGCCTCTATCTGTCATTTTTAGTGACGATATGTACCTTGGAGATTCAACTGTCCGAGAAGGTGTTTATGCTTTTTATAATTATGAATTTGACCGGGGAATTTCAATTTTAACCCAGGCCAGGACAGATTTTCCAGACCATCCTGGAGTTCATCTTATCTGGGCAGCAGCACGATGGATGAGAAGTCAGGCTTATGACCCCATCGATGAAACTCATCACATTCTTGAAACTGATTTGATGGAAATTGAACCCATTTATGAAGATTTAATGTTACGATTTCCATATGATCCCATGTACCGGCTATATCATGGATCAGGAGTCGGGCTTAGTGCACGGGTCACCCTGGGCAGAAAGGAATGGCTGAAAACTTTGTACCGGGCTTATAAAGGGTTTTCAATTATTGAGAATGTTTCAGATGAATCTCCAAATCTGAAGGATGCAAACCTACCCATTGGCATCGTTGAATATTATGCGGGGATTAGTAATATTCTTTTAAAATGGGTTGTAAACCTGTATGGTCTTGCAGCATCACGAGAGGTTGGACTCAATACTATTTCCATTGCTGCGAATGAAAGTGATTGGGCGTGGATCGAAGCAAAAGGGATTCTCAGTTTTCTTTATCTTTGGGTCGAAGATGAACCGATCATGGCTTTTAAACATTCCAGGGATCTGGTGGCGCATTTCCCAAAGAATTATTATTTTAATCTGCTGCTGTTAGAGTCCATGATACGTACAGATAAAACCAATGAATCTCTGGGGAAAATAGAAGATATTGATAACCTTACACCCCATTTAACAGATCGACAGAAAGAATGGTATGGACCCTATTTTGACTATGAAAAAGCATTATTAGCTTTCCATCAAAATCAATACTCCAGCGCCTTGGATTTGCTGAATAGTGCTATCAATTCTTATACGGCTGAGTTGGACATCATTTTAGGAAATGCATATCTATTACAAGGTATGATTTACGATAAAATGGATAATCGAATAGAAGCAAAATCCAACTACAAAAAGTGCCTGGAACTCGATAATTTTTCATCAGCCATGGAAAAAGCAAAACAATATTTCAACCAACCTTACCAGGGAAAATAATGCAGGGCTATTGTCCCAGTTTAACAAAGTACCAGCGTTGGCAGACACGGGAAGTCATGGTTGGGAATGTGGGTGTAGGTGGAAAAAACCCGATCCGGATTCAGTCTATGACCACAACGAATACACTGGATACGAAAGGGACCATTGCGCAATCAATTCGCATGATCGAGGCAGGTTGTGAGATCGTCCGGATCACTGCGCCCAGTATAAAAGAAGCAGAAAACCTACGAGCGATCCGGGATGGGTTACGTGAAAAAGGATATGATACACCCTTGGTCGCAGATATTCATTTTACGCCGAATGCAGCGGAAGTTTCAGCGCGAATTGTTGAAAAAGTCCGGGTAAATCCCGGGAATTACGCTGATCGGAAAAAATTTGAGATCCATGATTATACTGATGAAACTTATGCCGAGAAATTGAACCGGATTCGTGAAAGATTTGTCCCCTTGGTACGGATCTGTAAAGAACACGGAACGGCTATGCGGATCGGCACAAATCATGGATCGTTATCTGACAGGATCATGAGTCGCTATGGAGATACACCGTTAGGCATGGTTGAATCGGCCCTGGAATTCCTTCGCATAGCTGAAGAAGTAGAATACCACGATATTATCTTATCCATGAAAGCCAGCAATACACAGGTCATGGTCCAGGCCTATCGATTGCTGGTGAAAACCATGGTGGAAGAAGGAATGAATTATCCGCTTCACCTTGGTGTCACAGAAGCTGGAGAAGCGGAAGACGGGCGAATCAAATCAGCCGTTGGTATTGGGACACTCATGGAAGATGGCTTGGGAGATACCATCCGCGTTTCCTTAACAGAAGAGCCGGAAGCAGAAATTCCAGTGGCCCAAGTTTTGGTTGATCGCTATGGGTCCAGGGAAAATCACGCCCAGATTCCTGAAATCAAATCATTACCCTACGATCCATTTTTCCGGATAAGGCGAGAGACGAACAAAATATTAAATTTAGGTGGAGAGGAAGTACCGCGAGTCTTTGGTGATCTGTCGGAAAAAGAATCAATTAGGTATCAGGACTTGATGCCATTTGGCTATATTTATTCTGAAAGCCAGGACAAATGGCATATTTCAGATCAGGCTGTGGATTTTATTTATATTGGAGACAATTCCATTAATTTTGAATTTCCCGGAACACTTGCCATTGTCCAAAACTCTGAATCATTCGAAGATAAAGAACGGCATTATCCTTTATTTTTAATGGATAATGTAAATGCCGTTCCGGAAGATCGGGTTTCATTCCTTAAATTAAAATCGACCATTGGGCTTGTCGAAATGATCGATTTTCCGTACATGAATAATACAGTTTTGGTTTTAGAAACCGATAACAAACATGGCTATGCTGAGCAAAGACAATTTTTCATTGATTGCATGAAGAATGAAATCCAAAATCCAATTATTGTTAAAAGATCCTACCCTCATTGTTCCAAGGATGACATGCTTCTTTATTCTTCTACAGACTTAGGCGGACTTCAGTTAGATGGATTCGGGGATGGGATCTGGATCGAATCCGATCATGATGCGGGTTTTGTGAATGAAACTGCATTTGGGATTCTCCAGGCAAGTCGTTCCCGGATTTCCAAGACAGAATATATCTCTTGTCCATCTTGCGGACGAACTTTGTTTGATCTTCAGGAAACCACCGCAAAGATCCGGGCTCGGACCGATCACTTGAAAGGTGTGAAGATCGGCATTATGGGCTGTATTGTAAATGGTCCCGGAGAAATGGCTGATGCAGATTATGGATACGTTGGAACCGGCGTGGGAAAGATTTCCCTCTATAAAGGTCAGGATGTCATTGAAAAAAATATCCCTGCAGAATCTGCTGTCGAAGCTCTAATACACCTAATTGATTCTCACGGTGATTGGATTGAGCCAGCAGATGTTTAGCATTGTTCATCTGTCCTGTAGAATCGTATTATTCGCCTAGCTAAATCGCCCAAGATGCCAAAAAAGAGTCCATTATGAAAAAACTCATTCCATTTCTTCTTACAACTATTCTTTTCGCGCAGGGTAATCTTTCACCTGTTGTTGCCTATTGGAAAACCCTGTCTGCGGATGAAAAGGAGACTTTCCTATTTTCCTACCTGACCCAGGTCTATGAGACCCATACGGAGTTGAAAAATTCTGAAGGATATGGTGGATTCACAGAATGGTATTACGAGAATCGTGCCGAACTGGTCTATGGCATATTTGATAAATTGGAAGAAGTCAAGATCAGCGAAATGGCAAAATGGATCGACGAATATTATTCCCATGGTGAATATGCAAACCGACCCTTCTTTGAAGCATTGGAGTTTGCCTACCGATTCGCAGATGCCTCTGGTGCAACCATGTGGGAGAAATATGAAAATCTTAAATTTGAAAAAATAAAACCCGGAAAATATTAATGTCTTTCCGTCAGCCAAAGTTCATACAAAACTGGCTGGAGATTTATAGAAAAGGTGGGTTAATACATCTGTTGAAAGTGAAAGGATGGGTTGTACTTGTCGCTTTTTTCCTTTTCTATTTGATTCGTGATTCTGTATTCTATGTTCTCCTACCTTATTTAGCTTACTCCCATTTTAACGCTTGTCCCTGATTTGAATTCGAAAGTCCTCAGCAGTGCCATTCTTGGAATCGATGCCTATGTAGTTGAAGTGGAATGTCATATTACAGGATCCAGGCTCCCGAAGTTTGTCACAGTTGGTTTGCCGGAAGGTGCGGTAAAGGAAAGCAAGGAACGTGTCTCCGCAGCGATCCAGAATAGCGGGTACAAACTTCCTGGGAAACATATTACCGTCAATCTCGCCCCAGCAGATATCCGCAAAGAAGGGTCTGCATTCGATCTGCCTATCGCAGTAGGACTTTTATCAGCCATGGGTGAGGTAAGTGAAGAGTATATAAATAAGATCCTTTTGATGGGTGAATTGGCCTTGGATGGTTCTATTCGTCCTATTCAGGGAGTACTACCAATTGCTATTTGTGCTAAAATGAATGGAATTCCCGGGATAATCGTACCGGAAGAGAATGCCAAGGAAGCATCAGTTGTAGAAGGTGTGAAGGTTGCCGCTGCTTCATCTTTAAATGAAGTGGTCCAGATCCTGAATGGAATGATCGAGAAAGATGCGATCAAAACGGACCTGAAGACACATTTTAAGCAACAAAGTAAATATCCACGAGATTTTGCTGACGTGAAAGGGCAGGAACAGGTCAAACGAGCCTTGGAGGTGGCTGCAGCCGGCGGGCATAATGTGATCATGGTTGGTCCACCCGGTAGCGGAAAAACAATGCTCTCCAAACGGATTCCAACCATTCTGCCTGACCTAACACTTGATGAAGCCATTGAAACGACAAAAATTCACTCTGTAGCCGGTGTTTTACAGAATAACCTGGGATTGGTGGGTATCCGGCCGTTTCGATCACCACATCACACAATTTCGGATGCAGGACTTATTGGGGGCGGCACCATTCCAAGACCGGGAGAGGTAAGTCTGGCACATCATGGTGTTTTATTTTTAGACGAATTACCGGAATTCAAAAAGAATGTTTTGGAAGTGATGCGTCAACCATTGGAAGACGGTATGGTTACAATCTTACGGGCAGCATTGAGCCTGACTTATCCCGCGCAATTTATGCTCGTAGCCGTTATGAATCCATGTCCATGCGGTTATTGCCACCGATCCAAATAATGAATGCGCATGCTCGGCACAAATGATCCAAAGATATATGAGCCGAATTTCAGGTCCGCTTTTGGACAGGATTGATATTCATATCGAAGTGCCGTCGGTTCCGTTTCAGGAATTGTCCCAGAAGGATGATGGCGAACCATCGCAGGCAATTCAGGCACGAGTCCAAAAGGCACGGGAGCTGCAGTTATCCCGATTTAAAAAATCAGATAATTTATTCGCGAATGCTCAAATGGAAAGTCAGGACCTTAAATCCTATTGTGGTTTAGACAGTGAATCCAGCGAACTCCTAAGAACAGCCATGGACAAATTAGGTCTTTCCGCCCGGGCATATGATCGAATCCTGAAGGTCTCTCGAACCATAGCTGATTTGGAAAAGGCTGAAAAGATCAATTCCGGCCACATCAGCGAAGCGATTCAATACCGAAGCCTGGATCGGCAATTGTGGTTAGGCTAATCTTTCAAACATCCCTATTGATGAGCAGGAGCGATTGAGCTTTATCAATTGATATTATTTTGTGCATACAATCAAAGAAAGGATGAAAATTTAGACGAATAATTTGGCAAGTGCTCTTAATAGAATCATTGTATTTTAAACATATGATTCGGCCACTATTTTTCACACTTTTCTCTATTGGTTTTCTCTTGAGGGCAAAATGAATCATCCTTTCAGCAAAAAATTTAACGGGTGAAATAAATGGATAAAGTTCGCATTTTAAATCTCAAGATTCCAGCTCGTCATGGCGTATACGAATTTGAAAAGGACAAGGATAGTCTATTCGAACTAGATATTGAAATGCACACAGACCTTACTGCAGCCGGTCAATCCGATGAATTGAAAGACACCCTTAATTATGATGAAGCCGTGTCTATAATTAAGGAAGAATTCACTAAAAAAGATTATCATCTGATCGAAGCAGTAGGGGACGCTATTTGTCAAAAATTATTGTCAGATCTCCCGATCCAAAAAGTTGTATTAAAAATTCGGAAACCTCATGCGCCAATTATGGCGAATCTCGATACGGTAGAAGTTGAACTTGTTAGGGTGAAATAAGTGAACCCGGTCCAAGTCTATTTATCCCTGGGATCCAATATGGGAGACCGGGAATCGAATCTTGCCCAAGCCACCATGGCCTTAACCATAAATTTTGATATTTCAGATATCGAATCTTCATCCTATTATGAAACGGAACCCTTGTACAATTTGGATCAACCTGATTTTCTTAATTCTGTGTTGAAATGTGTCACTACCTTAAAACCATTCGATTTTTTAGATGTGACCAAACGGATCGAAAAAATGTTGGGACGATCAGAGAAAAGAGAAAAAAATGCGCCACGGATCATCGACATAGATATTTTATTTCATGGCGATGCAGTTCTGGAAACGGATGAATTGACGATTCCACATCCTATGATTGGGATGCGTAAATTTGTATTAATACCCTTTGCCGAATTAGAACCTGACTTTAAAATTCCACATTCAAAAATTACCATAAATGATCTGCTTGATCATTGTATAGACACGTCCAAGGTGATACGGCACCACATGGAGATACAAGCTTGAGAAATTTATATTATATTGCAATCGAAGGACCCATCGGCGTCGGAAAAACCAGTCTAGCCAATTTGATGACAAAAGAATTGGGCGCCCGGCTTGTGCTGGAAGAATTCGAGGAAAACCCATTTTTACCGGATTTTTATAAGGATCCGGAGCGATACGCATTCCAGACACAATTATTCTTTTTATTGCAACGGTATCGTCAGCAGCAGGAACTCCGGCAGGTGGATATGTTCCAGAAATTACTTGTCACTGATTACATGTTTGTAAAGGATCGCCTTTTTGCATCCTTGAATTTGGGTGAAAAGGAAATGCAACTCTATGACACGGTAGCAAATTTACTGGAACGGAATATCATTAAGCCTGACCTTGTGATCTATCTCCAGGCAGACACAGACACACTCATGAAAAATATCGCCCAGCGCGGCCGGGAAATGGAAACGGATATCACCTACGAATATATTGATGCCTTGGGTCAGGTATATACAGAGTATTTTTTCAGATATCAGGAAACACCGCTGGTGATCATCAACACAAACAATATTGATTTTGTCCATAATGAAGATGACCTGAAAGAGGTGATCAATTATATTCGTCAACCCGTTTCCGGGACAAAATTTTTTAATCCGGTGACAGAGTTATAAAAATGAAATGGTTCATTTTAGGATTAATGGGCTATATGCTCTATAAGGTGTCCGGGCCATTAATATCTCTATTTAAAATGAAACGATCCATAAAAGAAAAACAACGTAAATCGGACATTCGAACCAAAGTCCAGAAAATGGATATCCAGGATGCGGAATTTGAGGATAAATCAGATGAATAAATTGAAATTACTTTTCACGAATGAAGAATTATTCCCTGGGAGCAAAGATTGGGTTTTACTTCTCCTTCGGGTGATCCCATCCTTATTTTTATTTTTTAACCACGGCATGGATAAGATCACCGCAGGCACGGAAACATGGGCGGGGCTTGGTGGAGCAGTTCTATCTATCGTCGGAATCTCTTTTGGACATGTTTTGTTTGGATTTTTGGCAGCCTTAAGTGAAGGGGTGATGACCTGGCTGGTTTTAGTTGGATTCAAAACAAGGCTTGCCTCATTCTTTGTTATGATGACCATGTTTTTTGCTGGAATATATCATATATCAGGGGGAGAGAATCCAGAATCTGCTTTTATCTATTTCGTGGTCTATTTTACCCTGTTTTTACGAGGCCCAGGACAATTCAGCATTGATGCGAAAATTGATGCATGAAAGCGGTACGAATTCATGAACATGGTGGTACGGATGTCCTAAAATGGGAGGAGATCCCAAGACAGAAATTTTACGCAGGACAGGTTCTTGTTGATGTAAAAGCAACTTCCTTGAATCATCTCGATATTTGGGTTCGGAAAGGAATCCCCGGCGTCCCGCTCCCTTTAATTCCCGGCAGCGATGCTGCTGGAATAATATCTGCAGTAGGCGAGGGTGTTGATGAAAGCAGGATCGGTGAAAGGGTGATGATCCAACCCCTAACCTACTGTGGAAAATGCGAATTTTGTAAAAAAGGAAAAGAGAATTTTTGTAGCTCAATGGGTATCATGGGGGAAAATTCCCAAGGCGTTAATGCAGAACATATTGTTGTGAATATTGATCAGGCGATTCCATTTTCAGATCAATTAAGTTATGAAGCAGCAGCATCCTTTGCCTTGGTGGCTCAAACTTCCTATCAAATGTTAGTGAATCGTGCGAATCTTCAAGCGGATGAAACTGTATTGATCTGGGGCGCGAGTTCAGGCGTGGGGAGTATGGGAATCCAAATCGCAAACGCTTTGGGTGCTACCATTATAGCCATTGCTGGAACCAGTAAAAAATGTGAAAAAGCCAAATCATTAGGAGCAGATCACATTTTGAATTATAAAAAAAATGATATTTTATCTGAAGTGAAATCAATTACAAATGGCTTGGGTGTGGATGTGGTATTTGAACATGTTGGACAAGCAACCTGGGATATTTCCATGAAAAGCCTGGCTCGAGGTGGACGTGTTGTCACATGCGGAGCAACCACGGGATTTAAGGCTAATTTAAATTTGAACCATTTATTTTTCAAACAGCAGACAGTTTTAGGTTCGACCATGGGATCAAGATCGGCTTTTAAAGGCGCTTTGGCATTATTGAACGAAGGTAAAATAAACCCGGTAGTTGATCGTATATTTCCCATATCAGAAATCCAATCTGCACACGAATATTTAGAATCTGGCGATCAGTTTGGAAAAGTGGTTTTATCCTATGAATAAATTGATATCATTTCTATTCCCGGTTTTTCTTTTTGGGCAGTTTGATCAGGTCGCAAATGGTTTTGGTTTGGATATTGGTTCAAGTGGTTCCGGCATGTTTGTTACGCGTCATTATGGGCATACTTCCGAAAAATTTGCTTTAAATGGTGAATTACGTTTTTATGATATTAAAGCCGATGATGAAACAATTGTTTACGATTATTATACGGGGCAATATAAAACAGTGGGCGGGAAAAGCCTGTTCATGTTGCCAGCGTTCATTGGGGCAAATTATTATCCTTTTGTCGGCAAGATCGAAAACAATTTTTCGCCTTTTATCACAGCAAAAGGAGGCGTTGTTACAACCTTAGATGGAAAAGAGTTTGGCACATTCAGCGAACGGTGGAAGAATCCTGTTATTCAATTTTCACCCGGAGGATTCCTTGGTGTTGGAATCGATTTTAAAATGATTGGACAATCTTTTGTTATGGTCATGGTTGGACTAGAATTTTTACCACTCAATAAAGAAGCAGATGGGCAAACGGATTATTCCGGTTTTCTAATCCATTTGTCTTTCAATCGCCGGGCAAAGTGATTCCAGATAAAGGAATTCTTATAAAATAAATTATACATTTTGATGTGATCTTTTTCTAATTCTCTTCGTTATAAAAGTATTAAATAAACTGTGGCTATTTGCAACTTTTACGCTTTGAAAATAAATAAAAGAACTTCGTCATAATTGCCCGCCCTATTTCATAAAAATTCCAAAGCCTTTTATGTGAATCCCCAGAATTTGAACGGGGACGCGTTTAAATTAGATCAAGGCGAATCCAACCATGCGACACGCGTCCTACGGTTAAAGGTGGGTGATGAGATCTGTCTTCTGAATGGCGTAGGGGTAGGATACCATGCTGTGTTTGAATCGGTTGGAAAAGAAGTTTCTGGAACAATCAAAGAAACAATTGTAGGATTAGGTGAAAATCAGTATTCGATCATTCTAGCACCTGCACTTATTAAACGGGATCGATTTGAACTCATGTTAGAAAAAGCAACGGAAATGGGTGTGACAGAAATCCAGCCTTTAGCATTGGATCGATGTGTGAAAAAAACATTGAATGTCGACCGCAGCCAAAAAATCGTTACATCATCCGCAAAGCAGTGTTGTCGAAGTTGGTTCCCGGTGTTGCACGAGCCTATAGAAATGAGATCATTGTTAGAAAATGAAAACGAACAGGTCATTTCCGGACTCATGGGAGCTGAAAGATCGCTATCTCAATTGAATTTAGATCAAAATGTAACAGTAATCATTGGACCGGAAGGAGATTTCACCGAAAATGAAATTGAGCAGATGAAAGATGCCGGTGTATTGTTTTATAATTTGGGCCAGAGACGACTACGGGCAGAAACAGCAGCCTTAAATTCATTGGCTGTTTTGAATGAATTATTAAATAGATAAGCTGGTGTGCAAAATATTAGAATTATGGCAATCACAATAATAATATTCAAAATTTTGGATTGCATCAACCGTGTCGATGCTTGGATTAACAAAGTTAATCCACTCCAAATTAAGAAAGCAATGTGGGTATTTTGAGGAAAAATATCTAATATGCACAACAGGATACATTAAATAAATTGCTGCCAAGAACACTAGGAATCGCTAATAATTTACTTAGCTCACATTAGTTATCTTCGTGGTAAGAAAAGGTAATATCATGGAAGATTGTTTATTTTGCAAAATAATTTCTGGAGAAATACCGGCAGACAAAGTTTTTGAGAATGAAAGACTTCTCGCATTTCGGGATATTAATCCAGCCGCCCCAACCCATATTTTGATCATCCCGAAAATTCATATTCCCACTTTGAACGATCTTCAACCTGAACATAATGAATTAGTGGGAGAATTGGTTCGAACCGCTTCAGAATTAGCAAAACAGGAAGGAATAGCAGAAGCGGGCTACCGAACCGGATTTAATTGCAATGAAGCCGGCGGACAAACCGTTTTCCATGTACATTTGCATTTGCTGGGTGGACGTACTTTTGGCTGGCCACCGGGATAGGTTTTTTGTAAAGATGAAAGTGGAAACAGGAAAAACAAAAAAATATCCTTTTTCATCTCTCTTGTTTTCCCACGCTGACCTTGGATTTAAATATCCAGTTTATTAACATGGGATAAGGTACAATCTCGGTGTAGAAATCCGGGTGGAATTCCTGTAAATTAACAGTCCACATTCTAACCAGCACTCATGTATATATCTGAATTAAAAATGCATGGCTTCAAATCTTTTGCAAATAAAGAAGTCATGAAACTCGGCCAGGGTATCACCACCCTTGTGGGACCCAATGGCTGCGGGAAAACCAACATTGTAGATGCCATTCGATGGGTGTTGGGTGAGCAAAAATACAGTGTACTTCGCAGTGGTAAGATGGAAGATGTGATCTTTAATGGCGCGGAGGGTATAAAACCACTAAGTGTTTGCGAAGTTTCCATGACAGTCCACAATAACGCCGGCAAACTACCGATTGAATATAATGATATAGAAATTGCCCGACGTGTGTATCGCAATGGTGAATCTGAATATTACTTGAACAAAACACAATGCCGATTGAAAGATATTATGGATCTTTTTGTGGACACAGGTATGGGGTCAGATGCTTATTCGGTGATTGAATTGAAAATGATCGAGCAGATCTTATCGGAGACAGGCGATGATCGTCGGAAAATGTTCGAGGAGGCTGCGGGGATCCATAAATACAAAAGCCAGCGTAAAACGACTTTAAGAAAATTTGAAGCCACAAGGTCGGATCTGGAACGGATCAGGGATATTATCGCAGAAGTGGAACAAAGGGTAAATAGTCTCGGGCTCCAACTCAAACGATTCAAACGTCATGCAACCTTAACCAAAACACTTGAAATTAAGGACCTTGAATGGGCATTTCTCCAGGTTCACCGGTATCGATCCCTCGGCGCACCCCTTCAAGCAAGGATCAATGAATTCCAACATTTGAGAGAATCAAAAACATCTGAAACTTCTATTCATGAAAAAGAGCTAGACCAATTCCAATCTGCATACAAATCACAAGAATCGGAATTGAATGCCATGCAATCGGTTATGTCCGAAATGAATGAATCACGGGAATCATTGAGAAATAAGATACTGGTTTGGACAGAACAAGGAAGGGGTGCTCTATTAACTGTTGACCGATTAGAACGTGAAAGGGGGACTAACGATTCAAAGATCGAAAGTTTGAAGCAATTGAGCTTTGATTTTGATAAGGAAATGACAGAACTAGGTCCCACTATCGATGCACAATTAGAGTCATATAAAAACGAAAAGGATGCAATCGATAAAATTGAGAAAGCGTATCAAAAAACGGTCCAAGAATTAGATAGTACTCAAAATGAACGTTGGGAACACCAACGTAAACTTGCAACTGATCGTTCTTTATTTGATCGGACTAAAGCTTTGGTGGAAGATAAAGAAAAAGCAGTTGAAAAGTTGTTGGGGCAAATCGCTGATCAGCAAGATGATGAAAAATCACACTCGGCTGATCAAAAGCAATTAAATACGGATAAAAAAATAGCCGATGCAGATCTTACTCAAGCCAAAAAAGAATTAGAAAAAGCAGAATCAAAACTCACATTATTAAAAAGTGATCGAGATACTATTTCTGAAAAAAAACATGCTGTTTCTGCACAGATTCAATCCTTAACGGGGCAACGGGAGTTTTATAATGAATTGGTGGAGTCTAGAGAAGGATTCCCGGAAGGGACACGATATGTCCTGGAGAATCCTAAATTATTTCCAGGTGTCTTGGGTACCGTTGCAGATATGTTCCAGGTTGAGGAAGAATTTCGCGACGCATTGGAAGCAGGGTTGGGTGACTTATCCCATTGCTTAATCGCAACAGATAAAAAAGAAGCCGTTTCAATACTTGGGAAAGCCAGGGAAAACCAGGCTGGTGATTTTACGATTATCCCGTTAAAAGAAGCGACGAAGTTGAAGATAGACCTGAAAAAAGTTCCAAAAAATGATTTGGTCTTGGGCCGCGGCTCAGATTTAACTAAAACAAGCAGTGAGTTGAGGCCATTAGTGGAATATTTATTGGGTAATTTGTTGATCGTAACTGATTTACAAAAATCACTTCTGTCCAAGGACTTGGATGGATGGGGATTAGTTGACCAATCCGGCGCCTATTCTGGAAGTGATTTGATCCTAAAGAGTCGACAAGTTTCTGAACATGGTAATTTGATGGGTCGTCAGAAAAAACTGGATTCCATTTCGACTGAGCTGGATAGTCTCTTGAAAAAAGAAGAGGAATTAAAGAATAAGTCAAAAACACTTTTTAATGAGATTCAATCGCATCATTCTGAAGTTAAAGAAAAACTGCGTGAAGTGGAAAAATGTGCCCAAGTTTCATCTCAATTGGAGACAAAAGTAATTAGGAGTCAATTCCGTCAAACACAGATCTTTGAATCGATTCAGTCCGCGAAGCAGGAATTAAAAGAAACCGATTCACAATTGAACCAATCCAATCAAGCGTTGAAATTGCTTCAACCAGCCATGAATAAAGCCCAGAAATCGCTTGATTCATTTCAATCCAAAGTGGATAAAGCCAATGAGAATATGCTGCTAGCAAGAAAAGAGCGGGATGATTACCAGCAAAAAGTTCAGGATATTCGAATCGACTTAATCGAATTGGAGACACGAAGGGATCAATTAAAATTTAAAAAATCATCTGGAGAAGAAATTCGCCAAGAATTGAAATCCCGACAAGAAAAAATTAAAAACGAAGTCAAAGAACTCCTATCTGAAAAGACAGAGTTGGATGGAGAAATAAAAGAAGGTGAAAAAGAATTACAAACATTGAATGCTGAGATTCAGAAACAACGTTCTATATTAGATTTAAAACAATCTGTTTATCGCGAAACGTACCAATCTATTGAAGAAGTTCAAGCCCGTATTGCCGCAGAACAAAAAAATCGTGAACAGATCCTTGAACAATTGAAAAATGCGGAATTGGAAGCGACAGAAACAAATCAATTGATTCGATTGGTTGAAGAACGAATTCGTGATCGATATGATAAGGATGTCCCTCGGGAATTGGTGGTTGATGATTCAGAAGAACAGTTGGAAATAGAGATCAATAAAATCCAAAGGAGTTTAGAAAATATTGGTCCGGTGAACATGGCAGTGCAAGACGAGCATGATGAAGAAAATGAACGACTAGAAATTCTATCTGTCCAGAGAGATGACCTGATCGAAGCAGAAGAAAATCTACGGGAAACTATTCGTAAAATTGATAAAGTAGCCCGAAAACGATTCCAGGAAACTTTTGACTTAATTAAATCTAATTTTGAGAAATTATTTCAACTTTTTTTTGAAGGCGGCACCGCGAATCTGAAATTGATCGGTGACCCGGATCCATTAGAGGCTGATATTGGAATTGAAGCACAACCTCCAGGAAAGCGGAATACATCTTTGCGATTACTATCCAGCGGTGAAAAAGCCCTAACAGCCATCTCACTTCTTTTTGCGATATACCAGGTTAAGCCAAGTCCATACTGTATTTTGGATGAAGTAGATGCGCCCTTGGATGATGTGAATATTCATAAATTCACTCGGGTTCTTTCCAAATTTTGCGATGAAACTCAATTCATTATTGTAACCCATAATAAACTAACCATGGAAATCGCCGATTACATGTATGGTGTGACCCAGGAAAAGAAGGGAATTTCACAACTTGTTTCTGTGAAGTTTAACTAGAAACTTTTCTTTATTATTTATTATAGTATCATAATTGGTGCTAAATCCGGTACCATCCCGGAAAACGAATGAAAACAATATCGTCACAAGAAATTAAACGTCGTGGCATTTCTGCTGTAGATGAAGATTTGAAAGATGGTCCAGTGCATGTCATAAAAAATAATAAACTAAAATATGTCATTATGGACCAAGAAAAATATTCCGAATTAGTTTCTGAATCGGAAGCCAGTTATGATAAGCGGTTAATCAAAGCTTTAGATGAAATCGAAAGGGGAGAAATTCAGGCGCATGATACAATTAATGATTTTATAGATGCTATTGATTCAGAATCGATATAATTGTATTCTATACACACACCACCTGCATTCCGCCGAGTTGCAAAAAAGTTTTTCAAAACTCATCCAGATCTTTGGTCAAGATATAAATCCATCATTGAATTATTGAGAAATGATCCCAATCACCCTTCACTTAAACTCCATCTATTAAGTGGAAAATATAAAGGGCTCCATGCCATTAGTCTCACCTCTAAATTTAGAATAACATTGATCATCAAGTTTGATAATAAATCAATTATTTTTGTTGACATTGAGGGTCATGATGAAGTGTATAGGTGATGTATTTTTACACTATGTATAAAAGACATTCTCCATTTAATCCCATTTAAAATGTCCTAAATTCCCCGCCTTATGTTTGAAGTGATTACAGAGTTTTTCCAAACAAATCAATATTTAAACACCTGGCTGGTACCGACCATGATCGTTATTGCCGGTATTGTATTGGGAATGGTTTTTAAACAGGTTGTCCATTCCCGCCTTAAAAAGGCAGCATCAACATCTGAATGGGAAGGAGATGACATTATCCTCGATGCGGTAGAATCACAGATTGTTCTCTGGTTCTTTTTAGCTGCACTATCACAGGCGCTCCGCGGAGT
>Ga0209554_1001606_pt1 | contig 16929 bp, 17 predicted proteins | sample MarorgKNORR_S2LV_5_FD_188221 | JGI IMG/M metagenome (GOLD analysis project Ga0209554, IMG submission 188221) | Marine microbial communities from the Southern Atlantic Ocean, analyzing organic carbon cycling - Bottom_A/KNORR_S2/LV (SPAdes) (version 2) | ecosystem: Environmental > Aquatic > Marine...
CCAAACAGCATGGGTGTATCACCATCGACTCTCGCGACATCAGGGTCCTGAAACGGATTGTTCAGCGTAGGTGTTTCTGCCTCTACACCTGGGAATAAGAACAATGCCAATATGGCAAAACTAATAGCGGACACGAATGCAATGCGTTTGCTTATCATTTTATACACCAATTTGCGGGTGACCCAAACTTAAGCTCTGGCAAAGGCACCAAAACTGCATCAAAGTCAGTGCGTTACCACAATCACTCTTTATATAAATTTATTTGTTAGAACTTAAACTGGAATAACCGATAAATATAACGGCCATTGCCAAGTTCAACGCATGACCCCGGAATCAATTTTCGACATGATGCTTCAAGGCCCTGTGATATGTGTTACATGTTCAGAGGATGGGACCAAAATAGCAGCAGGAGACCGGAATGGAAGACTGACCCTGGCGGACCGCAGCGGGAACCAGAATTGGGAGAAGGAAGTTGATGAAGGGATACACGGCTTAGCAATTCTGGGAAGCGGGAACAAAGTTGTCTGTGGCGGCAAGGACTGCAAACTCCGAATGTTCAATTCGCTAGGCAACGTGGAATGGGAACAAACTATAGGCAAGTCAATCTGGTCCATGTCTGTAGATCCGGATGGACAATTCATAGTGGTGGGAACTGGCGATTCCATATCTCTTTACACCGAGAGCGGGTTACAACTATGGGAACATATCACGAACCGGGCGATGGTAGGTGTAAGTATCTCAAGAAACGGTTCACTAGTTGTCGGCTGTGGTGATGAATTCCTTTACGGCCTAGACTGCGATGGCGGCCTATTATGGGAAAAGCAGAGGAGTGATTCCCTATGGGATGTCTCAGTAGAAAATAATGGCGAAACGATATTCGTGGGTGGATGGGACTGCAATGTCCAATGTCTGGACAAACATGGCAACGACTCATGGAAGTTTACAACCGGTGGCTATGTGAGGGCTGTAGTACCTCTCCATAACGGTGGAGTTCTGGCAGGATCACATGATGGTAATGTGTATCACCTTTCAAGTTCAGGCGAGTTGCTAGAAAAGTTCGAGGCTGAAGGAGAAGTCACTTGTGTCGGTACCTCAAAACAAATGGACCTTGCTGTAGCCGGATTTGGAAATAGGATTAGGGGATTTCGAATGAATCCTATGGCCAGACCCATCGCTATCGGAGATAGTTTTGAAAGGGGACCAATTGAAAAAACCCCTCTTCAAAATGAGAATCGCGGCCCAGTGAAAGAATACGAACCTATGTTTGGTATTGGAATGTTTGACGAACCAATCCCTGATACAACTGGTATCTTATCCAGTAGCTCTGAAAGTGTTAGCCGCAGCCCTGTGGCAAATAGTCATTACAATGAGAATACTCATAGAACTGAAGGAGGGGAATTCAGAGAATTTGCTTCCAAGGTCAAAAAAGGGGATGTGAAAAATTATCTGAGATTGGGAAATGCAGCTTGGGTTGAAAAAAGGCTTGAGAGGGCTGAGGAACACTACAAACGGGCAACCGAAGTTGATCCCGAAGAGCCAAGGGCCTGGCACAACCTTGCAATTTGCAATTATCATCTTGCTCTAAAGAGGAATCCCGATAACCTTGAAGGCGCGGTCAAGAGTGCCTATGGTCCGCTTAAAATGGCTAAGGAAAAAGGTGGATTCAACTATAAGTCTGCTGACGAAACATTAGCCTACTTGGCCTCACAACTAGGCCTGATTGAAGAAGATTCTGACTAAAACTCGGTTATGGTTGCAGTATAGTACAAATATTCTAAATCCAAGAACCAATCGTTACCCTGATCATTATCAAAACTGGTACCACTAAGTAGGCCTAATGGGTCCAGCACAGATGGTGCTTCATTACAAACTATTGACGTTTCCCACAGCCCCTGTCCTTTAGCACTAGTGTAACCATTCTCAAAAAGATAATCCCAAACTTCAGATGTGGACGTTAGAGAAATAACAAAATCATTAGGGACAAAAATCAAGTCATTAAAGTTCAGAGAGATATCACCTGAAATTTGGGATTCTGTTAAATTAAGAAGATAATTGGTTCTGACACTCAGAGTGAAATTATCTGGAAACAATGTACCTCCGAGAGTATCCTCAGTGTCCCCGAATTCGGACTCCGTCCAGTTCAAATTATAATATACATTGGTTAAATTGTAAGGATAGTTGTGTGTTAGGGGTGTGACATCTCCTTCGGCAGTGTATCCCGCAAGAGTAGGAATCGTAACTGTATATCCTGTAAAAGTTACGCTAAAAGTTCTCATTGAAACCAAAACCCAAATTTGGTCCGAACTGGAAAGATTACCACTATCGCTGACAACTAGGGTCACTGTAAAATTACCAACTGTATCGTAAAAATGATTGGGACGTATGCCCTCACCTGTATTGCCATCTCCAAAATCCCATTCGAAAGATAGAACATCACCATCCGGATCACTTGATGATCCTCCGTCAAAGAATACGAGACTGTTGACCTTGATATTCTGCCCTTCACCATCATAAGTTGAATCTAGGCTGGCGACTGGAGATTCATTGCGATGCAAGATTTCAATATTCTCGCTAGCTATACCAATACGTCCCTCTTCATCCACAACGGTCAGAACTATGGTGTACTGGCCCTCATCAACAAAAATATGTTGTACATTTTCCCCAGTACCTCCGGAACCATCTCCAAAGTCCCAAAGATATTTTGCTCCGACCGGTCTCTGGCCAGACGCCATTAAGGTTGCCGTATCACCCTCTATTATGGACCCTATTGGAAGCTGTATCTGAACACCGGAAATCTCCTCCGGGGTTGTATCCAAACAACCCGGCATGAGCATCAAAATAGCTACAACCAACGCCTTACGCACGGTGTGCTAAATACTGGACGTTTAATAATTACCCTGCTACCGATACCCTTTTTTACCGTCTGAGACCGTGGCATTCAGGGATTTTTAATGCAAGCAGGACACATGGCCTATGACCGGGCTATAACAGTATTTTCTCCAGACGGGAGACTATTTCAGGTCGAATATGCCAGAGAAGCGGTAAAAAGAGGGACAACCACGGTCGGTGTCAAGTTCAAGGATGGAGTTGTCCTAATCGTGGACAAAAGGCTGAGCTCAAAACTGATCGAACCCGAAAGTATAGAGAAAATTTTCAAGATTGACTCACACATCGGTTGTGCAACTTCAGGCTTAGTAGCCGACGCAAGAGCTTTGGTCGATCGGGCCCGGATTGAATGTCAGGTTAACGCCTTCAACTACAGTGAGGACATAGCTGTCGAATCTCTAGTCAAGAAAATTTGTGATTTTAAACAAAGTTATACTCAATACGGAGGAGTAAGGCCATTCGGTACGGCAATGTTAATGGCAGGAATTGATGCATCTGGACCCCATCTCTATGAAACTGATCCTTCAGGAGCCATGATGGCCTACAAAGCTGGCGGAATCGGGGCTGGAAGGAACGAGGTCATGGAAGTGTTTGAAAAAAACTTCAAGGACAATATGACCGAGAATCAAGCCATTAACCTAGGTCTAAAGGCCCTTTCAGCAGCTAACGATAATAATCTCAAATCAGAAATTGTTGAAATCGCAGTCATAAATCCTGAAAAGGAATTTCACACACTAAGTTCCGAGGAAGTAGGTAAGGCGGTAAAGAAAGTCAAGTAATGGTATCACTTGAAGACTCGGTTATTGCTAGATTCGAGACTGGTGGTAATCGGTTCGAGATTCTTGTGGACCCCAAAGCTGCACAGGAATATAATGAGGGCGGTGATATTGACTGGGAGGACGCCATCGCGGCTGACGGTATCTGGAGTGATAGTTCCAAAGGTGAGAGAGCACCCGATATTCTGGTTAACAATACTTTTGAATCGCTGGATTTGATAAAAATATATAAAATAATACTGGATGAAGGTACGATACAACTGACGTCTCAACAGAGAAAGGAGATGGTTGAACAAAAGAGGAAACAGATTATCGCACATATTGTCGCTAATGCAATGAATCCACAAACGGGAGGTGCACACCCTCCACAACGAATAGAAAATGCGATTGAGGAGATCCGGTATTCGGTAGATCCTATGGAAACTGTAGAGAAACAAGTGGAAAACATTTTCAAAAGAATAAAAGTATTGATACCCATCTCGTTCGAAAAAATCAGGGTTGCGGTGAAAATACAAGCTATATATGTCGGCAAATGTTACGGGCAATTGTCCGGAATCGGAAAAATCGAGAACGAGGAGTACCAGAAGGACGGCAGTTGGGTTGGCATTATGGAAATGTCTGCTACATCATATAACCAATTAGAGAACCTTTTGGGATCCATAACCAAAGGTACTGCCGAAACAAAAGTTCTCTAAATCTCGAAGAAATCTTCAAATAGACCCGAGTTTGCGAAGGGTTGTATTAGAAGGAAAAAAAGGATGTTTCACGATGAGCAAAGAGTTAAGTGATAAATCAAATAGTGTGAGCTCTAGAAAACTTGTTTTACCAGGCGATTTACTGGAGACTAAAAGTAAACCAGGGCTCGGGATATTCAGACGTGATGGCAGAGTACACGCATCCGTTTTAGGTTACACAAGTGACCAATCCGGATATATGAATGTGAATGCTATAACTGGAGGATACACCCCCAAGGTAGGCGATAAAATTGTAGCCATATGTGTTGAAACCGGACCCTCAGTCTGGCGAATGGACATTGGAGCCTCATTCAACTCTACCCTACATCACAGTGAATCCGGATGGAAAGTACCATTCGGGGATACTGCTAGATTTCTGACAATTGGGGATGCAATCTGGGCTGAAGTGTTTATGGTGGACGCAGCAGGTTCACATCAAATCAGTCTGAAAAAGGATGATTGTAGAAAATTATACTCAGGTACTATCGTAAAGATTGGACCTACAAACGTTCCTAGAGTAATCGGAAAGCAAGGTTCGATGATTACTGCTATCCGTGAGAAGACTCAGACCCGAATCCTGATAGGACAGAATGGACATATCTGGATCGATGGAAAAGGAAATGATATCGCAACTGCTCAGAAAGCGATTGAGATGATAGATGATGAAGCTAATTCGAAAGGATTGACTAAAAAAATAGAGAAATTATTGGAGAAATAAAATGGCTGGCCAAACTGATATGGAATTGATAAAGAACGGTGTTCGACTAGATGGAAGAAAAGCAGACGAACTGAGAGAAATAAAGATAGTTGCAGGTGTCTTAGACAATGCGAATGGATCTTGTTACCTCGAATGGGGAAATAACAAAGTCTATGTCGGAGTCTTTGGGCCTATGGAATGTCACCCCAGGCACAAACAAAAAGCTGACAGGGCAATAGTACAAGCTAGATACACTATGGCTCCTTTCAGTGTAAATGATAGAAAAAGGCCAGGCTATGATCGGAGATCGAGTGAGATTTCTTACATTATCTCTCAGGCTTTTGAAAAAGTAGTTATGGTTGAAGAATTTCCAAAGGCTTCAATCAGAGTCGACATGCAAGTCGTTGAAGCCCATGCTGGAACAAGATGTGCTGCGTTGACTGCAGCTTCTGTGGCATTGGCCGATGCTGGAATACCTATGAGGGATATGATTCCCTCTTGTGCTTCAGGAAAAGTTAATGACGTAGTTGTTCTTGATTTGAATAAAGAAGAAGATAACTATGGTCAGGCAGACTTGCCTCTGGCGATAATCCCAAGTACCGGTGAAATTGTACTGTTACAACTTGATGGGCACTTGACGCCTGATGAATTTGAGCAGGCCCTGGATCTAGCAACGAAGGGATGTATGGATTTATACAAAAAAATGAGACTTGCATTGGAAAACAAATATGGAGGTAGTGCATGAGCAACGATAGTGTTTCAAACCTCATGAGAGGACACATGGAATCCTTGGCCAAGGAGGGGAAAAGAGCGGACGGACGTGGCATTAACGAATTCAGGAAAGTTACAATTGAAACTGGAATGCTTAACACTGCCGAGGGATCAGCAATGGTCCATCTTGGCAATACTAAAGTACTTTGTGGAATAAAAATGCTGATTGGAACGCCCTATGGTGATTCACCTGGAAGTGGAACTATGATGACCTCCACCGAATTAGCTCCGTTGGCAGACCAATCTTTTGATCCAGGACCCCCCAGAGAACAATCTATTGAACTATCTAGGGTTGTTGATAGAGGTATAAGGGAATCAAGGATGATTGACTTTGAAGGTCTATGTATTGAGCATGGTGAGAAGGTCTGGACGGTCTTTATTGATCTTCATATTCTAGATAATGGTGGCAACCTGTTTGACTGTTGTACCTTAGCTGCCGCAGCTGCACTCTCGAACGCTAAAATCCCAAATGTACAACACGGTGTAGCCGACAAAGATGTAAATTTACCTATAGCTTGCTGGCCAATTTCATGTACTTTCGGAAAACTTGGTGACTCGGTAATCCTGGATCCGACTTCTGATGAAGAAGAGGTCATGAGTGCCAGATTTACCGTAGCCCATGATGAAAATGGAAACTTGAGAGCTGCTCAAAAAGGTATGAATGGGGCTTTTACAGATACCGAGATCAGGGAAGCTGTCAAAACTGCTAGAACGAGCGATAAGGTTTTACGTGAGGCTCTAAAAGGTATCCAAGGATGAGTCAAGGGACAAAAAAAGTCGGAAGCACAGGCCGATTCGGGCCAAGATACGGAGTATCGGTCAGAAGAAGGGTCGGTACCGTTGAGAAAAAACAGAAGCGGAAGCACGAATGCCCTTCATGCTCCAAAATAAATGTTAAACGCGTTTCTACGGGAATATTCAAATGTAGCAGTTGCGATTATCAATTCGCGAGCGGAGCCTATTATCCTACAATGGTGGACTAAGAATGGTTAACTACAAGTGTGCTTCATGTGGTACAAAATTGGACATGGACTTGGAAGTTCTCGGTCTTACATGCCGTGTTTGTGGTGAAAAGATCTTTTACAAGATAAGGCCTTCCACCAAGAAAACCGTTCTCTCTGACTGATGAAAGCTCAAGTGAGCTTGAAAACCGGAAAAGACACTGAAGCTATCGCTAAGGCACTGAAAGAAGAGGCAATTGCTGGATTGCCAAAGGTAGATGTCAAAGTATGGCCCGCTGGAGAAAAATTGAAAATTGAACTGGAAGCTGAGGATCTGACCAGTTTACGGGCTGCTCTAAATTCTTTTCTGGGTTGGGCATATTGTGCTCAGGGAGTGACGACGAATGAGTAAGATTACGCCTGAAAACGTTCAGGAGAAGTTAAATCTCTTCCAGCAAATGCAACAACAAGTTCAAGCTCTTTCACAGCAAGCTTCACAAATTGATATGTCTATCAGGGAGACTGAAAGAACTGTCGAGGAAATCAAGGATGCTGGAAAGGACACCGTTCTTTACCGAGCGATAGGATCCATCATGAAAAAAGTGGAAGATATTGACAAATTGAGAAAAGAACTTGAAGAAGAAAAAGAGACCATGGAAATCAGAAATAAAAGTCTCAAGAACCAGATTGAGAAAATCAATGTAGAACTTGTAGAAATGCAGAAGAAATTAACTCCAGTAGTCCAAAGTGTTCAGGAAACGAGTGGGCAAAATGCTCCTGAATGAAAAAATCAAGAAGTCGCTTAAAGATGATTTACTTTTATTGGTACACCATCATGCCGATGTAGATTCCGTAGCCTCGGCTATCGCTTTGAAGACTATATTCAGTGATGCGACGATCTGTGCGTCAGAGGGAATAAGTGTTTCGGGCCAGAATATTGCTAAAATTACAGACGATGAGATACTACTCAAACCTCCTGCAGAATGGGATGGAACTGTAATCGCCCTGGATAGTCCCAATCCAGAGCATTGTGGGCCAGTTCCCAAAGCGAAACAGGTTGTTGTCATTGATCATCATAGCAGAATCACAGGATGGCCAAAAGGCACGGAAATTATCCACCAACCCCAAAAAACAAGCACGGCTGAGATAATATTCCTCTTGATAAAGGAAATGGGACTGGAAATCAGCAAAACCTGTGCTACGGTACTGCTTTCTGCAATTTATACTGATACTGGGCAATTCAGACATGCGAACAACGAGACCTTCAATGTTGCAAGTGAATTGTGCAATGCAGGAGCCGATCCACAAGAGATTATCAGCATCCTAGATAGAGAACGCCCGCTAGCCCAAAAAACCATGTTCCTCAAGGCTGCGCAAAGAATGAAATGGATACAGGAGGGAAAATGGATAATTGCGACTAGCCTTGTAGGTTCATTTGAATCCGGATCTGCGAGATTGTTAATTGTTCTGGGAGCTGACGTGGCGATAGTTGCCTCTGGAAACAAAAAAGGAGAGATTAGATTATCTACCAGAGCATCGAACCGTATCGTCTCGGAGGGGTTTAACCTTACCACGGTCCTAGAATCAGTAGAGGATATGAATGGTGGCTCAGGCGGAGGGCATCCCGGTGCTGCAGGGTACAATGGAAAGGGAGACACTGAGGCGATAACGGAGATCACAAAACAAAAATGTATCTCATCAATAAGGGAACTGCCTTAACGATAGGGTTGCTGGCCATTTGTGAAATATAGGGCAATATTCAAAATTTATGGATTGATAATTGCCAATATGCTGCTCATCATGGGCGGGCAGTTGGGATACCTGTACATCGTAGGCCCCATTTCAATGGAAGACGGAAGGCCAATGACACTTCCTGAAATTCCATTTTTAGGGCTTCTTGTAATAATCTTGATAATCGCGGGTTCTCTAATTATCGCTGCAATACTACAGAAGATGCCAGCCCCAATAAGATATATCTCAATCAATAACCGGCCCTATGCTCGAGAAATTAGAGACGAGACTGATGATTCCGAATCCTCCATCTACAGACCAAACTACCCAGGGCAGTTCAGTAGAAAAACTGGGAAGGTCCACTATGAAAAAGCCGACCTAGAGGGAAATCTAGATTGGAAAGGGGATGAATCAATACCCAAGAAATTAGAGCTAAAGCTAGGCTCTTTCGAGAAAAGGGAATTGCAACTACCGAAATCCGGATTATTATTTTTTGGATTTCTAATGTCATTGGCACTGGGAATCGTGGCCCTCGGGGAAAGAGGACCATTCATCTATCTATTTCCTGTAGCCTTTATTGTAGCCTTCTCATTTCCCGGGCTAATCTGGGTGAGTTACATCTATTCCAGAAGCATAACTTCACCTGAACCTCAGAGACTAATTTTGATTGCGCTAGCATGGGGAATGTTCTCAACCTTACCGGCCAGCCTCTTGAATGATATGGGAGCACGAATTATAGATGTAGATCAGAATGCTCTCCTAGGAAATGGGACCTTTGGAAGGCCTGAATTAATACTGGTTTCCTTGGTAGCACCCCTGGTCGAAGAATTACTGAAGCCCATAGGACTGATCTTTGTCATGAAACGATTGAAAACCCCGTACGAAGGAGTACTGTACGGCGTAGCTTGTGGAATGGGATTTGCAATGATTGAAAATTTACTTTATGAACTGTTCATATTAATCTGGTACGGATCCGATGCATGGACTATCAATGCTTTTGCAAGAGGCATTGGATCCACGGTTCTGCATGCAGTCGGTCCTGCGGCCATAGGATATGGAATTGCATTATCTAATCAAATGGAAAAACCGCTGACTGAATATGCGCCTATCGCCTACATTTTTGGTGTTGTGATGCATGGATTGTGGAATGGTATAGCGACCATGCCCTTCATGCTGGAAGGAAAAACATGGGAATATGTTTCCTATGTCCTTCTCTCACTGATGGTGATTCTTTGTCTATTCTTCATAGTTAAAATTCTGGAATATGGAAAAGAATATACTAATATGGAATTAGAGACCCAGAAATTCGAGGAAGCATTAGAAGAAGCAACAAATAGCGGTCACTAAATACAACTGATACCGTCCTTAGCTCAGACTGGCCAGAGCGGCCGGCTGTAGGGGTCTTTCCCTTTTTCCCGTGAGTACGGGAGGCCGCAGTCACCGGCAGGTCCCCGGTTCAAATCCGGGAGGACGGACCATTTTTCTATGAATAGATTATTCTGTCTTGCCTGGCATGTAGAGCTTGACGAGGATTGCTGTCATCAAGGCTATACCTGCAGATACCATTGCTGATGCCACCATCCCATCCATGAAAGCTAGGCGCGCGTTCGCAATCAGCTCGGCACCAAGCATATTCCCATCAGCCATCAGTTCCGAACCGATCCGCATTGCTGTTGGAAACGACTCAGCTAGGCCAGAGGAATCGAGACCTTCGGGAACAATCAGATTCCTTTGGTAATACTCATTCAACACACTGCCCCCTATAGCTATTCCAAGTGCTCCACCAATTTCCCTACTGGCATCATTGGTCGCACTTCCGACCCCTGCCTTGTCCTCTGGAATGGATTCCATGACCAGAGTCGTGGAAGGAGCCATGGTCAGGCCCATTCCAAGACCGAGCAAGAAGAACGTCAGTGCAATTCTCACATAGTCCGTATCAATCTCGACCGTCGTGAATAGCAGCATTCCTGCTGTGATTAAAGTCAAACCGATCGCAACAACGTTGTTGCTGCCGAATTTAGCCACGAACTTGTCGCTGTTCGCTGCTGCGGGCATCAAACCGAGAGGAAGAGGAAGGAACCGGATAGCTGCCTCCAAGGCGGTGTGTCCCCGAACAAGCTGAAAATGTAACATCTGAGTGAACATAAACGAGAACATTACGAAGAAGGCAAGCGAAATCGCGACCAGCCCCATTGTGAAACCCATCTTACGAAAGAGAACGATAGGAAGCATAGGATATTCAGTACTTCTTTCCCATCTGATGAAAGCCACTGTAAGGACTATTCCCAGGGCTGCTACTCCAAGAGTCTCAGGACTTGTCCACCCAGCATTCGGGGCCTCTATGATGGCATAGAGAATAGACACCAGGGCTCCGATAGAGAGAAGAGACCCAATCGCATCCAGAGGACGTTGCTGTTTGTCCCTTGAATTTGGAACCAGAAAAAGGCCTAAAACAAGTGCTAGTAAAATGACCGGGACATTGATCCAGAAGACCATTTCCCAGCCATGATTCTCTACAGCCCATCCTCCCACAAAAAGACCTATTGGAGCACCGGCGCCCGCCATAGCTGCCCAGATTCCAACTGCCTTCCCCCGCTCCTTGACAGGGAAGACCACAACGACCACAGACAAGGTCGCGGGCATGACCAAAGCTGCGCCAAGCCCCATAACTGCCCGTGCAAAAATCACATGTTCAGATGTGGTAGCATACATCGCAGTGGCTCCAGAAGCCACAGCCACAATAATCAAGCCTAGTTGGAGAGCTGGCTTACGACCAAATCGATCACCTAGTGCCCCCATAACCAGAAGAGTTCCCCCAAAGATAAGGGCATAAGAATCCATCATCCACTGAAGGTCAGTATTGTCGGCCTTCAGGTCCTTGGAAAGCTCTGGAAGCGCGACATTCAAAGTCACGTTGTTAAGTATGACAATAACCAGGCTCAAGCTCATTACGGCGAGAATCACCCACCTTCTCTCATACACCTTATCCAATCCAGCTGTCTCTTCTTCTTTCGGGTTCATCGTATGTAATCCCAAGTATCATAAGTCCAAGAATTGACTGCACGCCAGTGCGGTGCCTTGCGAGGAACATATTCCGATCCGTATTGATCATACTTGCGCCTCTCATCCTTATCAATCAGGACGTGATAAGCCTCGTTTATTTGCTTGAATTTCTTCTCGAACAATTCAACATTATCGGGATTTAAATCAGGATGAAATTTCTTTGCCAATTTCTTATAAGCTTTCTTTATAGAATTCAAATCGGCATCCTCTTCAATTTTCAAAATGTTGTAATAATTCACTATTAATCAATAGAATTGGCTATATCTAACCTGCAGTCTGCCCACCATCAACCGTGATTATAGAACCTGTAGTCCATTCCGATTCTGGACCACAAAGATGCAAGGCCATTGCAGCAATCTCCTCAGGCTTTCCCATTCTGCCAATAGGCTGAACTTCGTCAAAATCTTGCCTTGTGACTCTCCCAGTTGAAAGTCTTTCAGCAATCATAGGTGTGTCAACGACTGCAGGACAAATACAATTCACGCGTATCTTACCTGCCAAATCCAGCGCCATCGCCCTTGTCAGATTAACCACACCTCCCTTGGAAGCACAATAGGCTACCGCACCGCGCATTGCCCTAAGACCAACTGTAGATGCTATGTTCAGAATAGAACTGCCTTCGTTCATATGCGGAAGGAAAGCATTACTCATCAGGAATGGACCCTTGAGATTAACATCGATTTGGAGATCCCAGTCCTCCTCTGTTGCTGATTTTATTGTTCCGGGACGAATCAGGCCTGCATTATTGACCAGGATGTCTAATTTTCCATGCTCTTTGGAGAACCAATCTGCCATGGACCTGACCGCTCTGGAGTCACTAACATCCAGTTGATGTGAATCGCAACCCAGTTGTGATGCAGCTTTCGACAACTCGGAATCATTTCTACTACAAATGATGACCGTGGTTCCCTCCTTACAAAAACGTTCAGCTATCCCAAATCCAATTCCCTTGGAACCTCCCGTTACTATTGCAACCTTGCCGTCAAGTAGTCCTGACATTAATGGGCCATTGATGGTAGACTAAAGTGTTTGTCTTCTTCTGATAGCAACCATCGAAAACTTATTTGTCACGGCTGCAACTCCCATTTTAGTGAGATATCTTCTACCGCTTCTGGCGATTCTGTGCTTAGCCTTTGTTGCCCAACCAAGTGAGGCTGTTGAAATTCTGCATAATTATTATTCAATGCAAGACGATACTGAAGAATTGGCAAGTAATTATCCCGATATTGCGATTTACTCCGAACACGCTTCCAGTACCGGTCTGGGACTGGAAATATTTTCTGTGGATGTCGCATTGAATATCACTGAATTGTCTGAAGAAGAATTGGCGGCTTTACCAACCATGTACGTTGATGGAGTACACCATGGAAATGAGGGAATGTCCGCTGAAGCAGCTTTCCTGTTCTTGCAGGACGTATTAGAGAGAAGTGCAGCAGATCCAACCTATCTGGAAGGAAAAAGATTGGTGGTGACTCCCGTCATGAATGCTGATGGATATTTACAAGACTGCCGAAACAACTGGAATGGCGTCGACCTGAACCGGAATTACCCCTACATGTGGGGCATGTATGGAACCAGTGACACACGGGGTTCCTGTCCTGCCTCCGGGACCTATCGAGGACCAAGTGAAGGAAGCGAGGCTGAGACTCAAGCCAATATGGAAATGATGAGAGGAATGAACCTGTACGTCTATTTCTCAGGTCATACAGGTTCAAACGATATTGTTCTTCCCTGGAAGATAACTGGAGAATTCGCGGTACCTATCGCCGATTGGGATCTGTATGAACGGTTCCTGAATGAATCAGCAAATGTATCTGGCCTATCATACCGAGATCCAAGCGGTGCTGGAGAGTCCATAGCCTGGGGATATGGAGCCAGAACTGCAGTAAGTGTAATTGTTGAAGTCGATACCATGCAATGGTCCCCAATCGAAACGACAACTATCAGACAGGCATTGACCAATGAACTGGCCATGTATGCCCTGGCCTGGGAAAATCTTGAACTGTTTGGAGGACACCTGGAGATAGTCAGTGAAACTTCAGATTCTGTGAAGGTGACCAACACCGGATGGGGGGCGGCCTACAATGTGACTGCCGGGAATGGTGTTACTGAAAAAATAGAACCTGGAGAAACCAAGACCCTCAAAAAAGGCAGTGATGTCCTGCAATACCTGAGATTAGTTCATGTGGGGGAGGAAGAGGGCCTGACCTTAGTCACAATAGAACTAGGGAATATTATAGAGGACGATGGCGAAATAACGCCAGCCTTATCTCCTATATCCGTCATACTCAGCCTGATATCTGTAGCCGCCGTAGCTGGATTTGTGTACTGGGCTAGAAGTCCTAAGAAAGAACTGGTTGATTTGTCGCAAACGGCAATACGAAAGGTTCAAAGAAAGAGAAAATGACAATACTAGTCGAAAATGATGGAAACGTTAGGATTATCACCCTGAATCGACCTGAGAAACTGAATGCTATCACGCTTGAAATGGCAACTGAATTGAACAGAGCTGTCAAAGATGCTGCAAATGATGATTCTGTTAAATGTGTGGTGATAACAGGAAAAGGCAGGGCATTCTCATCCGGAGGAGATGTAAATGAGATGGGTGAGCATTTACCAAAAGCAGGAGATCTGTTCTACAAATTAACCGAACAGATACACTCCTGTTTCACAACTATCCTGACTATGAGAAAACCTGTTGTGAACTCGTTGAACGGAATCATCGCAGGCGGAGCACTGGGTTTTGCCCTAGCAGGAGATTACAGGATCGCAGGGGAATCAGCCATGATGCTGAGCGCCCATTTCAAGCGCGGATTCGTACCTGCAGGAGGTGCAACATACCTGTTACCAAAATTGATAGGATTGGGGCGGACACAGGCCCTATTTTTCGGCGGAAAAACGCTAAATTCCAGTGAGATGATGGAGTGGGGGCTAGTACATGAAGTTGTAGAAGATAAATATTTAAATGAAAGAACACTGGAAATGGCCAGAGAACTGGCTTCTGGGCCCACGGATGCAATAGCAGAGACAAAGAGGTTGCTTGTAGAGTCTGACACCCTATCATTGGATAAGGAATTGAAGAAAGAACGGGAGAGAAATCGTGAAAGTGGAAACAGTGGTGACGCTGTGGAAGGAATCAAGGCCTTTTTAGAGAAAAGAGAACCTGAATTCGAATAATGGAAATAAATATTGCCGAAACCGAGCAGAAAGAGATCACCAGCTTCTTCTACAGGATACTGATTCCCAGGCCAATCGCGTGGGTTTCGACCAGGTCGAAGAAGGGAATCGATAACCTGGCACCATTTTCCTTCTATGGAGGAGTTTCTGCAAACCCGCCTATTGTTTCCCTTGGAATAGGAAGACCAGCGTGGAATTGTCGGAGAAAGTGGTCAAGACCTCGGCTGAGCTACCACCTGAAGACGATGAATTCGAGACAGCAGGACTAGAGAAAATCAAATCGACCGATGTTAAACCACCCAGACTGAAGGATGCTAAGGTTGCACTGGAAGGCAAATTGTATCGACATGCTACTGGTAGAGATAATCCGAATCCACATCGATGATGACATACTGGATGAAAGAGGTAGGCCCGATCCCTCTAAACTGGACCCGTTGGCAAGGCTCGGCGGAAGGCAATACACTTCTCTGACCGAGGCTTGGGAAATTATTCGTCCTGATTGATTTTTCTTCGCCGGTAGTTGAAACCCACTATAACCAAAACGGAAACAATTGGCATCATTATACTGGGAAATTCAGGGATTCCAGCATTGTTTTCATACCAAGCTATCGTGTCATCTTCGATGAATGCTACAATAATATCCATGTCACCGTCATTGTCCATGTCTGCCACAAATAAACCGTACGGATCCCATCCACTGGTTGCAATATCTGCCGCGGTCCAGTCGAGAATGCCATCGTCATCGGTATCACCTAGGTTCTCATACCAAGCTGTCGTGTTATCTCCACCTGATACTGATACAATGTCCATGTCGCCATCATTGTCCATGTCGGCCACGAATACAGCTGCTGCTCCATCTGCACTGGTTGCAATCTCTCTCGCGATCCAAGGAGGGCCGATTGAGGTGCCTGTTGTATACTCATACCATGCTATCGTGTCATCCTCTGCTGATGCTGAAACAATATCCATGTCACCATCATTATCCATGTCGGCTGCAAAAACACTATTTGCGCCGTCTGCATCAGTTACAATGTTTTCCGCATCCCAACTTGGATTCGCATTACCATCGTTCTCATACCACGCTATAGTATTATCACCCTCTGATGCAGAAACAATATCCATGTCACCATCGTTGTCCATGTCCGCTACGAAAACGCTTCTTGCACCATCGGCATCAGTTGCAATATCTTCCGCGCTCCAGTCGAGGTCGCCATCGTCATCAATATCACCCAGGTTCTCATACCACGCTATTGTATTATCCTCTGCTGATGCAGAAACAATATCCATGTCTCCATCATTGTCCATGTCCGCTGCGAAAACATAACACGCGCCGTCTGCATTGGTATCAATAACTGCCGCAGTCCAACCACCATTTGATGGGCTTCCATCATTCTCATACCACGCTATTGTATTATCACCCTCTGATGCTGACACGACATCCATGTCACCGTCATTGTCTATATCTGCCACAAATACACTCTGTGCACCAAGTGCCTCAGTATCAATTGGGTGCTTGGTGAAACTCTCACTACCATCATTCTCATGCCACGCTATAGTACTATCATCAGCTGATGCTGACACGACATCCATGTCACCGTCATTGTCTATATCTGCTGCAAAAACACTGAATGCGCCATCTGTATTGGTATCAATATCTGCCACACTCCAATCTGGGTCGAAACTGAAGGTTGCTGTATTTTCCCACCAAGTGATATCATCCGCAAGATTTGCAGCACCTAGAACATCAATGTCTCCATCACCGTCCACGTCTATGGCATAAACATTTCTCGCACCATTAAAATTGCCTTCAATCGTATTCTCAGTGAAATTTCCACTGCCATCATTTTCCCACCATGTAACGTCATCTGCTGTGGTTGCTGCACTTAATATATCAATATCTCCATCAAGATCAATATCTTCTGCATAAACACCCCAGGCTCCATTAAACGAAGAATCGATTACCCGTTTAGTGAAACTCTCACTACCATCGTTTTCCCACCAAGCAATTGTGTCTGTACTTCCTCCCGCTGAACCTATGACATCCATGTCACCATCATTATCAATATCAGTGGCATAAACCGAATGGGCCGTACCAAAACTAGTTTCAATATTGTTTTGAGTCCAGCCACTACCTGTGGGTGTCCCATCATTTT
>Ga0209554_1001608_pt1 | contig 16923 bp, 16 predicted proteins | sample MarorgKNORR_S2LV_5_FD_188221 | JGI IMG/M metagenome (GOLD analysis project Ga0209554, IMG submission 188221) | Marine microbial communities from the Southern Atlantic Ocean, analyzing organic carbon cycling - Bottom_A/KNORR_S2/LV (SPAdes) (version 2) | ecosystem: Environmental > Aquatic > Marine...
CCGGGAGATTACCGGTAGTGATGAGGAATTGGGAGAGTGGTTGTATTGGTTGAGCATCCTGGGTGAGCCCTCTCTGGATGAACCCTGGGGCTGGCAGATCGACGGCCATCATCTAAACGTCAACTGCTTCTTGTTGGGTGGACGGATGGTGATGACTCCCATGTTCATGGGGTCCGAACCGGTGGCAGTCGATATTGGCAAGTACGCCGGAACTCGGGTCTTCCAAGCAGAAGAGAGTACCGGGTTAAATCTGGCCCGTACCCTTTCCGTAGAGCAGCGGCGCAAAGCGATACTTTCGGAAGATGTCCCATCCGGGGTCTTCACCGCAGCGTTCCGCGATAATTTTGAACTTCGATACGAAGGCGTTAGATTTGATGATCTAACTAGCCAACAGCAAGCATTAATGTTCGAGTTGATCGGCACCTATGTTAACCGGATGCGTTCCGATCAGGCCCAGCTCAAACTGGATGAGATCAAGCAACATCTCAATAAAACCTACTTCGCCTGGATGGGTGGAACTGAAGAGGAAAGCGTTTTTTATTACCGTGTACATAGTCCGGTGATACTTATCGAGTTCGACCACCAGAACGGGATCTTCCTGGACAACGACGCGGCATCACGAAACCACATCCATACCGTGGTGCGGACCCCAAACGGAAACGACTATGGCAAAGACCTGTTGCGACAGCACCGGGAGTCCAACCACTCTCACGGTTAACGTTGGTAGCACGATGGCCGGAACACCCCCAACCTTAGCCCTAACGGTTCGACCCAACGAAGGGCCCCTCCACGCGCCAGTGGATAACCAATCCACACTGTTCTTGACAGACGGACCTTGAATTCCAGCCTCGTTACTTTAGGTGGTCACTATCCGTTGAGGATATGCCGCTAAAACAACACCCACTCCGAGATCACCGGCCGCCTACAAATCATATGACACTATCGGCAAATAAATTTAGTGGTCTCACCACCGGCCACGATTGTGCCCAGGGTCTAGAGTAGCGTACGAAATTCAATCTGCGGCCAGCACTCTCTACACTAAGCCCACGCCTTCCTAGCTGGTAGCGCGTAATCCTCCCGCCCTTACCCGTGGACAAACTCGCTATGTCCGACGTACTATTCCCTCCATACTGGCCAGCGACAGAATCGGACGAGGATTAAGCGCATCCTATACGAGGCGGCTGTTCAGCGAGTTAGTATTCCCCAGGTTGCTAAACTGGGGAATCGATTCACCCTGATGATAAATCGCTTCTTCGAAATCGCTCCATTGCCTTCGGCGAGGTCCTTTAATTGGAGGAGACCAGCATGAGTCAACCTAGCTCAGATCACGCCCAGGACCATACGGACGTGCCCTCGGATCCGGCCCTACGAGTCAAAGCGCTCGAGTCGCTACTGGTAGAAAAGGGGCTGGTGGATCCAGAGGCACTGGACGTTCTGGTGGATACGTACGAGAACAGAGTTGGTCCGCGCAACGGGGCACAAGTAGTCGCCCGGGCCTGGGTAGACCCGGCCTACAAGCAGCGCCTGCTTGAAGACGGCACTGCGGCGATAGCAGAGTCCGGCTATTCCGGCGGGCAGGGCGAGAAGCTCACCGTTGTGGAGAATATGTCCTCGGTCCACAATGTCATCGTCTGTACCTTGTGTTCATGCTATCCCTGGCCCGTATTGGGCTTGCCTCCAACCTGGTACAAATCCTTCGCCTATCGTTCTCGGACCGTGATCGATCCCCGAGGCGTGCTTAGCGAACTGGGATTGGATCTGCCCAAAGACATCGAAGTGCGGGTCTGGGACAGCAATGCGGCTTCCCGCTATTTCGTGTTGCCGGAGAGACCTGAAGGAACAGAATCAATGAGCGAGACCGACCTGGCAACGCTGGTGACTCGGGACTCTATGATTGGAGTCGCGATGGTAGCCTCACCAACCGTGGGAGGTGTCTCATGAACGGCATCCACGATATGGGCGGCATGCACGGGTTGGGTGAGATCGGATACAAAGAGAGCGCGCCTGGCTACGATGAGCCATGGGAAGTAAGATTGTTCGCGCTGGTGCAGGCCATGCGAACGGGCGGCTTGCGAGCGTATATCGAGGGCATTCCAGCCCCAGATTATCTTCGCATGGGGTATTACGAACGCTGGTACACCGCGCTCATTACGCGAATAATCGAGAGAGGTTCCGTCACCGTTGCCGAGGTCGATAGTGGCCGAGCGGATCCAGCATCGGCGAAGGCGACACCGGCGCTGACACCGGAGATCGCTCGTGATCTTCTCTCCAGATCTACCAAGACGGAGCAGGACATCGAACTTGCGCCGCGGTTTCATGTCGGAGATTCCGTACGCGGGCGGAACATGAACCCGGCCACCCACACTCGCATGCCGCGTTACACTCGTGGCAAGACTGGCGTCGTAGAACGTGATCGCGGTGTCTTCGATCTGCCTGACATCGAGCAAACATCAGCGGAACCCAAGCCGCAGCACGTCTATCTGGTTCGCTATACCGGGCAGGAATTATGGGGACAGGAAGCGCCTCCGAACGACTCGCTGTACATCGATATGTGGGAGGACTACCTTGAGCCGGCCTGACACGCACGACGTAGCGGAGCGGTTCGCGGGGTCACCGCTTTTGCCCCGAGACGATGAGGGGCCGGTGTTTGCGGAACCATGGCAAGCGCAGGCGTTTGCCATGGCCGTGCAGTTGTCGGCGGATGGGCACTTCACCTGGTCGGAGTGGGCGAAAGCCCTTGGCGAGCAACTCCAAGCGGCAGTCAAGCGCGGCGAACCTGATGATGGCTCGCGATATTTCGAACACTGGATCACTGCGCTCGAACAGCTGGCGACGGACAAGAAGCTGACCGATCTAACCGCTATAAATGACCGCAAGGAAGCGTGGGCAGACTCATATCGCCATACGCCGCACGGTCAACCGGTAGAACTTGGAGCGCGATTCCGATAGGCTAGCATTTAGGCTCTGGATGCCGGGGGAAATCCCCCCAACCCCCCTTTCGTAAAGGGGGGTTTTTGGCGGCTACTACTCGGTTACTACGGTGAAGGGGAGAAAATCATGGCAAAGGCCAGACCACTGCGGACGTCGATGTATGTTCCGGGCAACAAGGAAGACTGGATGCGCAAGGCGCCCCAGTACGGAGCCGACGCGCTGATCTTGGACCTGGAAGACTCGGTGCCCGTGCCCAATAAGGCAGAGGCTCGCGCCTTGGTTCGCAAGATGCTGGAAGAGTTGGGCGGCGAGAAGCCTACTCTTACGGTCCGGGTGAACCGGTTGGAGACGGGCCTCACCGGAAGTGACTTAGAAGCCATCACCTGCCCCCAACTCTACGGGGTGCTGCTCCCCAAGGTCGAGAGTCCCGCCGATGTGGTGGAGGTTGATAACCTTCTCTCTTATTTCGAGCGCAAAGCTGGTATGGAAGTAGGGTCTATCTTCATCGACCCCGGCCTGGAGACGGCCCAGAGTATTCGTCAGTCATACGAGATCGCAACTGCCTCTTCCCGCATTGCCCACATGGGGGGCAGCGGCGGCAAGGGCGGTGATACGTCCCGTTCCATCGGGTTCCAGTGGACTCCCGAGGGGCTCGAAACTCTGTACCTCAAGTCCAAGGTTTTGATCGACGTAAGGTCAGCCGGTGTTCCATATCCCATGAGCGGAGGCTGGTTCGACATCCACGACTTAGAGGGCCTCCGGGCCTTGGCGGTACAACTGCGGCAGTTGGGTTACACCGGTATGCACCTGATACACCCGTCCCATGTCCCGGTGGTCAACGAAGTGTTCTCACCCACGCCGGAAGACGTGAAGCATTGGCAGGGCTTGGTAAAAGTCATGGAAGAGATGCGGTCCACCGGCGGGGCGGCCATTACCTTTGGCGGAGACATGGTGGACATTGCCCATGAGGAGACTGCACGGACGATGCTGACCATAGCCAAAGAGATGGGGATAGAAGGCGCGTAGATTCCCAAGGATCGCGTCGCAAGCAGAACGATTGCATTCGCCTTTTACGGAAAATCCGCCTCAGGAAACCGGCAGCTCCCGGCCTGTGTCCGACGCCTCTTTGATCGTATCGATAAAGCGATGCAGGTCAACTGCGGTATCGAACGTCGGCAGGCGGTTCTCCCCGGTCCGGATCGCCTCGGCAAACAGGGCATACATCTGACCCACGTTGTACGGATCGCCGCGGGGGAAGTCGGCCGGGACATATTCGAAACGCTCGGGTATCGTCAGGTCCTTCAGTTCGGGGCTTCCCTGCGCTCCTTGTACACGTAGCATTTCGCCGCGCTGAGACGAGACGCTGCCGGTGGTGACCAGCGTGCCTTCCCGGCCGTAGATCTCCATCCGAAAGCCGCCACCGGCCCAGCGGACAGCACCGACATGGACCGACGCCGCCGCGCCGCTCTCTAGCTGTCCGCATACCCGCACGTTGTCCGGGGAGGTGACGTCCACCATCTTCTGAGTGTCGGTCTCATAAACTTGCTGTATCTGGGTCGTGACCATGCACGACACCCGCGTGAAATTACCCGCCACGAAGCGCAGGGCGTCGATGACGTGCCCGTTGGCGATGGTCAGGGTGTTCGCACCGAGGCTGGCGTCGAGATTCCAATTGCGGCTGGAAGGGCGTTGCAGGGAGCCGTCACGCATCGTGGTGAGATTGCAGGACAGCACGTCGCCCACATAGCCACCCTCGATCAGCTCCTTGATGTATAGCAATGCCGGGCTGACTCGCGATTGCAGGCCAACGACCGTCTGTACCCCCTTGGCCCGGGCAAGCGCCGCCAGTTCTTCCGCTTCGGCAGTAGTGCGGCCCAGCGGCCATTCGGTGTAGACATGCTTGCCGGCTTCGATGGCGGCCTTAGTAGGCTCATAATGCAACGGCACACGGATGACCACGGCCACCGCGTCGATCTCCGGCGACGCCATCATTTCCCGGAAATCGTGGAAGGCGAACTTGGCTCCAAAATGTTGGCGCGCCTCTTCCGCGCTCTCAGGCCTGGAGGTGCAAACCGCAGTCATCTCAACATCCGGGCTGGCCATCAGCGCCGGGAAATGCGACTGGACTGACCAGGTCGAGTTGATGTTAGCTCCCACGAACCCCAAGCGAATCTTATCTGTCACGGCGAATACTCCTATAAGTGGTGGAATCCTGCCTGATTCTAGAGATGGCAGCGCGACGCGTCAATCGTTGTGGAGAGCTGATTTAGCCATAGCAGAGGATATGGACGGCACACCGGAACTGGAAGTGTTTAGTACTCGGCGGCCAACCCTTTTAAAATCAGCGTGGCTTCAGACAGATTCACTAGGTCACCCCGTTGGTTGATGCCTTTGATTCGGCATTCGATAACCCGCCGGGAGTCTCCGTCTTTTGTGGTCGTCAAGTCACCCACAGAAGTCAATTCGCCTTGGAAGGTCACAGTGTCGCCGGCCCGAAATGGCTCGATCACCCGTAGCAACAGGCGGCCTCCGTGGAAAGACCCCAGGGTGAACGACTTCTGGAGCATCTGGTCCACGTAGGACATGGCGGCCTCACCGGAGACGACTTTGCCGCCGAACATGCTCCGGCGGGCGAACTCTTCATCGGTGTGGATGTTGATCGGATCGTGCTTTCCGGCCAGACGAAAGGCATCTTTCTCGTCGATGTTCTCTTGACTTGCCTGGATGTTCAGAGGCGAGAGTTGATCCCCCAGGTCTCTGACCCCCTCCCAGGAAAACCGCTCCCGCGGGGTGTCCGGTGAAGACGGCCGCACCTTCCTTGGCTCCCGGGCCGGGTCTTTGGCGTCCTTGGCATAGTCAAAGATACATGTGTAGTCGTATCGGGCCACTTCCTCTCCGTTCTGATTCGTTGCCTCCACTCGAAAGGTAACGAACCTGCTGCCCCGTCGAACGTATTTTTCAAGTACACGGCGGGTGGAGGTAATGGTATCTCCAGCCAACACGCCACGGGACCATCGTATCTCGCACTTGGCGAAAGGGGTTTGGCGCCGGGCCGTTGTTGACCATTCCAGAGCCACGAAGCCGTTGGCCTCAGCGATCTCTTCCCGTAATAACGGAGCGTAGGTGAGGACCATGGTGGGCATCGGAACCGAAGGCCACTCCTGACAAGTGCCGCTGGGGGTGAATCGGGAACTGAAGTTCTGAGCGGCCGAAGCATACCGGGAGATGTCTTCCTTGGTGATTGTCACAGTTGTCGGACTACCCGATTGTCCGGGTTCCACCGCGTCGTAGCCCCACAGTTTTTCCGGCTGTTCTACCACTTCGAAGTCACTTCCCCAAAGGATATTTGATGACCTCCGGAGGTCGCTGCCCAGGTAACGCCCCGAAGGGTTCGAGGCCGATCCTGAAGCGTAGGGATGATTGAAGAGCGTAGCAAAACACTATGATCCACGAATTTTACGCCAGGAATAGGGCGATTGTCCAAGCACAAGTAGGGAGTATACGATCTACCTCTTCGGACGACTTCCGTGAAACACGCCTTGTGAGGAGTGTGTTGTCAGTGCATACTGAATCCCGCTGACGACATCGTTTAGATGGCAATCCGAACGACGATCGGACAAGAATTGCACTGAATCACATGCCGATGGAGGACATTTGACATGCCGTTCTACGAAAGAGGGTCCACCCGTATCTACTACGAAGAGGCCGGGTCCGGCTTTCCCTTGCTAATCATCCCGGGCGGCGGACTTAATGGCACGCTGTCATCCTTGCAGTCGCCCTTCAACCCTATGGAAAGGTACAAAGACGACTTCCGATGCATCGCCGCCGACCGGAGGAACGCCTATTCCGGCCAGTCCAGTGGCCCGCTGGAGATCGACCGCCCCTGGGATTCCTACTGTGATGACCACCTCGGGCTGATGGATCACCTCGGCATCCATAGGTTCGGGGTCATCGGTTTCTGCGTCGCAGGACCGATGATTCTCAACCTGATTAAGAATGCCCCGGATCGCGTAGTCGCGGCCGCAATGATGCAACCCAGCGGTTATAGGCCGGAGCTCCCGAATAATTTCTACGACAACAACATGGAGGGCTGGGGGCCGCCGCTCTGCGAGCAGCGTGCTGACTTGACGATGGACATGGTCAGTGACTTCCTCACCAGCATGTACACCAATCACCCCGGCTTCGTATTCTCCGTCGACCGGGATTTCGTGCGTTCTATGCAGACGCCACTGCTTATAGCGCCCGACGACGTACCGTCGCACCCATACAAGATGGCTATGGAAGTCGCAGACCTTGCCCAGAACTCTGAGGTGACGATTTATCCCTGGAAAGATTCTCCAAAGCGCATCGACGAGGTCGTAGAACACGCGCGGCGCTTCCTCAAGGCCCACGTACCCGTCACGGCGTAGAAGCCAACTGTGGAAGAGGGGCTAAATCCCCCCAACCCCCCTTTCGTAAAGGGGGGCTTTGGCTGCTTGTTACTGGAGTTTTCTCATTCTCTGGTAACCGGTTAAGGCGCCGTTTTTTGAACGGCGTGTTTCTGGACCGCCCGGGTGATCTCTTCTAGGGCGCGGTCGATCTCTTGCTCGGTGGTGTACCGGCCCACCGAGAAGCGCAGGGTGCCCATGGCGTATTCCATCGGCACCTGCATGGCTTCTAACACACTGGAGACTTCCACATGGTCGCTGTGGCAAGCGGCCCCCGCCGAAGCGTAGACACCCTGTAGTTCGTCGAGAATGACGTTCGCTTTCATGCCCCGGAAGCTGACGCTGAGAGTGTTGGGTAGACGTATGGTTGGATGGCCGTTGATCCGTATGTGCTCGAATCGCTCGCCGATTCCGGCTTCCAACCGGTCACGCATGGACTGCATGCGCCGGTGATATTCCGTCAGGTTGTTCTTCACCAACTCGCAGGCCTTGCCCAGACCGACCATCTCAATGACGTTCTCGGTCCCGGCCCGCCAACCCATCTCATGGCTGGCGCCGTGCATCAGCTTTTCCAAGCGCACGCCGGCACGGATGTACAACGCCCCGATGCCCTTGGGCGCGTAGACTTTGTGTCCGGCGATGGACAAAAGGTCCACTCCCAGATCGTCCGCGTTGACCGGTATCTTACCCAGCGATTGGGCACAGTCGGCGTGAAGCAGCACTCCCAATTCCCTGGTGATCTTGCCTATCTCTTCCAAAGGTTCGATGGTGCCGACCTCGTTGTTGGCGTGCATGATGGAAACCAGTATCGTCTCGGGAGTGATCGCATCCGCCACCTGTTGGGGGGCCACCATGCCAAACTCGTCCACGGATAGGTAGGTTACCCGGCCGCCCTGTTCTTCCAAGTAACGGCACACCTCCAGCACCGCCGGGTGCTCCACCGATGAAGTAATGATGTGGTTTCCCTTTTCACGGTAAGCGCCGAAAACCCCCTTGATGGCGTGGTTGTTGGACTCAGTGCCTCCGCTGGTGAAGATGACTTCGTCCTCTTTAGCGCCCAACATCTCCGCCAGTTGCCGCCGAGCGTTATCCACCGCCTGCTTAGCGGCCACGCCCGGCACGTGGGTGCTGGATGGGTTGCCGTACTGCTCGTGAATATAGGGCAACATGGCCTCGGCCACTTGGGGGTCGATGGGAGTTGTGGCGTTGTAGTCAAGATAGATGTGATCCATTATGAGCACCTGCTTGTGGGATGATGCGTTGATCTTCATTGAGGCAAATATATACCAAACCGCCACGGCCGGGTAGGCCGCCGTCGGTATGATCCGCTTAAAGAAAGCGTTTAGGATATAAGGTGTCGCAGAAACTCCATGCGGCTCCCACCGTTTTAAACGCTGCGCCAGCCAAAGACACAAACCTGCTAATATGACCGGCGACGTCCCTTTGGAACCCCCAACAGTGTCGTCGCTTCGTGCCTTTGGACCAACCGGCGTTTCCGGAAACTCAAAACGCTAGATATCTCGGCAAAGAGTAGCTCGTCCGTGGGATCGGAGATCCGTTACCTCATTTGGGTTCGTATGAATCTGTGGTTAACTTGCCAAACCCTCTCGAGAATCATCAAGAATTCTAGGCTCGAATCACAATAAATGGAGATAAGTCATGAGTCTATTCCTAGTACGAAACCGTCGGATCACAACCTTTGGGTTGATCTTGGTATCCGTACTTTTCTTAGGCATAGGCTGCGCCGGCGCGACGGGACCATAGGGGCCCGCAGGCCCGGCGGGAGCTATGGGCACTGAAGGCGCCGCCGGTGCGACGGGACCTGCTGGCCCCGCGGGACCGGCAGGTCAACCACTCACTGCAGGTGATACCAGCGCCTCTGATCCCTCGATACAATCTGGCCAGAGCACCCAAGTCGAAGGCGAAGTGAAGATCGAGTGGCTGTCCTGGTCGTTCTTCCGGATTACCACACCCGGTGGGAAGGTCATCCTGACTAACCCCTGGTACACAAATCCAGACAGCAGTATCGGTCTTGACGACATTCCGGAGGCCGACATCATCCTGGTACCGGCGGGGCATCCCGACGAGGTCGGCAATGCCCGAGAGATCGCGGCGAAGACCGGCGCAACAATTGTCGCTTCACACGAGCTCGTTAACCTAGTCTGGAAAGACCCAGATGCGGGATTCGGCGCTCCGGTGATATTCGATGGCGTCACCATTAAAACGGAATCAGTCCAGCCGGGCACGACGGTCATGATCGATGGGGTCACCATCCGCGCCGTCACCGCGCTTCATGGCAACTGGAACACGGGCGGTCCGGCGATGGGGTTCTTCATCACTTTGGAGAACGGTTACACCATCTATCACAGCGGTAGTACCGATTTCACCTTGGACATGAAGCTGTGGGGTGAGTTGTTTAAACCAAACGCTGCGATTCTCTACCTGGCATCCGGCCAGAACCCCCGCGATGTCGCGATCATGGCGCAAATGCTGTCAGAGAATAATCCCAATCTCAAGACAATACTGCCCCAACACCACCGGCTTAATCCGCCGGAAGGGCGTTCCCCGGCCGATCTCGGGAAAGCGATGGCGGAGCTCGGGCTGGACATGGAACTACTCGACCCCCAGATCGGCGAAGTCTACACGGTATCGAAATAACCGGGGCGTGGGCTGGTTGATTATTCCCGGAAAAAAAGGGGCCTCCTTTCGGTGCGTCCTCGGGCGACCCCACTAACCTCGAGCTACGGTGATTGGAGAGAGCTAAGAGGGTTGCGATTAGTGATCACTTGCCGAGACGAAGAAACGGCACCCAATACACTACACGTATATGGGTCGTTACCCTCGGCAACGCCGGTACCTAGGCTCTTGCCTTTGAGCAGACGGTTGGCTGCACTGCGGGCTTCTCTAGTTGAAGTCTAGAAATCCACTCTAATTTAACCCTCCACGGATTTTGGACTTAGCTCCAAATTACAATCCATCAACTTACGAATCGGAGGAGCCCTATTCGGCTGGAAGGAAAGATCGCGTTAATCACCAGGGCGGCCACCGGAGTGCAGAAGAACTAATGGGGATTGGCGAAGCCACCGCCTGGTTATTCTTCTGGGGAAGGCGCCAAGGTTGTTTTAACCGATGTCAATGACCAAACAGGCCTTCGATTAACATCGAGCTCAACAACTTTCCAATAAACGATCAACCATCATGCACGTTAAATCAAACAATCGCGTTTAAGTTCCGGTTATTCAGATTCTCTGTCTAAACCACCACAAATTGCCCCATCATGCCCGCGTCTTCATGTTCCAAAATGTGGCAGTGGAACATATACGGGTTAACCGGGTCGGAGAAGTCACTAAAATGGGTGATAAATCTGACAGTTTCGCGAGGCATGACCAACACGGTGTCTTTCCAGCCTGATTCATTCTCTGCCGGAGGCGATCCGTCTCGTGTCAGAATCAGAAATTGGATGTCATGGACATGAAACGGATGAGGCAGGTCTGAATGGTTGGTGACTTCCCAGATCTCGGTATCGTTCAGTTTGATCGTCTCATCGATCCGATCCATATCCATACTCTTTCCATTGATCTTCATGGGCCCGGAAAACCCCATTTCTAGCACGAAAGGCCGGGTCCCGGCGGCCTGGCCTTCTTGAAGACGGTTGATCGAGACCAGGGAGGCAGGCAGAGCAGTGATGGGGTTGGAGGATGCCTCCTTAATATCAATGGTCATGATGTCAAAATCTGAATCATCAAGAGCGTTAGAAAGCCAGATCGGGTTGATGTTGTCCAGCTCCTATGAAAAGCTCATCAGCCGGATCTGGCTATTTTCCTCACCGCTAAAATCGACTAATATTTCCGCTCGCTCGCCGGTAGATAACCTCAATCTAGTCAAAGGCACCGGCCTTTCTAATAGCCCACCATCGGTGCCGATCTGATGAAATCGACGATCATCGCTGAAGCCAAAATTGTAGATTCGGGCGTTGGAGCCGTTAAGCAGGCGAAAACGGACGAATTGCGCCGGGGCGTCGAACACTGGAGTTACCGCCCCATTGACTAGAAGCTGATCTCCTTTCACACCCATATGGGTGCCGAGATAATTGAACGAACCATCAGCATTTAAAATCTTGTCCTGAATGATCAACGGGATGTCATCCGTCCCATATTGGTCAGGTAGGGCCAATTCGTTCTGGGGGTCTTTGACGATAAAGAGTCCAGCCAGACCGTGGTAGACGTGTTCGGCCGTTTTGCCCTCCAGATGGGGGTGATACCAAAAGGTGGCCTCTTCATTCATGATCGTGTATTGGGCCTGCCAGGTATCACCATTCTCGATTCTTTGATGTGGGCCCCCATCCATGATTGCCGGTAGATGTATCCCATGCCAATGAGTAGTCGTCGGTTCACCTTATTGATTTGTGACATTGATGACGACCTCGTCTCCTTTGCGCATGAGCAGAGTAGGGCCAAGAATATTCCCGTTGTAGGCGAATGTGGCGGTTTGCTTCCCAGGCACATAAGTCATGGAGCCTGGTTGCATGATCAAGTCGTAGACTTGTTTCCCATTGATCTCTGTACCGGTTAACAGTTCCGGGATGGGTAAACGTTGACCACTGATCACGTCAGCAGCTGTTGAAGAAGGATTCTCGTCGTTCAAGAAATGGTCGCGTACTAGGTAACCCCCGCCCATCAACACAACAGCGCCAACGGCGAAGACTTTCAAGAAAGTCCGGCGTGACATGTGGAGTAGTTTCATAATGTCATCCTCTTCCAAGGCGTTGAGCCACTGCCAATATCCGGTCGGGCTGTAAACACCGGTTTTTCATGACTAGCGCTCCCCTAGGCGCCGAACCATCTCGACGAAACACTGGTCCGCGATTACCGGTTAGGATACTCCCCAGTGTTATAATCCACCACCGGCAGACTTCTGAAGGCAAAACTGGCTTAACTTCGGAAGTCCACTTATTGTCACCACGGAAAAATATAATTCCACCTACTCGGGCCCTCTGTGGTGAAATCGAGCCGTTCAGATTGAGGAGAATTCATGCGTACCAACACCACCAAAGCAAAGCTGTCCGAAGGGAAAGTAGTCTTCGGGGCGATCATCAACCGTTACGCTCCGGATCAGGTTGAACTCTTCGGCGCTCTCGGCTACGACTTCGTGATGATCGATTGTGAGCACGGTCCCATGGATCTGGACCAGGTAGAGCACATGGTCCGAGCCGGAGAGGTATTCGGCATCACTCCCATCACCCGGATCCCGAACCATGCCGACGACACGATTCTACGGTATCTAGATCGGGGAGTGCAGGGCATCATCGTGCCCCACATCAACACCCGGGAAGACGCCGACGCCGTGGCCCGGGCGGCCCGTTATTATCCTGAAGGACACCGTGGAGTCGGCGGGGGACGCGCCCACGACTACGGGGTAGGCACAACCCGCGACGAGTCAACGGCCTGGATAAACTCCCAGATGCTGGTCATACCCATGGTGGAGGAAACGGAGGCGGTGGAAAATCTGGACGCCATCCTGAGTGTGCCGGGAGTGGACGTATTGCACGTGGCTGCCGGGGACCTGGGACAGAGCATGGGTAATCCAGGTCCCGGGGACGTGCGCCGCTTAATGAGTCAGGTTATACCCAAGATAAGGGCCGGAGGCGTCAACGTGGGAGTGGGCGGCAACAACCCCGCGGATGCCGCCGGAATCGCCGAATTCATCAAACTGGGCGCCAACTTCGTGACTGTATCCGCCCAGGGACTGCTGCGTCTCGGGGCCGAAGACTTTAGGAAGCGGGTGGACGCGGCGCTTCAGTAGCTTTGATCGAGCTTGCTCTAGCGATGTGATGTCCTTCGACAAGCTCAGGACTAACGGGAAAGGAGACTCTCACCGGTCGCGGTGATTTTATCCAATCACTTGGCACCAGGTTCTAGGCCGGTTCCACACTCCCTACCGTTCGTGGTGAGCCTGTCGAACCACTGGGCACACCGTTCTAGACCGGTTCCTGGCCCGCATCCGACTCTTCGGCATCTGGCTCCTCCGGATCAGGTTGTGGGTTGGCCGCCGCTTGTTGCTGCTGAGCGGCCCACTCCTGATACCAACTCCGGAAGTCGGCCAGAGCCGGCGGGGCGACGAAAAATACTTCAATGTCCTTGGCGAACTGCACCTGGTGGCGTTCATTGATCATCAGCAGACCAAGCTCGTTCTCTCCCAGGGTTTCGTCAATCTGAGACCCGATCTTCTCGTATCTGCTCTTGTTACGTTCCGCCATCCATTCGTTAAGGGCCAGAGACACCTTTTCGGTCATCAATGGGACCATCAAGCACCGTTGGAGGTCCAAGGCCTCCATCAAAATCTCCTGATCTTCGGTAGCTTCCAGGGCTGCTCCCGCCTGACACTTGGCGGCTATCAGCCCATGGCTCCGCTGATCCATTGCCTCCAGTTGTTTCAGCCCCTCGTCTCCACCCGAAGTCAGGCTTTCGTGGTAGATGTGGCTCAAACCGCCCAGCTTGGACTCCAAGTCCGATATCTGGGCTTGAACTTGCTCCCAATAGCGCATCAAGATGGCCTTTCCTTCCTCGGACCCGGTTGGCGGGCCATACAACAATGGCACCAGCATCAACTTTCTTTTGCCACTGAACCGGTCGGTGCTGGGCCGCTCCATGCGGGATAATTCTTGAGACATGAGTCACCTCCAAGAAAGGGGAGTTAGGTCCCCAGGAAAAGCAGTGTGGGCTGATGTAGCGACGGAAGTTATTCTAGCAAAATGTTCGGACCTGCCGGCGGTTTTACTCCGCGGCAATCCCGCTAAGAGGCAATGTAATGACAAAGGTGGAGCCCGAGGGTTGACCCTCTTCTTCCCCCTCGGTCCTGGTTTCTATCCGGATGTCCCCGCCGTGGCCTCGAACGATCTCCCGGGCGATGGCCAGTCCCAAGCCGGTGCCATGCTCTTTACCCGAGGTGACGAATGGTTCAAAGATCCTGGGTCTGAGGTCTTCAGGAATCCCGGTACCCGTGTCCGTCACGGCCAACTCCCAGGAATCACCCAGGACTCGGCTGCTCATGGTCAATGTCCCGCCTTTGGGCATGGCGTCGGTAGCGTTCCCCGCGATGTTTATGACGACCCGCCGCAAACGGTCGGCGTCGATATGCACCGGCCCCCGATGCTCAAGTTCGGTGATCAAGGACACGTTGGATGCTTCAACGTCCTCCCGAAGAAATTCGATGATCCGGTCCAACCATGGGCCAACCTGGACCTCTTGCGGTTGCAGGCTGATATTGCCCCTGGAGTAGTCCAGCAGTTCCTGGGTCATGGCAAGAAACCGGTCCACGTCCTCCAGTATCAGGTCGGAGAACGTCTGCCGCCGGCCGGGGTCCATGTCCGGGTTGGCCAACAACTCGGCGAATCCCCGGATAACCGACATGGGTTTTTTCAGATCGTGGATGATGGAGGAGGCCATCCGGCCGATGACCGACAACTGCTCGGACTGGACCATACGCTCGACCAAGCGGGCGTTCTCGATCGCGATGGCCGCTTGGTTGGCGACAACCTCCAAAAGGCGGCCGTCAGTCTCAGTGAACCTGGGTCCTCCCCGCTTGTTTATCACTTCCAACACGCCCAAGAGTTCTTCCCGCCTCTTGATGGGCGTAGCCAAGATACTGCGGGTGGTAAACCCCGTTCTTCTATCGTTGGTAGGGTCCCAGCGGGGGTCGTTCTGGGCATCTTCCACCAGAACAAAGGTATTGGTTGATGCTGCAGCCCCAAGGATTCCCTGCTCTATAGCCTGACTCAGATGCCGGACGCTCTCGCTTTCCTCGCCGGAGGCGAACTTTATGTGCAGCCGGTTGTCCTCTTGGTCGTAAAGGGCGATGCAGCTGGCTTCAGCCTCCACCGCAGCCTCCGCCTCCTGCATAATCAGGGTCAGCAAGTCCTCCAGGTTATCGATGGAACTGATAAACCTGTTAACCTGATAAAATGTGTCGACCTGCAACCTGAGGACTTCAGTCTCACGTTGCGGACCCGCGCTGCTGCTCATATGACCCACGTACCCCGATTGATATCGGCCAGGACCAACGGGGAATCGTACTGTCGCTAGTATAACTCCGAAAGCGGAGGCAAGTCAGCCTGGAAAAACACCATAGTTGTACAGGGGTTTACCCATACCTGATATCCCTAGCGGTTCCAGGTAACTCCACATTTTGTCGGAAGGGGCCGTCATATGCGGTTGCCCTTATTCGGGATAATGTGGTAAATTACGCTCAGTTGTAATTAGCCACAAGGAGTCTTGAATGGCCTACGTAACCCCAAGGGAGGGGGAAAACCCCGAGAGCCTGGTCAACCGGTTCCGCGCATCAGTCCAGCATTCCGGAATTCTCCGAGAGCTAAAGGACCGCCGGTTCTTCCGCTCCAAGGCGCAGAAAGAACGCTTGGCCGCCCAGCGTGCCGCCCGCCGGCGACGCCGTCAACACCGCCGCTAAGCCCGCCTGGTCCTGCTCTTGAATCCCACCTAGTCTAGGCAGCAGCCGCTGCTTGAATGTATCAAGCAGCGCTCCGAATTTTGGCTTGGTTCCGTATAAGCTAGACTTCCTCTCTTACACTCCACCACATCCACCTCACCCTAGCGCCCGGTCCAGGTCTTCGATCAAATCATCGGCATTTTCCAGACCTATGGATAGCCGTAGAAGGTTCTCCGGTGTTTGGCTGCCCGGCCCTTCGATGGATGCCCGATGCTCGATAAAGCTTTCCGTGCCGCCCAAACTGGTCGCCCGGGTGAATAGCTCCACTTTAGCCGCCACCGCCATCGCCTCTTCCCGTCCGCCTTTCACTTGGACGGATATCATGCCGCCGAACATCTCCATCTGCCGCGCCGCGATCTGGTGACCGGCATGTTCATCCAATCCTGGATAGTGAACTTCATCCACGCCAGAATGACGGCTGAGAAAGGCGGCTACTTTCGCCGCGTTCTCCGAATGGGCCCGCATGCGGTAGGGCAAAGTCCTGATGCCCCGCAAGACCAGCCAACAATCGAAGGGCGACGGCACCGCGCCCCCGGAAACCTGGATCCGCTTCACCTTGGAGAACAGCTCGTTTGCGGCGGCGCCGACCACGGCCCCTCCGGTCACGTCGCTGTGGCCTCCCAGGTACTTAGTGGTGCTGTGAACCACCAGCCCCGCGCCCAGCTCCAGGGGACGCTGTAGGGCCGGCGTGGCCCAGGTGTTATCGCAAACGCATTCGGCGCCCGCCCCTCGGGCAATCTCCGCCACCCGCTGGATATCCGTTACCTTAAGCAAGGGGTTGGAAGGGGTTTCGATCCATAACAACCTGGTGGCCGGGCGTATCGCGCGCTCTATCTGGGCCGGGTCGGTCATGTCTAGAAATGTTGTTTCCAGTCCCCAAGGCGCGAATATCTCGTTGAGCATCCGCGCCGTACCGTGGTAGACGTCATTCGGAGCAATAACGTGATCACCGGGTGACAAGGATTGGAACACCGCCATGCTGGCCGCGGACCCTGAAGCGAAAGCCGCCGCCGCCGCCCCTCCCTCCAAGGCAGCCAGACACTCCTCCAACATCGCCCTGTTT
>Ga0209554_1001609_pt1 | contig 16918 bp, 18 predicted proteins | sample MarorgKNORR_S2LV_5_FD_188221 | JGI IMG/M metagenome (GOLD analysis project Ga0209554, IMG submission 188221) | Marine microbial communities from the Southern Atlantic Ocean, analyzing organic carbon cycling - Bottom_A/KNORR_S2/LV (SPAdes) (version 2) | ecosystem: Environmental > Aquatic > Marine...
CCAAAAGGTCTTTGATAAATTTTTCCATCTTCTGTTCTACTAAATGGAACTCCATATCTTTCTAACTCAATAACTGCTCTTGGAGCCTCTTTGCATAAGTATTCAATACAATCTTGATCTCCAAGCCAATCTGCACCTTTAACTGTATCATACATATGCCAACGCCAATCATCCTCTCCCATATTTCCTAAGGCTGCCGATATACCTCCTTGAGCCGCAGAGGTATGGCTTCTTGTTGGAAACACTTTTGAGATACATGCTGTCTTTAAACCAGCTTCACTTAAACCAACAGCAGCCCTTAATCCTGATCCACCAGCACCAAGCACTACTACATCATATTCGTGATCAATAATTTTATAAGAACTCATATGGTTAAATTAAATATAATTATAACTGTAATTAAAGGAATGATTATAGCAAAGACAGTTAATGCTTTGGTTGCGACATTTTTTATTTTTTCATCATGAATATAGTCTTCAAAAATTGCACTAATGCTTAATGATGAATAAAAGAAAGCCACAATCATTAAAAGTGAAGTTAAAAATTTTGATGGTTGTGTAGAAAAAAAATTAACAATATCAACATAACCTTTGTCATAAATTAATACTAAATTAATAATAAACCAAACCATTAATGGAATAAGTATTATCGAACTTACTTTAAGAAATATCCATTTTTTAGTTGCATTAATCATATTAAAAAATTTGCTTACCAAATAAGTAGATTAATATTGTTAAAATAAGTGATCCAAAAATAACAATTAAACCTGTAATTTTTGAAGTTATGAGTTCAAAGCCATATCCAAAATCCCAAAACAAATGTCTGACTTCACTTAATATCTGAAAACTAAATGACCAAGTCAGACATAAGATGAAAAACTTACCTAAAAAAGATTGAAGAAAAAATTTAATATATTCATAATTTTCTTCACCCAGTAACAATAAAGCTATCCATAAGCAGACTAAAGTTAATGCTACTATATTTATTACGCCTGTAATTCTGCGTGAAATAGAAATTAACAAAGAAATATTCCAACTATAAATTTGAATATGGGGAGATAAAGGATTTTTGTTACTCATATTAAATATTTTTAATTAATGTTTCTGCTATTTCTACCGCGTTAAGAGCTGCACCTTTAAGTAAATTATCTGAAACAATCCATAAATTAATTGAATTAGGTTGAGATTTATCTTCTCTTATTCTGGATATAAAAGTCTCAAACTTATTTTCAGCTTCTGCTGGCGTTATATATCCACCATCCTTATGCTCATCCAATACTTTGCATCCTGGAGAACTATTTAAAACTGTTCTAATTTCATCTAATTTATATTTTTTATGAAACTCAACATTAACACTGGCAGCATGAGAAACCAAAACAGGTATTCTTACTGCTGTAGAGGTAATTTTAATTTTACTATCTAAAATTTTTTTTACTTCATCGTGCATTTTTTGCTCTTCTTTTGTATAACCATCTTCTAAAAAACTGTCGATATGAGGAATAGCGTTGAAAGCTATTTGTTTTGTAAAAAATTTAGAATTTAATTCCTTGCCTTCAAAAAAATCTTTTGTCTGAGATAATAATTCATCCATAGACGCTTTGCCCGCACCAGAAACAGATTGATAAGTTGAAGCCACAATTCTTTTGATTGCATATAAATCATGCAAAGGTTTCAAGGCAACAACTAATGGTATTACTGAACAGTTAGCATTAGCAATAATATTTTTTTTTTTATAATTTTTTAAATCTTTAGAATTTACTTCTGGTACAATAAGCGGTACTTCCGGATCCATTCTAAAAAATTTAGAATTATCAATAACAATTGTTTTTTGAGCTGCAATGGGTGCCCATTTATCTGCTATAGCGCTTCCAGCTGAAAAAAAAGCTATTTTTACACTTGAAAAATCAAAACTTTCTAGGTCATGGATAGAATGTTCTTTTCCTTTAAAATTAATTTTTTTACCAACACTTTTTGATGAAGCTATTAAAAATAATTCATCAATGGGAAACTGTTTTTTTTCCAAGACTTCTATAAGTCTCCTGCCAACATTCCCTGTTGCTCCTACAATTGCAATATTCATTTTGATATTCGCTAGTTTTTTATTGTTTATAACTAGATGAGTGGTAAATCGCAAACTTTTCCGCTAAAAGTATCACCGTTTATCTCAATTTTAAAGGATTGTGACTTCTCCCAAAATGACTTGTACATCATTGCAATACCAACGACTTTTTTAAATCGAGGAGAATAACAAGCAGATCTCAATTCACCTATTTTTTTATTTTTTTCATCTTTTAAATCTAAAGAACTAAAAGCTGCTGGTAACAACATATGATTATATGAAGTATATGCGGTTACTCCTTGTTTCTCTATTCTTGAAGTATAAGGCGTGCTTCTAATTCGTTTTGATTTTGCTATTGAATAATTTTTCATTTTTTATTTTTTAAAATAAATTCTTTTACTAATTTTCTCATTTCAAATGCTTTTTCAAAAATTACCATGTGTCCACAATCAGAAATAATTTTTGCATCAGAATTATTTATTTGATCTGACATTTTTAACCCTGCTTGCACTGGTACCATTTTATCTAAATCCCCAAAAATGCATAAAGTTGGACAATTAATTTTTTTTAAAGATTCATCGCCATCCTTATAATTATTACATGCATTTAAGTCTACCGCTAAAACCTCTCTTATTTCTCTTGCAGAGTTAATAATTTTTTTTACAGGATTGCCTCCAATAAAAGCTTTTGATCCTTCATATCCCCACTTCATCATTAATAAAATTGACTTTTCATCACCCGCTTCTGCTAAATCAAGAAGATCTTGATTTACAGGCATTTTATAAGATCCTGCTACTAATACTAAATTATTTATTAAATCTGGATATCTTGAAGCAAAATCAATACCAACAAGACAGCCTTGTGAATGACCAACAAAAACAATTTTTGAAACATTAATTATATTCATTACTGATTTTACCCAGTCGGAAATTTCTTGGATTGATTTTAATGATGGTCCCTCAGAATTTCCATGCCCTGGAAGATCTACAGATAAAATATTAAATCCTTGTGATGCATAAAATTGTTCATGAAGAGACCAAACTATGTGTGTAAATCCACTACCATGCATCAATAATATTGATGGTTTATCTTTATCAAAATCCATACCGCCTGTTGAGACGAACACACTCTTCTCGTTAACGTCTAAATTCAGTTTAGCTCCTTAGCCTTTTTTCTTAATTCAAATTTTTGGATTTTTCCGGTTGAAGTTTTAGGTAGTGGAGAAAAAACTACTTTTTTAGGTAATTTAAATCCTGCTAAAGTTTCTTTGCAGAATTTAATAATTTCTTCTTCGGTAGCGCTTTTTCCTTCAATAAGTTCAACAAAGGCACATGGTGTTTCTCCCCATTTTTCATCTGGTTTAGCAACAACAGCAGCTAAAGATACTGCAGGATGTTTGGCTATTGTATTTTCAATTTCAATTGATGAAATATTTTCTCCACCAGAAATAATAATATCTTTAGATCTATCCTGAATTTTTATATATCCATTCGGATGTGTCACAGCTAAATCACCAGAGTGAAACCATCCACCTTTCATTGATTTTTCGGTTGCTTCTTTATCTTTGTAATATCCTTTCATTACGATATTTCCTCTTATCATTATTTCACCCATAGTTTTCCCATCATATGGCACTGGTTTCATCGTTTCTGGATCCATTACAATAGCTCCCTCGGTATTTGGATATCTGACTCCTTGACGTGCTTTAATTTCATTTTGTTTGTCTTGTTCTAAATCGTTCCATTCGTCGTTCCATGCACACTGTAGCATATGTCCATAAGTTTCTGTTAAACCATAGACATGCATTACATCAAAACCTAAATTTTGCATTTTTTCAAATATAATGCTTGGGGGAGGCGCCCCAGCAGTTAATACGTGAATTTTTCTTTTTAATTTTTTTTGATGTTCTTTGGGTGCATTGGCCAACATATTTAAAACAATTGGCGCTCCACCAAAATGTGTAACATCATATTTATCAATCAACTCAAAGATTTTTTTTACATCAATATTTCTTAAACAAATTACTCGTCCGTGCAACATTGATAGTGTCCATGGATAGCACCATCCATTGCAATGAAACATTGGAACCGTATATAAAAAGTTTAATTTATTAGGCATATTCCAAGCAACTGCACTTCCAGTTGCCATTAAATATGATCCTCGATGATGATAAACAACGCCTTTAGGATTTCCTGTTGTTCCTGAAGTATAGCCTAAAGAAATAGCTTGCCATTCATCTTTTGGTTTTTTCCACTTATAATTTTCATCACCTGTATTTAAGAATTGTTCATACTCATGTTCACCAATTTTTTTAGAATCTGTAAGATTTGCATCTTTATCATTTATATCAATTATAGTTATTTTTGTTTTTACATTTTCCAAAGCTTTAATGATAACTTCGTGAAATTGTCTATCAACTATTAAAACTTTTGCATCACTATGTTCTAAAATATAACTAATTGTTTTAGGATCTAATCTTGTGTTAATCGCATTAATTACTGCACCTACCATAGGTATTGAATAATGTGCCTCAAATATTTCAGGCGTATTAAATGCCATTATAGAAACAGTATCTCCAGTTTTTACTCCAATCTTTTCAAGAGCGCTGGCAAATTTTACACATCTTTTATAAACCTCAACCCAAGTATATGACCTACTTTCATAAACTATAGCTTCATAATTTGGATAAATATCTTTTGTTCTTTCTAAAAAAGACAGCGGAGACAATGGCACATAGTTGGCATCGTTCTTATCTAAATTTGTATTGTAATGGCTCATATTAATTAAATTTAAAATCCATAATATATTTACTTCCACTAGTTGCTGCCAAATAATAACTCTCTATTCTTGGAAGCACTCTATTAAAGAAAAAATTTGCTGTTCGAATTTTTTCTTCATAAAATTTTTTATTATTTTCATAATCCTTAAAACTAACTTCTAAAACTTTAACCCATGCATGAGCTGTGGCTACTAAACCAAGAACTTTTAAATAATCATTACAAGCAGCACTTACATCATCTTTTGAATTTTTCATTTTTTCTTTAATCCAATTGGTAAATTTAAATAAAATTTCTATATTTTTATTTAATTTTTCAACGAATGGATTAATTTTCTCTTCCTTAATAAGAATGTCTTTTTTAATTAAGGAAATATATTTATCAATTATATCTCCATTTTTATTTACTAACTTTCTAAAAACTAAGTCAATTGCTTGAACGGAATTTGTCCCCTCATAAATTGGCGTGATTCTATTATCTCTATATAATTGTTCTATACCCTGATCTTTGGTGTATCCATATCCTCCGTAAATTTGCATTGCATCACTGGTAATTTCCATACCCATATCTGTAAACAATGCCTTAACAACAGGAGTCATCAGAGAAACCAGATCAGATGCCTCTTGTCTAATTTTTTCATCTTTATGATAAAGACTTACTTCTGTTTGTTGTGATAACCAAAAGCATAAAGCTCTTTCTCCCTCAATAATTGATTTCATGTTTAATAATGATCTTCTAATATCTGCGTGTTCAATTATAAAATCTGCGCCATTATCTGATTTGCTGTTATTGCTTTTTCCTTGTTTTCTTTCCTTCGCATAATTTAAAGAATTTTGGTATGCGATTTCAGATATTCCTAATCCTTGAATACCAACTACTATTCTTTCTAAATTCATCATAGTAAACATAGAGTTTAGTCCTTTGTTTTTTGGACCTATCATATACCCAACAGCAGCATCAAAATTTAATACACAAGTAGTCGATCCTTTAATTCCCATTTTACTTTCAATGGAACCTGTTGATATTCCATTTCTTGGACCAATCGATCCATCATCATTAACTATAAATTTTGGTACAAGAAATAAACTTATTCCTTTAGTGCCTTTAGGTGAGTCAGGGGCCCTTGCAATAACTAAATGTATAATATTTTCGGTAAGATCATGATCGCCTGAGGTGACAAATATTTTTTGTCCACTTAACTTAAATGTTCCGTCTGATTGTTCAACTGCTTTTGTTTTTAATAAACCTAAATCCGTTCCACAAACCGGTTCTGTTAAACACATTGTGCCACTCCATTTTCCTTCTACCATTTTTGGTAAGAATTTGTCTTTTATAGAATCTGATGCATGATGAGAAATACAATTATAAGCACCAATACTTAATTCGCTATAAAGTTTAAATGAAAGACTTGCTGATGATAACATTTCATCAAAAAAAGCACTAATTGTCTTGGGCATTCCTTGTCCACCATATTTTGGATCACAAGACAAAGATGTCCATCCATCTTCAATAAATTTTTTATAAGCTTCTTTATATCCTGGTGGAGTTATTACAACTCCATTTTCTAAAACTGCTGGATTTTCATCTCCAGCTTTAGCTAAAGGAAGAATAATATTTTGATTAATTTTTGCAGCTTCTTCTAAAATATCTTTTACTAGTTCAGGAGTAACTTCTTGGTACTTCTCTATTTCATTATAATTTTGATTGTTTCTCAATTTTTCGAAAAGAAACATCATGTCTTCAACTGGAGCAGTATAAGTTGGCATCCGCGTACTTTAGAATAATTAAATTATTATTTCAATTTTGAAATTATAGCAGCTCCCATTTCAATGGTAGATACTTCTTTCATGCCTTTGGATAAAATATCTTTGGTTCTAAGCCCTTCATCTAATACGTCTTGAACAGCTTTTTCTAAACCATCTGCTTCTTTGTCCAAATTTAAAGAATATCTCAATGCCATAGCAAAACTTAAAATTGCAGCTATTGGATTAGCAACGCCTTTTCCTGCTATATCAGGAGCAGCTCCATGTATAGGTTCATACATGGCTCTCATTTCACCATTTTTATTTTTTGCACCAAGAGAAGCTGAGGGCAAAAGACCTAACGAACCAGTTAACATAGCGGCTTCATCTGATAACATATCCCCAAATAAATTATCAGTTACAATTACATCAAATTGTTTTGGGTTTCTTAGTAATTGCATTGCACAGTTGTCAGCAAGCATATGATTTAATTCAACATCTTTATATTCTTTATCATGCAATGCTTGAACTTCTTCTTTCCAAAGTTGACCGGCTTCCATTACGTTTGATTTTTCACAAGAAGTAACTTTATTTGATCTTTTTTTAGCTAAATCAAAAGCAACTTTTGCAACTCTTACAATTTCGCTACTGGTGTAAATATGTGTATTAATTCCTTTTCTTTCTCCATTATCTATTAGTTTAATACCTCTAGGTTCGCCAAAATAAATTCCGCCTGTAAGCTCTCTCACAATCATGAGATCCAAGCCAGAAACTATCTCGGGTTTAAGTGTTGATGCATCTACTAACTGCTTAAAGCAAATAGCTGGTCTTAAATTAGCAAATAATTTTAATTCTTTTCTTAATTTTAATAACGCTCTCTCAGGTTTTTTTGTAAACTCAAGATTATCCCATTTGGGTCCACCTACTGCACCTAATATAATAACTTCACTTTCTAAAGCTTTGTAAAAAACTTCATCAGTAATTGGCGTTCCATGTTTATCATATGAAGCGCCACCAGCTAAGTCTTGATTAATATCAAAATCCAAAGATTTATTTGAATTAAACCATTGAATAATTTTTTTTACTTCTCCAACAACTTCTGGACCAATGCCATCGCCTGACAAAAGTAATATTTTTCTTTTTTTAACTTTAATCATTAAATATCCATGGTTTTTTACTTTTTAATTCTGTCTCAAAAGAAGCTATCTTCTCAGATTTTTCTAAAGATAGCGCAATATCATCAAGTCCTTCTAATAAACATTTTTTCTTAAATGTATCAATTTCAAATTTAATCTCATTATTTCCAAAAACAATTTTCTCTTCTTTTAAATTAATTGCTATTTCTTCTTTTCTTTTTGAATATTCTGAAAGTTCCTTAATTTTATCTTTCTCTAATATAATTGGTAAAATACCATTTTTAAAACAATTATTATAAAAAATATCCGCATAACTTAAACTTATTACACAAGTAATTCCAAAATCTAATAAGGCCCAAGGAGCATGTTCTCTTGAGGATCCACAACCAAAATTTTTTCCAGTTATTAATATTTTCGATTTATTATATGGCTCCTGATTAAGAGTAAAATCTTTTATCTCATTTCCATTATCATCATATCTCATGTCAAAAAATAAACTTTTTCCAAGGCCAGTTCTTTTTATAGTTTTTAAAAATTGCTTTGGAATAATCATATCCGTATCAACATTTACTATTGGCAAATATACTGGAATACTTTTAATTGAATTAAATTTTTGCATTTAATTTTGATACTTTCTTACATCATCAAGATTACCAGCAATTGCAGCAGCTGCAGCCATGCCAGGACTAACTAAATGAGTTCTGCCGCCTTTGCCTTGTCTTCCCTCAAAGTTTCTATTTGATGTAGAAGCACATCTTTCCTCAGGTTTTAATTTATCAGCGTTCATAGCTAAACACATCGAACAACCTGGTTCTCTCCATTCAAATCCAGAATTTATAAATATTTTATCTAAACCTTCTTGTTCAGCTTGCTCTTTTACTAAACCAGATCCAGGAACAACCATTGCATGGACATGAGCTGCTTTTTTTTTGTCTTTTAATATCTTTGCGGCTTCTCTTAAATCTTCAATTCTCCCATTTGTACAGCTACCAATAAAAACTTTATCTATTTTTATCTTATTCATAGGAACATCAGCTTTCAAACCCATATATTTTAATGATCTTTTCATAGAATTTTTTTTATCAGCATCTTTTTCATTATTTGGATTGGGAATTTTTCCATCAATAGTTACTACATCTTGGGGAGATGTTCCCCAAGTAACCATTGGACTAATTTCTTCTGCAGTTAAATTTATTTCTTTGTCAAATTTTGCATTTGAATCTGTCCTTAGGCTTTTCCAATATTCCATTGCTTGATCCCAATTTTTATTTTTTGGTGATTTAGGTTTATCTTTTAAATAATCAAAAATTTTCTGATCTGGTTCTATAAGACCTGCACGAGCTCCGCCTTCTATACTCATATTACAAATTGTCATTCGCTGTTCAACGCTTAAAGATGAAATTAAACTACCTGCATATTCAATAACATGTCCAGTTCCACCGGCAGTTCCAATTTTTCCTATTATTTGTAAAATTACATCTTTTGAAGTAACACCAACTGGAAGTTGCCCATTTACATTTATTCTAAAATTTTTTGCTTTTTTTTGAACTAAAGTTTGAGTAGCCAAAACATGCTCAACTTCAGAAGTACCAATACCAAATGCTAATGCACCGAAAGCACCATGTGTTGCTGTATGACTATCGCCACAAACAATAACTGTTCCTGGCTGTGTGAAACCTTGCTCTGGACCAATAATATGGACAATTCCTTGTCGTTTATCATTCATGGCAAATAATTCTATTCCAAATTCTTTGCAATTTTTTTCTAAAGTTTCTACTTGAATTTTTGAGTCTTCATCTGCAATACCTTTAGATCTATCTGTAGTTGGAACATTATGATCAGCTACGGCAAGGGTTAATTTTGGCTGTCTTACTTTTCTTTTTGAATTTCTTAAACTTTCAAAAGCCTGCGGACTAGTCACTTCGTGTATTAAATGTCTATCAACAAATAATAAAGAAGTACCATCTTCTTGTCGATGAACTAAATGTTCATTCCAAATTTTATCGTAAATTGTTAGGGGCATTTAGAAAAAAATTATTTTTTTTCTTCAGAACTTTCTTTTTTAGTTTCTGTTTTTATTTTTTTTAGTAAATCATTTTCTTCAGTTGCAGCTTCAATAAGTTCTTCTTTTACTACTTCTGGTTTAGTTTTAACTATATCGATTCTAATTTTTTTCTTAATTTTTTCTGCGATTCTTGCTGACTTACCTGTTCTATCTCTCAAATAATATAATTTCGCTCTTCTTACTTTTCCAGATCTAATTACTTTAATAGAGTCAATTATTGAACTAAATAATGCAAATGTTCTTTCGACACCTTCTCCAAATGAAATTTTTCTAACTGTAAAAGAAGAATTTATGTCTCTATTTTTTTTTGAAATACATACGCCCTCGAAATATTGAATTCTATCCCTTTTTCCTTCAGTAATTCTTACGCCAACTTTAATAGTATCTCCAGGAAAAAATTCTGGTATTTTTTTCTCTGCTAGTATTTTTTTAACATTAGCTTGGTTTATTTCTTCAATTGTTTTCATGTTAAGAGCTATCAAATTAATCTTTTTTATATTTTTGCCATAAATCTGGTCTTCGGAGGCGTGTTATAGCCTCGGATTTAGATAAACGCCAGTCTTTAATTTTACTGTGATCTCCTGATAAAAGAACATCTGGAACACTTTTTTCTTCCCATATTTGAGGTTTTGTATATTGCGGATATTCTAATAATCCATTTTCAAAACTTTCATCATCTATGGACTGCTCATTGCCAAGTATACCAGGAACCAATCTTAAAATACTATTTATTATTACAAATACTGCTGTTTCACCACCAGATAAAATATAATCGCCAATACTTATTTCTTCGATATTTCTAGTTTCTAAAAGACGTTGGTCTACTCCTTCAAAGTGTCCACAAATTAAATTTACACAATTTTCTTTTGAAAGAGATTTTGCAATTTTTTGATTAAATAATTTTCCCTTTGGTGATAAATAAAATATTTTTTCATTTTTATTTGCATTTTGATCTATTGATCGAGCTAATACATTTGGTTTAATTAGCATGCCAGCCCCACCGCCAAAAGGAGTGTCATCAACTGTTTTGTGTTTATCTTCAGCTGAATCCCTAATATTTACTATATCTAGATTCCAAATTTTATTTAATAAAGCTTTGCCGTATAGACCTTTTTTTAAAGGCCCAGGAAAAATCTCTGGATATAAAGTAAATACTCGAGCTTGCCACATTTTTATTTATTTCTTGTCTTCTTTAGGTGCTTATGTTTTCTTGTCTTCCTTAGGCGCTTCTGTTTTCTTGTCTTCCTTAGGCGCTTCTGTTTTCTTGTCTTCCTTAGGCGCTTCTGTTTTCTTGTCTTCCTTAGGTGCTTCTGCTTTTCTTCTATCTTTTTTTGGAATAGCTTTTTGAGGATTATTGCTATTTGTGGGCATTGGAATAATTTGTTTTTCCCCTAAAATTCTTGCTACTCTAACCGTTGGTTTTGCTCCTTGACCAAGCCAATACTTAATTCTATCAGTCTCTAGTCCTAATCTTTCTTCTTTTTCTTTTGGTAATAAAGGATTAAAAAAACCTAGTTTTTCTATAAATCTTCCATCTCTTGCAGACCTACTATCAGCTACAACGATTTTATAAACAGGTCTTTTTTTTGTTCCTCCCATTGATAATCTTAATTTTAACATTTCTTGTCCTTTTTATTATTTAAGTTGATTAAAAAGCTCTGGTGGTATGCCTTTATCGCTCATACCTTTCAGATTTCCTTTTGACATCTTCTTCATCATTTCAGACATCATTTTAAATTGTTTTAGCAATTTATTGATAGTGGCCACATCTGTTCCAGAGCCATTAGCAATTCTTTTTCTTCTAGATCCACCAATTATTTTTGGGTCCTCACGTTCTTTTTTAGTCATTGACAAAATTATTGCTTCATTTTGAGTTACAATTTTTTCATCTACACCTGCTTTATCCATTTGTGATTTAATTTTTGAAACACCCGGCATAAAAGACATTAAACCTTCAATTCCACCCATTTTTTTCATTTGTCTTAATTGAGTTAAATAATCTTGCATAGAAAAGTTTCCTTTTTTTAAATTCTCTTCTGCTTTTTTAATATTTTCTTCTCCTAAATCTTCTGCAGCTTTTTCTACTAAAGATACAATATCTCCCATTCCAAGAATTCTATTTGCAATTCTATCAGGATGAAAAACTTCAAAATTTTCTATTTTTTCTCCAACTCCTAAAAATTTTATTGGAACTTGAGAAACAAACTTCATACTTACAGCAGCTCCACCTCTACCATCACCATCAGCTCTAGTAAGAATTATTCCTGAAACATTTACCGTATTTTTAAATTCTTTCGCAACCTCTGCTGCTATTTGTCCTGTAAGTGAATCAGCTACTAAAATAACTTCACTAGGCTTAATAATATTTTCAATTTCTTTAATCTCGCTCATCATTTGAAGATCAATTTGAGTTCTTCCTGCGGTATCAAAAAGAATAACTTCTGCGCCATTTAAAGTTGCAGCACTGAGTGCTCTTCTACATATATCCGCAGGTAATTGACCTTCAATTACCGGTAAAGTTAAAATATTGTATTGTTCGCCTAAAATCTTTAATTGCTCTTGAGCAGCTGGCCTATAAACGTCTAAGCCCACCATCATAGTTTTTTTCTTTTTATTTTTCTCTAAGAACTTTGCTAATTTAGCTGTAGTTGTAGTTTTTCCTGAACCTTGTAATCCAACTAACATAATTGGAACTGGAGGAACCGCATTTAAATTTATCTCAGAGTTACTTTCTCCCAATAATTGTACTAGCTCATCATGTACAATCTTGACTACTATCTGGCCGGGTGAAGTGGATCGAATTATTTCTTGCCCTAGTGCTTTGAGTTTAACTTTATTTACAAATTCTTTTACAACAGAAAGAGATACATCAGCTTCAAGTAATGCTTGCCTAATATTTCTTAGTCCTTCATCAACTTGCTTTTCATCAAGTGAAGGCGCCTTTCTTAAAGAAGAAAAAATTTCTTCAAATTTATTTGTTAAATTTTCAAACATAATTACGCACAGCAGTTATCGCACTAGTGGGCGAACCCTCGCTGACTAGTGTCGATCTCTTTGTTTCCAAAGACACCGCAAATTGCTGTTTTTGCGGAAACGACGCCAAATTATAATAGAGGTTCAAAAAGTCAATAAATAAGTTAAATATCTAATATATGGATATTACAGCTTATAAAATGGATAGTTTAGGTAATGATTTTGTAATCATTGATCAAAGAATTAAAAATATAGAATTTTCTAAAGAACAGATAATTAAAATTTGTGACAGAAATTTTATAGGTTGCGATCAACTTATAATTATAAAAAAAAATAGAGAATTAGATGCAGGCTTAGAATTTTATAATTCTGATGGAAGCGGTTCTGGTGCATGTGGGAATGGTACAAGATGCGTTGCTTATCTTTTATCAAAAGAAAATAATAATAAAGAAATTACTGTTTGGACTGCTTCTGGAATAATAAAAACAAATATTTTAAAAGATAATTTAGTAGAATCTCGAACTGGTGTAGCTAAAATTAAATGGAATGAAATTCCAATAAATGAAAATAAAAATACTAAAAATCTTGGTATTAAGATTTTGGACGAAAATAATAATGAACATATTGGTGGTACAGCAATTAATGTAGGCAACCCTCATGTTATTTTTTTTGTGGAAAACATTGACAATTTTAATATCCAAAAAATTGGACCCTCAATTGAAAATAATAAACTTTTTCCTGAAAAATGTAATGTTACTATTGCTGAAGTAATTAACCAAAACCTAATTAAAGTTAAGGTATGGGAAAGAGGTGCAGGACAAACAAAAGCTTGCGGCACTGCAGCTTGTGCAACTGCAGTAGCTGGAAATATAAATGGCTTTACAAAAGCAAGAACTGATATTGAATTTGAACTTGGAAAATTATCAATTTTTCTTGATGAAAAAAATAACGCCCACATGAAAGGGCCTGTTTCTGAAATAAAAGAGATAGACATAAAACTTTAATGGGAGTATTTGAAAAATTTAAAATAGGTTTTAAAAAAAGTGCATCTACTTTTACCTCAGGCTTAAGAGATATTATTGTAAAAAAAGAAATTGATGACAAAACTTTGGACCAAGTTGAGGACTATTTAATTGAATCTGATGTTGGTGTTGATGCGGCTTCTGAAATAAAAAAAATTATTTCATCAGAAAAAATTGATCCCAAAGAAGAAACAATAAATGAAGTAAATTTAATTCTTAAAAATTACATAATCAAATTAATGAGGCCCCTAGAAAATATTAATTTTTTTAATAAAAGTAATAAACTTAAGATAGTGCTTATTTCTGGAGTAAATGGTGTTGGCAAAACAACAACCATTGGTAAAATTGGTAAAATTTTAAAATCAAATGAAAATAAAATTTTATTTTCAGCTTGTGATACTTTTAGAGCGGCTGCTATTGAACAATTAGAAAAATGGGCTAATAAAATTGATGTAGAAATAATTAAATCTAGTCAAGGATCAGACTCTGCATCTGTTGCATATAAAGCAATTGATACTGCAAAAAAAAAAAAATTTAATCATGTCCTAATAGATACGGCTGGACGATTACAAAATAAAAAAAATTTAATGGATGAATATAAAAAAATTGCAAATGTTGCTAAAAAAATAGATGAAAAAGCTCCTCATGAAGTAATATTAGTTTTAGATGCAACTACAGGGCAAAATATTTTAAATCAAGTAGATGTATTCAACAAAATAATTCCTGTAACTGGATTAATTATGACAAAACTAGATGGTACAGCTAAAGGTGGAATTTTAATAGCTGTTGCAAAAAAATACCATTTACCAATTATTGCTCTTGGACTTGGAGAAAAAGAGGATGATTTACAAATATTTAATGCAGAAAAATTTGCAAATGCATTTATTGGAGTTAATTAATTAAATTTTGAGATATTAATGGCTTATAATAATTACATTTATAAGTATCATTCATTTTTGAAAAACCACAATCCTTTATAATTGATGAAATTATAAAATCTAATTTACCATTAGTTGAATATTTATGTAATTTTTTTGTTGATATATCAAATTTAAAATTTTGATTAATATTCTTAACTGCACTTACCATAATTAAAGTTTTATTATCTTTCATTAAATAATAAGCAAAGTCTTCTGGAAAAACTGGAAAATCATAATTAGACAAATAAAACTTTGCATGTCTTGGAAACCAATCATATGTTATTAAAGGTTTAGTTTCTTTTGTTTTATTATTATAAATATATAAATCTTGTGGATAATCAGTAATATAATTAAATTCTTCGCCTTTTGCTAAAATTGCCTTTTTTCTAGTTTTAAAAAATAAAGTAAAACTTTTGTCATGTGAGACCATGCGTCCAACATTCAAAATATCCTCTACATTTTCCTTGATTGGGTTAGGGTCTGCAACAACTTTTATACTTAGTAAAAATAAATATATTAAAAAAATTAATATTTTAAACCTCATTTAATAATAAACTATATTTGAATTTTGTAAAAAATTTGTCTGAATTATGTCTAAATTTTATATCTTTTAAATTACTATATTTAACATTTAGAATATGATTATTAGTATAAAATGAAAAAAATATTTAACTTTGCATTATACGATTTTGCTAATTCTGCTTTTACAACTATTATAATAACTTTCATTTTTGCAACATATTTTGCAAAACAAATTGCACCTACGCCAATTTTAGGTCAATCTTATTGGGGTTGGACAATAGGAATAACTGGTTTATTAATAGCTTTAATTGGTCCATTTATTGGCTCATTTGCTGACAAAAAAAATTGTATAAGATTATTCATAAGATTGTTTACAATTTGTTGTATTTTTTTTACTTCTCTTTTATGGTTTGCAAAACCATCGGAAAATTATTTATTTTTTGCTTTAATTATTGTTGCTATATCTAATTTTTTCTATGAACTAAGTTTAATATTTTATAATTCAATATTAAGAAATATTTCAAAAGATGCTGATTTAGGTAAATCCTCCGGATTTGGTTTTGGATTAGGATATGTGGGAGGAATATTAATTTTAATTATTTGCATAAAAGTATTTATAGATAATAATGTTTTACCATTTGGACTTTCAAAGGAAAACGCAGAAAATATAAGAGCAACTTCTATTGTGGTAAGTTTATGGTATTTAATCTTTTCTATACCTTTTTTATTTTCTTTAAAAAAAGAAGCTAGAAATAAAATTGAAGAAACTTCAAGTAGTTTAACTAAGATTAAAAATTTAGTTTGGAATAATGGATTAAATAATCTTGGCAAATTTTTGTTTGCAAGAATGCTTTATGCTGATGGTTTAAATGCGATAATAGTTATGGGAGGTATATTTGCTGTAGGAGTATACAATTTAGAAATAAAGGATTTACTAGTTTTATCTATATTAATGAATATAACCGCTTTTATTGGAGCTATAATAGGAGGATATGCAAATGACAAATTTACCTCAAAATCTGTTATTATTTTTGCCCTCATAGGTTTGATTGTTTCATCTACAATAATTTTGTTTATTAAAACTAAATTATTTTTTTTTATTTTTGCTTCAATAAATGGTTTTTTTATTGGACCAGTTCAATCTGCTAGCAGGGTATTTATTACAAAATCAATAGACAAAAACAACCAAGCGTCCGGTTTTGGATTATTTGCTTTATCGGGAAAATTAACTTCTTTTATTGGTCCACTACTAGTTAGTACGGTTACTTTTGTTTCAAATAGTCAAAGAATTGGTTTTTCTTCTGCAATATTTCTTCTTTTGTTAGGATTAATAATTCTAATTAATGTTAGAAAAATTTAATTTAAATTCTTTAGAAATAAATGTATTTCATTTATCAAATTTTTGTCAAAGTTCATCATATGGTCATCATCATCGGGAAAATATTTAAACTTTGGTTGATTAGCTAAATCATAAATTTTTTTTCCCATATAAAAAGGTACAATCTTATCTTTTTTACCGTGCATAACTAATACTGGCGATTTAATATTTTTAATTTTATTTTTGTTTACATATTTGTCTTTCAAAAGTAATTTTACTGGAAAAAAAGGATAATGTTTTTGTCCAATATCTATCATTGATGTAAAGGGTGCTTCTAAAATAATACCAGCAAAATCTCTGTTTTGACCGACTTCAATAGCAACAG
>Ga0209554_1001610_pt1 | contig 16911 bp, 3 predicted proteins | sample MarorgKNORR_S2LV_5_FD_188221 | JGI IMG/M metagenome (GOLD analysis project Ga0209554, IMG submission 188221) | Marine microbial communities from the Southern Atlantic Ocean, analyzing organic carbon cycling - Bottom_A/KNORR_S2/LV (SPAdes) (version 2) | ecosystem: Environmental > Aquatic > Marine...
GAGTTCGTCGTAACTGGTCTCCGGCTCGACGATTTTGATCAGCTCGACCTTGTCGAACTGGTGCACTCGAATCATGCCGCGCGTTCCGACCCCGGCCGCGCCGGCCTCGGCGCGAAAACACGGGCTGTACGCGCAGTAATTTTTCGGCAGCTCGCCGGCCTTGAGCAACTCCTCGCGGTGGATGTTGGCGACCGGCGCCTCGGCGGTGGGGACGAGGTACAGTTTGCCCCGGCTCGACTCGTCGAGCCCCTCCTGCACCATGTACGCTTGGTCCTCGAACTTGGGAAACTGGCCGACACCGATCATGCAGTCGTGGCTGACCATGAACGGCGGCGACACTTCGGTGTAGCCGTGCTCGTGCACGTGCAGGTCGAGCAGATACTGGATGAGTGCGCGCTCGAGCCGTGCGCCCCAGCCGCTGTAAAGCAGGAAGCCGCTGCCAGCGAGCTTGGCCCCGCGCGCGAAGTCCACCAGGCCGAGGCTCTCGCAAAGCTCGGTGTGCGGCTTGGGCTCGAAGTCGAAACTTGGCTTCTCGCCCCATTGGCGGATTTCCACGTTGTCGTCTTCGCTGGTGCCGACCGGCACGTCGGCGTGCGGGAGGTTGGGAAGGCGCAGCAGGATGTCGCGCAGCTCGGCGTCGGCTTGGGCGGCTTGGCTGTCGAGCGCGGAAATCTGGTCGCCGATGTCGCGCACTTCGGCTTTTTTGGCCTCAGCTTCGTCGGTCTTCTTTTGGCCCATGAGCGCGCCGATTTCCTTGGAGGCGGCGTTGCGCCTAGCCTTGAGTCCCTCGACGGCGGTGATGGCCTCGCGGCGCTCGGCGTCGATCCGCACGACGTCATCGACCTTGGCGGCGAACTCCTCCCCGCGGGTGGCGAGGCGTTCGCGGACATGGTCGGGGTTGTCTCGAATCTCTCTGATATCCAGCACGGGCGGCAGTATAGAGCGGTTCTTGGGGGGCGCAAGGCATTGACTCGGTCGGGTTCGGGCGGGGATAATCGCGGCTCGTTACCGTCCATAGAAACCCGATAAACATTAACGCAACCCAACTATGATTCCCCTAGTTCGCCAGACTCAACTTTTGGCCCGTCGCTGGAAGGTTTTAATTGTCCCCATTTGCATCACCGCCGGGATGGCGTTCGCCGTCACTTGGGCGAGCGGGCCGCCCAAGGCGCAAGCTCCGAGCGAGACGCCGACCATCACGCTCGCGGATCTCGACGGCGACGGCGATCTCGACATGCTGGTCGAGTCGCAGACGCCGCTTGGCCAAGCGGACGGCGGGGCGGTCGATGTGTTCACGAACGACGGCGAACGGATGGTGCCGCTGGCCATCGGCTTGGCCAAGCGCGAACTCGAGTCCGGCCTTGGCGACTTGCTGCCGGGCTACGCGAGGTGGCTCGCCGGGACGGACATCGCGGACGCCCTGCCAAGCGACGACTTGGTTGGGGTCGCTCCGCTGCCGCCGTTGCCGCCGGGGATGGAGACTGCCGCGCCGGAGCGGTACGACACGAAGCCAAGCACGCTCGGCGACAACTATGCGGAGGTTCGCACGCTCACTATGAATTTCACCGCCTTGGCCAAGCGGGTGGCTGCGGAAAACCCGGAGCCGGACGAGACGGTTCGGCGGCACCGGTTGTTGAGCGTTCAAAAAATGGGTGCGCCGGGCGACGAAGCCAAGCCAAGGACGAACGGGCCGAGGCTGTTGGGCGGCGATTTCGAGCCGGGCGTGCGGGATGACTTTTTGGCGGTGATCGACAACCACACCGCCAATCCAGCGGACACGCACGGCGCGGTCGGCCCGGAGCATTTGGTGGTGGCGCTCAACACCGAGATCGCCATCCAAACCCGCGAGGGCGAGCTGTTGAGCAAGGTGGGCTTGGGCGATTTCTGGGCCGGCTTCAGCCACGGCTTTGTGTTCGACCCGAAGGTCGTTTACGACCACTTGGCCAAGCGCTGGGTCGTCTTCACCATCGCCGACGTGAACACCACCAAGTCGGCGGTATTGATCGCCCTGTCGGAGACGAGCGACCCGACCGGCGACTGGGACATGGCTTCGATCCGCGTCCACCCGGAGGCGGCGGCGGACAACTACCTGTACGCCGATTATCCCAGCGTCGGCTACAACAAGAAATGGCTGGCCGCCTCGGTGAACCTGTACAAGGGCACCAACGAGGTTGCGGGTACGAAGGAGTTTATCGGCTCGCGCATTTTTGCTTTTCACAAACCGGATTACATCCGGGGCCGCCGCGCCTTTTACACGCAATTTGACGACCCCGGTTTTTTCACCGTCGTACCGGCGACGACTTACGACGCCAACGACACCAACCTGCTGTTCATCACCGAGCAGGGTACGCGGGCACTGCGGATCAGCGCCCTGTCCGGGAAAGTGGGCCAGGAACATTACACGCCCAATTTCGCCCGCACGCCGCTGGACGGCATCGAGGAGTGGGAGTTTTCCATCGGCACGACAAATATCTCTCCGCAAAAGGCCGGCACCAAGAGCATCTTCGCCAACGACTCGCGCATACAGGCCTTGGCCAAGCGCAACGGCAAGCTGTGGGCCGCGCATCATGTCTTTTTGCCGGAAGGCATGACGAATGTGAACCGCACGGCGATCCAGTGGTGGAACCTCGAGACGAACGCGTCGATCCTCCAGCGCGGATACATCCAGGACACGAATGCCGTCAAGCATTACACCTTCCCCAGCGTGGCGGTGAACAAAAACAGCGACGTGCTGATCGGCTACTCCGGGTTTACGAAGGACACTTACGCCAGCGCTTATTTTTCCTGGCGCAAGGCGTCCGACCCGCTTGGCCAAATGAGCAAGCCGGCGCTGTTCAAGGCCGGTGTTGCCCCGTACGTGAAGCTGCGCGCCGCCGGCCGCAACAGTTGGGGCGACTACAGCGCGGCGCAGGTCGATCCCAACAACGACACCGACATGTGGACCATCCAGATGTACGCCGAGACGCGCAACACCGAGCAGAAAAACATCCCGGATGCCAAGCGCGACCGCTGGGGCACGTGGTGGGGCTTTATGGCGTTCCAGCCGGACGCCCCGCCGGTGGTCACCCAGCAGCCGGTTGACCAGACGATCATGCTGTTCGGCTCGACCGTGACGCAGACGGTGCAAGTCAAGGGCGCCGCGCCGCTAAACTACCAGTGGCGGTTTGAGAAAAAAGACATCGCCGGAGCGACGGCAGCGGCGTACACGATTGACAATTATCAGCCGGAACACATGGGGCGCTACGAGGTGGTGATCCGCAACGCCACCGGCTACACCCGCAGCAAGACGGCTGTTCTCGACGCCATCCTGCCGACCATCGGCGCGCCGGAGAAAGCCAAGCTCATCAGCGGCGCAAACGTCACCATGACCGCTGCGCCAACGCCGGTCGAGACGGTCATCGGCATACACACCAACGTCGTGCTGCGGGTCGAGCCGCGGGGCACGGGGCCGTTCGGGTACCAGTGGAGTTTCAACGGCGAGGCGATCGACGGCGCAACCGCCGACACGGTGGCCCTCGGCGTGATGACGCCGGACACCGAGGGCGCTTACTCGGTTAACATTCGCACCGCCATCGGCGAGGCCACTTCCGAGTCGACAGCGCTCGAGTGGCTGATCTTTGACGAGCCGGAATTTTTCAACGTCAACCTCACCGAGGCGCAGATTGGCTTTCAAATGCGCGGGCATCGCTGGACGACGAACGTGTTCGAGTACTCGGGCGATTTGCGGAACTGGAAATTGCTGAAAAAGGGCGGCCAAGCGGACGAAATGTTCAATGCCACCGGCCAAAACAGCAAGTCGGTCAATCGCCCTGGCGGCGTCAACGCGCTGTTCATCCGCGCCCTGCTCAAGACGGAGAAATACTCGAAAAACGCCATCGGCTTCGTGCGGGTGACGTATCCCAAGGGCAAGTCGCTCATCGCCAACCCGCTCGACCGCGAAGACGGCAACACGGTGGCCAACCTGTTCGCCTCCCTGCCGGAGGGCAGCAGCTTGGCCCAGCTCGACGAAGACGGTGGCGAGTTGGTGGTGAACGTGTTCGAGGGCGGCGCGTGGGGCAACCCGGCGATGACACTCGATCCCGGCGAAGGCGCGGTGCTTGACAACACCGGCGAGGGGCAGATCGCGGTGGAGTACTTTGGCGTGGCATTGCAGGGCGACCTCGCCTCGGCCATCCCAGCGGCGGCGGCGTTCCGCAGCGCGATGACGCCGGTCGATGGCGGCGTCACCACCGCGCTTGGCCTGCCAACGGCCGAGGGGCTGCAAGTGCAATTGTTCGACAACGAGTCCGGCTCGTACGTCACTTACACTTTCACGGCCGATGCGTGGCAACCGAGCGAGCCGGTCGTTGCGCTTGGCCAAGCGTTCCGCGTCATCTCCGGCGCAGCGTTCGAGTGGCAGCAGTCGGTCGCGTACAACGAAATTATTTTGCCAGAAGTCACAACGCAGCCGGAGGATCAAGTCGTCACCAGCGGCTCGTGGCTTGCGCTGTCCGTGCGCGGCAAGGGCGATCCGCTCGACTACCAATGGTACTTCAACGGCGCGGCGATCGACGGTGCCACGCGCAACGCGTTGGCGTTCGAGGCGGCCACCGAGGCCAACGCCGGGCAGTACACCGTCAAGCTCACCAACCGCTTCGGCGCGGCCACCAGTTTGCCGGCGAGCGTCGCGGTGCATTACGTCATCAACAGGGCCACCACCGGCGCGGGACGCATTGTGCTCAACCCGTTGCAGGATCATTACGCGCCGGGAACGCAAGTCACTTTCACCGGGGTGCCGGAAGAGGGCTACTCGTTCGCAAGTTGGGGCGGCGATGCCAGCGGCGACTCCGCGCAAACCACCGTCTCCGTCGACAAGCACCTGACGGTGACCGCCGATTTTTCGCGCGACTACATCATGCCGACGCTGACCGATTCGTACTTCCGATCGGACGGGAATTTTCAGTTCACCGTCGTCGCCGAGCCGGGTGTGGAGAACAACATCCAGTACAGTTTCGATCTCGAGAACTGGGTCGATTACCGCACTGACATCAACCCCGGCGAACTGCACATCCCGGTGATCCCGCCGGTCGGCGCGAAGGGGATGTACTTCCGCGTGCTCGTGACCGGCAGGGGTTATTCGGACAACATCGTCGGCTTCCAACTGCTTGACGTGCCCATCGGCAAGTCGTTGCTGTCCAACCCCTTGGCCAAGGGCGAAAACACGCTCGCCACCCTGCTGCCAAGCGGCCCGGCCAAGCTGACGGTCTCGACTTGGGACAGCGATTCCGGCTCGTGGACGGCGAGTACGTTCGGCGACGCATGGAGCAACTCGGGCCTCGTTGTTGCGCCGGGCCAAGCGGCGATGTTCGACAACAAAACCGGCGCAGCGCTCACGCTGAAATTCACAGGCTCGGTCGTGCAGGGCAGCCTCTCGTCGGCGTTGCCGAGTGGCGAGTCGTACCACGCCGCCACGCTGCCGATCGCCGGCGGCTTGGCCGCGAACTTCGGTTTCCCGGCGGTGAACGGCTTGCGGGTCGCGCTGCTCGACAACGCCACCGGCGACTGGGTGACATCGACTTTTTCCGGCGGCGCGTGGAGCCCAAGCGAACCCACCTTGGCCGCCGCGCAAGGTTTCCGCGTGACGGCCAACGCGGCGACGAGATGGGATCGCGACATCAACCTCAACTCGCAGGGCACGCCGAAGATCGTCGTGCAGCCGGTCGGCGCGCTGCGCATCGCCGGGCAGCCGGTCGCCTTCAGCGTCGAGGCCACCGGCACGCCGCTCGAGTTCCAGTGGCGCTTCAACGGATTGAACATCGACGGCGCCAACGCGGCGACGCTTGACCTAGCCGGTGTGCAACAGGCCAACGCGGGCGACTACTCGGTGTACATCAAAAATCCGTTCGGCAACATCCTCAGCGACGCCGCCAATCTCGCGGTGCATTACACGCTGGGCGTCGATGGCGTGGGGCACGGCACGGTCACCCACACGCCGGTGCGGGAGACGTACCCGAACAAGGCGCGCGCGGTACTCAACGCCACCCCGAAAAAAGGCTACGTTTTCACCGGCTGGAGCGGCGCGGCGAGTGGCGCGGCCAACCCGTTGGCGGTGACGATGGACGCCAACAAGTTGATCACCGGCTCGTTCACGCGCGACGTTGTGCCGCCGGAATATCGCAGCGTGACGATCAATGCCGCCGGCCAACTCGAGTGGGTGCAGGTCGCCCGCCCCGGCAAAAAATTGACCTCCGACTACTCGCTGGATTTGCTCAACTGGAAAGAGTTCACCAGCGACAGTAGTGCCTCCGGCGAGATGCGCGTTCCGTTTTACCGTCCGCAGGGAATTAATAATTTATTCGTCCGCACATGGGAGGAAGACACCGGCTACGCGGCGCGCGCGATCGGCTACGTGACGCTGGCGCTTCCATCGGGCAAGTCGTTGATAGCCAACCCGTTGGCCAACGGCGGCAACCGTGTTTCCGACATTCTGCCAAGCGTCCCGAGCGGCAGCACGCTGGCCAAGTTCAACCCGTCCACCGGCAAGCGGGAGACCAACACATTCACCGACGCGTGGAGCCAGCCGGGCATGACGCTCGCCCCGGGCGAGGGCGCGGTGCTAGACAACAAGGGCGACGCGTTCAGCGTGTTGCTGGCCGGTTTCACGCCGTGGCAAAAAACATCGCTGTCAATTCCGGCGGGCGACTCGGTCGTGTCGCCGGCCTCGGCCAAGGGCGGACTGCTGAGCAGCCGGCTTGGCCTGCCGCTCGCCGAGGGGCTTGTCGTGAAACTGCTCAACAACAGCACCGGCAACTACGACGCGTACACGGTGGTCAACGGCGCATGGTCGCCGACTGAGCCGGTGGTCGCGCTTGGCCAAGCGTTCAAAATCTCTGCGCCAAGCGCGTTGAACTGGAGCCACGACCCGACGCTGCCGCAGGTCACCGCACAGCCGACGGACGCGCAGGTGTTGTCCGGTGGCAAGGTCGGTTTCATCGTCAAGGCCGTCGGCGAGCCGCTGGGTTACCAGTGGCTGTTCGACGGCAAGCCGATCGCCGGCGCGACGGCATCGGCGATTCAGCTTCCGGTGGCGACACTCGCCAACGCCGGACGGTACTCGGTGGTGGTGAGCAACGGCTTTGGCAAGGACATCAGCGAGTCGGCGCGGCTCGATATTTATTACAAGCTCAAGCTGGCCCTCGAGGGCCGCGGCGTCATCGCGGTCGCTCCAAAAAAATCGGTGTTCCTCGCCGGGAGCAAGGCGACGTTGTCGGCCTCGCCGGCGACCGGCTACTCGTGGATGCACTGGAGCGGCGACGCGGCGGGCAACGACGCGACGATCAGCGTGACGATGGACGCGCACAAGACGATCACCGCGAACTTCAGCCGCGACTACATTTTGCCCGACCTCAGCGGTGCGGGCTTCAACACCAAGGGCCAGTTCGCTTTTCTGCTATCGAGCGAGCCGGGAGCGAACTGCGAGATTCACGGTTCCGCCGACGGCGTCCTTTGGCACAAGCTCGGCAGCTATAAAAACCAGAGCGGTTTGGTGCGCATCCCGATTGCCTACAATGCCAACACGAAGAAACAGTTTGTGCGCATTTTGGTGGCGGATGAACTGGCCCCGGGCCGTCTCGCCGGTCATTCGATCCACGGCGTGGGCTACGTCAATCTCGACATCCAGCCGGGCCAGTCGCTTTACCATGTGCCGCTGGCGATGAGCGGAAACAAGACTGTGGCGACGCTGTTTCAGGGCGCGGCCAAAGGCTCCAAGGTGGCCATTCTCGATGCGGAAACCGGCGAGTGGGCTGAGGGCGAACTGGGCGACACGTGGAGCAACGGCGCGGCCGAGCTTGGCCAAGGGAGCATTTTCAAGTTCACCAACCCGGACACCAAGGCGTTCCGCGCGGTGTTCGTCGGCTCGTACCTTGGCCAAGGGGCTGAGGTGGCCCTGTCCAGCGGCTCGGGGTACTTTGGTTATCCGTCGCCGCTCTCCGGCGCGGCCGGGTATGACCTGCAGTTCCCCGCGTCGGCCCCGGCCGGGACGAAGCTTGGCCTGTTGCAGGCCAACGGCGATGTCGCTTGGCACACTTACGACGGCGCAAACTGGAGCCCAAGCGAGCCGAGCCTTGCGACGATGCAGGCCGTGCAGGTGGAGTTGCCCGCCGATTTCGCGTGGGCGACGCACGGGATGCCGGACTTCAACAGCAAGCCGAAGTTGCGCGCCATCACCGGTGCCGGAACGTACCTCGCCGGGAAGGAAACGCTCCTCATCGGGCTGGACGCCGTCGGCACGCCGATGACGATTCAGTGGACCAAGGACAACCTGCCGATCGTCGGTGCGACCCAGCGACAGTTGCAGTTGGTGAACCTCGCGCCGAGTCACGCCGGGCGTTATGCCGTCACGCTGCGCAACGCCTTCGGCATCGAGAACAGCAACCCGGTCGAGGTCAACGTGCATTACTCACTCACGACGACCGTCGCGGAGGGCTCCGGCACGATCGAGGTCAATCCGAGTTTGGCCACTTACCCGCCGGGCACCACCGTCACCCTCACGGCCAAGCCGGGCGAGGGGCTGAGCTACGACGAGTGGGAGGGCGACGCCAGCGGCTCAGCCGAGTCGGTCACGCTCGTGATGGACGACCACAAGTCGGTCTCGATCCGTTACCTCAGCGACAACCAACCGCCGACGGTGGCCATCACCTCGCCGAAGGCCGGCCGTTTTTTCAGCGCGCCGAGTGACGTCGAGATCACGCTCGACGCCGCCGATGCCGACGGCTCGATCACTCATGTTTTGTATGAGCGCAAACTGATCGAGGCCGCCGACTGGACAGGGCTTGGCCAAGCGGACTCCGCCGCCGCGCCGTTCACGTGGGAGGGCGCGAGCGAGGGCGTTTACGAGATTCGCGCCACGGTCACCGACAACCGAGGGGCCAAGGGCGTGTCGGCGCCGATCCAGATCACCCTCACCACCGGCAACCTGCCGCCGGTCGTCGTCAGCACCTCGCCGGCGGCGGGCGACTTCGTGCCGGTGCCGGGCAAGTTCACCTTCACGGTCGTGGCGTACGATCCCGACGGCGAGATCAAGTCGATCAGGATAAACGAGGGATATACATTTACAAAAGCCAATGGCCCGACTTACTGGACCGAGAACGACGAGGGCCAAACGGTGCTCACGGATATCCGCTGGATGGGCGGTGCTTATGCCAACTCCACGCCGACAGTGTTCACCGTGGACGTCGAGGACAATCAGGGCAAAATCACAACCGAGAAGGTGCGCTTCACCGTCAACAACGCGCCGACGATCGAGCTGACCTCGCCGGCGAACGGCGCGGAGTTCGTCTCCCCGGCGACCATCGCCTTGGCCGCTGCGGCCACCGACAATCCGGCGGACGGCGCCTTGGCCAAGGTCGAGTTTTTTGTCAACGGCGAGTTGATCGCGAAACTCACTACGGCACCGTTCGAGGCTGCTTGGGAAAACGTGCCCTCCGGCGAATACGAAATCATCGCAGCCGTGACCGACCGACACGGCCAAAAAGTCGAGACCGCTCCCGTGACGATCACCGTGTCCCAAGGCGCGGGCATCACGCTGACCGAGCCGACTGCGGACATCGCCTTCGCGCCGGGTGGCACGGCCAAGCTGGCGGCCAGTGTGACGCAGGGCGACGCCGCTATTACCAAAGTTGAGTTTTTCAAGAACGACCAGTTGATCGGCGCCGACACCGACGCACCGTACGAGCTGGACTGGACCGAGCCGGAGCCCGGCCTGTACCAAGTCACCGCCCGGTCAACCGACGCCAAGGGCGGCTCGGCGGCGTCCGGCTCGATCGAGGCGGCGGTGTTTGACAGCGCGCCGTTCCCCGCGCTTGGCCTGCGGCTGTGGCTCGACGGGAGCGGCGTCACGCAGGACGGCGGCAAAGTGAGCGCTTGGGCGGATCGCACGCCGTTCGGCAACAGCATCAGCCAAGCGGACGCCGGTAAGCAGCCGACGCTCCACAGCGAAGGCGCAAACGGCCAAGCGGCGTTGGTCTTTGACGGGGCGGATGATCTGCTCGCCGCCACGGTGAACGGCGCCGGGCTGTTGAGCGGCGACGCGGCCAGCATTTTCATCGTGATGAGGCAGGCCAAGGCGAGCGCCAACAACGCGGTGCTTGGCTGGGAATCCGACAGCCACCGCAACCATCTGGGCCTGCTGTTCACGTACAACGACCAGTTGCTGTTCGACTACGGCAACGCCTCCGCCGGGGGCCGCATTTCCGCACCGCAGCCGGAGCGCTGGGATGATTTGTGGAATCTGGTCGAGGTGTACCGAGCCGGGGCAAGCGGCCGCGTGGCCGTCGCGGGCGAGACTGTTTTCAGCGGTACATTCACCAGCGAACTGGAGGTCGAGGTCGATGGCGTACTGACATTGGGCGGCGTCGGGGGGCTGCATTTCGGCGGAGCGGTTGCCGAGGTGCTGGTGTACAACCGTGCGTTGAGCGAAGCGGAGATCGTCCAAGTGCGCGGCGTGATGGCGGCGAAGTTTGACCTGCCAGTGTCCGCCAATCAGGAGCCAACAGTGGTTTTGACCAAGCCGGTAGCGGGCACGTCGCTGAAAGCTGGGAAAACGCTGCAACTGGCGGCGAGCGCCAATGACGCCGACGGCAGCGTGGTGAAGGTGAGATTCCTTTTGGGTGGCCAAGTGATCGGCGAAGACACCGAGGCGCCATACGAATTGGAGTGGACACCGGCCGAGGCAGGTGCGGTGCAACTGAGCGCCGTGGCGATAGACGACCGCGACGGTCAAAGAATATCCGCCGTTGTGAGCGTGACCGTGCTGCCGCCGAACGTGGCGCCGGAAGTGGTGATCACCTCACCCAACGCCGGCCAAGGCGTAAGCGTCGGCCAAGGCGTAAGCGTCGGCGTGACGCTGAAAGTAAGCGCGAGCGTAACCGACAGCGACGGCGAAGTGGTGCAAGTGGAAATCTTGGCCAACGGCGAGAGCTTGGCCAAGCGGAGCGAAGCGCCGTTTGAGGCCGACTGGACGTTGGCCAAGGAGGGACTGCAAACCGTGACCGTGCGAGCCACCGACAACGACGGCGCCACCAGCGAAGTCAGCGTGAGCGTGGCCGTGTACGGCGACACACCGGTGCCGGTGGACGGACTGCGGCTGTGGCTGGATGCGGGGGAGGAAGTGACCGTGAGCGATGCCGGTGTGGTGAGCGCGTGGGGCGACCGGAGTCTGTTCGGTCACGACGTGAGCCAAGCGGAGTTGGGACTGCAACCGGCGCTGGCCGCCGACGCAGTCAACGGCCAAGCGGCGGTGCTGTTCGACGGAGCAGACGACAACCTGTCGAGGGCCGGTGTGGCGGGCGTCGATTTGCTCTCGGCGGATGCCGTGAGTGTGTACGCCGTCGTGCGGCAGAAAAAGCAGAGTGCGGCCAACACCGTGCTGGCATGGGAGGCGCCGAACTACAAGAACCATTTGGCGTTGCTGACGAGTTACAACGACCAGTTTTTGATCGACCACGGCAACGCCACGGAGGGCGGCCGTGTGAGCGCCGCGCAACCGGACGAGTGGGACGACGAATGGCACGTGCTGGAGTTCGTAAGGGACGGCAACACAGCGACCGTGAACGTGGACAGCACGGCAGTGGAGCTGGGCGAGTTTGGCAGCACGCTCAATGTGGCGTTGGCGGGTCGGCTGAGTGTGGGAGCCGCATCGGGTCTGGCGTTTGGCGGCGAGATAGCCGAGGTGCTCATTTACAACCGTGCGCTGGGCAAGGCGGAGCGGGACGGAGTGAAGGGATATTTGGGAGCGAAGTACGGGCTGTTCGTGACAGCGAACCAAGCGCCGACCGTGACGCTGACTGCGCCCGCTTCCGGGACAGCGATCAAGCAGGGCAAGAGCCTCGCGCTCAAGGCCGATGCAGCGGACGCGGATGGCAGTGTTGCCAAGGTGCTGTTCTTCAGCGGAGCCACGATGCTGGGAGTGGACGAAGCCGCGCCGTACGAGATGGAGTGGACAGCCGAGGGAGAGGGCGGGCATTTGCTGACAGCAGTGGCCGTGGACAACCGGGGAGCGGAGACGGTCTCGGGAGTGGTGAGCGTGACCGTGCTGCCGCCGAACGTGGCGCCGGAGTTGGTGATCACCGGGCCAAGCGCGGGCCAAGGCGTGAGCGTCGGGGTGACGCTGAAAGTAAGCGCGAGCGCGACCGACAGCGACGGCACCGTGGTGTCGGTGGAAATCTTGGCCAACGGCGTGAGTTTGGCCAAGCGGAGCGAAGCGCCGTTTGAAGCCGACTGGACGTTGGCCAAGGCGGGACTGCAAACCGTGACCGTGCGAGCGACCGACAACGACGGAGCCACAAGCGAAGCCAGCGTGAGCGTGGCCGTGTACGGCGACACGCCGGTGCCGGTGGACGGCCTCCGTCTGTGGCTCGACGGGAGCAGCGTGACGAGCGCGGGCGGAAAAGTGAGCGCGTGGGCGGATCGCACGCCGTTCGGCCACGACGTGAGCCAAGCGGATGCAGCATTGCAACCGACGCTTGTCGCTGACTTGCTCAATGGCCAAGCCGCCGTGCTGTTCGACGGCGAGGATGACGTGCTTGCGCGCGCGGCCGTGGCAGGTGAAGCGCTTCTCTCACCCGACGCCGTGAGCGTGTACGCCGTCGTGCGGCAGAAATGGCAGAGCAAGGTGAACACCGTGCTGGCATGGGAGGCACCGAACTACAAAAACCATTTGGCGCTGCTGACGAGTTACAACAACCAGTTTCTGATCGACCACGGTAACTCCACGGAAGGGGGCCGTGTCAGCGCCGCGCAACCGGAAGGCTGGGACGACGAGTGGCACGTGCTGGAGTTTGTGAGAGACGGGAGCACCGCCACAGTGAACGTCGATAGTGATGCGCTTGAGTTGGGCGAGTTCGGGGGGGCGCTGGACGTGGCTGTGTCCGGCACGCTGTTGGTGGGCGAGGCGGCGACGCTGGCCTTCGGCGGCGAGATCGCCGAGGTGCTCATTTACAACCGCGCGCTTGGCATCGGCGAGCGCGAATCGGTGAGCCAGTATCTCGGCGTGAAGTACGGCTTCATCGAGGACGTGATACCGGTCGACCCGAATGCGCCCACGCTCAGTGCGGTTCAGTTGGCGGCCGATGACAAGTTCCGCTTCCTCGTCACCGGCGACAAGGGCGGCAAGGTGGTGCTGCAGTTCTCCGAGAATCTCGACAAGTGGACCGACCTGCAGACCTACGCCAATGAGAGCGGCCAGTTGTGGATCAACATCAACCGGGGCGCGGATGCCGGCCGGCTGTTTTTCCGCGTACGCGCCGAGTGAGCCACGGCAGCGAGGCCGCCGCGAGACCGCAAGCGACCATGATGGAGAGACACATCGCCGGGGCGGTGAAAGGGCCAGCGAACAGCAGGATCACGAGTCCTTCCGGGTCAAAAAAATCGCCGGAATCTTGCCGGTCCATAATGTAAGCATGGACAAAATCCCCGGCGATAAAGCCAAGGAGAAACAGCAGCGGGCGTCTTCCCCGGTTGGCCTGCGGATCCTTGCTCAAACTTGAGGCTCCCATCCGGGTCGGTACTCACGCGCCCACAGCTTGGCCGCCGCCGGGTTGCCGATGAGGCGGCGCTTGGCCGGGTCGAAGTTCACCGTGCTGCCGGTGCGCCAGGCCATGTTGGCCAAGTGGCAGAGCAGGGTGCTGACCTGTCCGTCGCCGATTTCCGCGTTGAGTTTCTCGCCGTTGCGAATGGCGTTCACGAAGTTGGTGAAGTGCAGAATATCGCTGGCCGACTGGCTTTTGCGTTCCACTTCCTTCCCCGCCAAGTCGTACAGGGTGTAGTTGTGGCCGCCGGTGGTGGTGAGGATGCCGCTCTCGCCGTAGAAGGCGACGAACGGCAGCGCTTCACTTTTCCGTTGGTTGCAACTGCTCTGGTCCCACAGGGCGGTGCAGTGGCCGAAGTCGAACGTGGCCATGCCGGTGTCCGGCGTTTCCTGGTCGTCGTCGAAGTGGTAACGGCCGCCGCCGAAGGTGACGCGCTTGGGCAGGTCGACGCCGAGTCCCCAGCGGGCAAGGTCGAGTGCGTGCACGCCGTTGTTGGCCATTTCGCCGCCGCCGTAATGCCAGTGCCAGTGCCAGTTGTACGGGATGAGATTGTCCTTGTACGGGCGCTCCGGCGCGGGGCCTTGCCACAGGTCGTAGTTGAGATGCTTCGGCACCGGCGCCGGTTTGCCCCTGCCGATGGAGCCTCGGCGGTTCGAGTAAAACGTCCGGCTCGACAGCACCTTGCCGATGACCCCCTCGCGCAACCGTTGCATGGCCTCGATGATAAGCGGGTAGCTGCGTCTCTGGTTGCCCATCTGCACGAGGCGCTTGTACTTGCGTGCGGCGGCGACCATCAACCCCGCCTCGGCGGCGTTGTGGCTGCCGGGTTTCTCGACGTAAACATGCTTACCGGCTTGGCAGCCGAGGATGGTCGCCGGCGCGTGCCAGAAATTCGGCGCGGCGATGGAGATGGCGTCGAGGTGCGGATCGTCGAGCATGCGCCGCAGGTCGGTGATACCCCGGCACTGGGCCGACTGGCTCTTGGTGACGACCGACAGGCCGTTGGCGGTGCGGTTGTCATCGACGTCGCAAACATAAGCCACCTCGACGCCGGAAATTTTCAGGTAATTTTTGACATGCGCCATGCCGCGGCCAAGGCCTATCACGCCGACACGCAGCTTGTTGGCGGCTTGGTTGGCGGCGCGGAGCGAGTGGCGCTTGGCCAAGGCGGCGGCGGTGACCCCGGCGGCGGAGTATTGCAGGAAACGGCGGCGGTTGAGGATGCTGTTTTTCATTGTTTGTCTTTAAAAGAAGCCGGTTGAACCTCCGCCAACCGTGCCACAGCCTCCCTGCTTGGCCAAGCGATTTGGCTTTTTTGTTGTTGACCTGCCCTTGGGTTGGCAAAACACTCGCCGTCCCAACCGACTTTTAGGCTCATGAAAACAACCTGTTTTTACACCCGCTGGATGAGTGCCTCGGCTGCCGTGGCATTCTTTTTCACCCTGATTCACTCCCCGTTGGCCAGAATGCTGGACGACTTCGACGACAATAAAGTCACCGGATGGGAGAAATTCGACTTCGGAAGTGGCAACGGCCTGTTCAAGGAGCAGGACGGCCAGTTCACGATCGGCATGCACCAGGCAACCGGCCAGCCGTTTTTCGTGGCGGCCACCTACGCCGGGGAGAAGTTCACGATCGAGGACGGCGTCACGCTGGAGTTTCGCGTGGACTTGATCGAAGCCAACCAGGCGGAGGCTTACGCGGTGGTGGGTTTCATCCCCAGCGACACGCCGGTGAGCAAGCTGAGCGGTTACAGCTTGGCCAAGGACTCGAACGACGTGCTGTTGGCCAAGGGGCTGAACAAATATTTTTACGACATCACCGAGGGGGACTGGATCGACTCTCCAGACAACATCACCCTGAGCATCATGATGACCGGCAAGGGGAACAGCGTCGAGGTGACCACGCGCGTGTTTGACATCGAGAACAGCAACGCCCTGCTGTTCGAGAAAACAATCACAGACACACCCGAGGCGGATACCCTCGACACCGGCGACGACAGTCCCGCTGCAAGCTTCATCGGCAAGCCCGGAAACTTCGTGCTGCTGCTCTACCACAACGACGGCGACGGAGCCTTGCCGGCCTCCCGGATCACGCTCGATAACGCGAAGGTGTTCCAGTACGAGAGCACCATGATTGATGATTTCGACGACAACAAGGTCACCGGCTGGGAGAAGTTCGACTTCGGCAGCGGCAACGGCTTCTTCGAGGAGGAGGAAGGGCAGTTCACGATCGGCATGCATCAGGCAACCGGCCAGCCGTTTTTCGTGGCCGCCACTTTTGGGGCGAAGACGTTCACCATCGAGGACGGAGTCAGCGTTGAGTTTAGTGCGGATCTAATTGCGGCCAACCAGTCGAATGCTTTTTTGGTGCTGGGTTTCATTCCCAACGATTCGCCGGTGAGCAAGCTCATCGGGTACAGTCTGGCCAAGGACGACAACGACGTGCTTTTGGCCAAGGGGCTGAACAAGTATTTTTTTGACATCACCGAGGGGGATTGGATTGAGTCGCCGGAAAACATCCGCTTGGTGTTGACTATGACCGGGTCGGGCACGTCCGTTGAAGTGACCACCAAGGTGTTGGACCTCGAGAATAATCAGGCGGTTTTATTTGAAAATACCGTCATCGACACAGCGGAGGCGGAGGATTTCGACACGGGTGACGATTCCCCGCCCGCCAGTTTCATTGACCGTCCCGGGAAGTTTGTCCTGCTGCTCTACCACAATGACGGCTCCGGGGCGTTGCCGGCCTCCTCGGTGACGATTGACAATGCTCACGCATCCGTTTCCGGCGCTGCGGATAAAAACCAGTTGCCGGTCATTTCCGAGATTGCTCCGGCCACGAACAGCCCGTTTTTGCCAACCTCAACCAAGATCACGTTTGTCGTGAGCGATGACCAGACGATCGAGCCGGGGGCCATCAGCATCACGTTGAACGGCACAAAATACACCACGGCCAACGGCTTGGCCGTCGCGGGCACGGACAAGGCGCGCGAGGTTTCGCTGGGCGGACTGCAGGCGAATGTGAGTTATCACGCCGTCCTGACTGTTGCCGATTCCGAGGGCGAGAGTGACACGCGCGGCCTGTACTTTGACACGTTCGGCGAGGATGCCTTTGTGATCGAGTCCGAGGATTACAACTTCGACTACGGCGAGTTCATCCAGAACCCGGTGGTGATCTCCGAACTGGACGAGGATGGGGAGATCAACTGGAGCGAAAATTCATACATCGCAATGGAGGGGAACCTCTTGATTGACTACTTCGACAATGACGTGGGACTGAACCCGGCAACACACCGGTATCGCCCCTATGACGGTGTCACCACGGCGCCGGCGCTGGATAT
>Ga0209554_1001611_pt1 | contig 16910 bp, 13 predicted proteins | sample MarorgKNORR_S2LV_5_FD_188221 | JGI IMG/M metagenome (GOLD analysis project Ga0209554, IMG submission 188221) | Marine microbial communities from the Southern Atlantic Ocean, analyzing organic carbon cycling - Bottom_A/KNORR_S2/LV (SPAdes) (version 2) | ecosystem: Environmental > Aquatic > Marine...
TGAGAATAAACAGGCAATAGCTGAATATGCGTCATTTCCTTTAAATAATGATGTAACTATTGATGTAACTCCAAATTATTATGTCTTCAGCTTAAAGTCCTGCCATACCACGATTTATGAATAAGGGTGGTATCGAGGTACTCAATATCTTCAACGATTTTTCCATCATGCACCGTAAACACATGGCAATAAGTGTTGTTATACGGGCCGTGCTTACCTTCAATTGTACCTTGAACACGGGCCACAACCTTGTCGTTTTCAGCGATGGTCTCAATAACCTCTAGGGTGATGCCTGCTTCTAGTTTTATGTTTCGGAACGCTTCGTTGAGAAGATTTTCTTCTACATCTTTAAGACCTCGAAACGTCTTCGACACAGGTGTATCACCGATGATGGTCCAGACTATGTCGTTAGCTAGTAAAGCAAGGGCGCCTTCCGGATTATCATTTGACATGGCGCTGAAAAATTCATGCACTACCTGCTTATTCTCTTCGATTGACATAAAAGCCAGGCTTTTTCAGAAATAAATATAATCAGTTACGACGATCACGTAATTGATCAATATTGAAGATAGCATTTGTCATAGTGTCTAGTTTTTCCCATGCAGAGTCTACCGTAATAATAGTTGCACGTTCGTCTCTAACATTAGCAATTATAGCGGATCTCCACATATACCTACCGGTTGTTGGCTCCCAGTCACGACTATCATCCCAGATACGCCATAAATCACCATTTCTATCAAACATTTCCAAGTATTGTGAATAATAAGTCTCTTTATCCACATGGACACGTTTTACAGAATATTGGTAAGTTTCTGTAAGATCGGTAATGTCATAGAGCCAAGTCGGGCGCAGTTCCATGTCGACAATCCCCGACAAGTTACAGGCATCGTTGGCAATTCGGAGTGGATCATAAACATTTCCGACTTCCGGAACGGCAAGGACGATAACATCCTTAATTAATGTGTACTTAAACTTACGTCGATCCGTTTTGAACCAATTTGAACGCCATTCGTCCCAAGTGAGTTCAAGTCCTGGAGCGATAGGGTCTTGACCGTTTGTTCCCGTGAGCGACCGCGTGCGTCGAAGTGATGGAATGAAAAGCTTGAAATCATCATCTGAGTCAGCATCAGCAAACCGAAGTCTTACACCCGCCAGACCACGAACATCGCGTGGGGATAAGATTAACAACGCGCCTGCTTCTGTTATACCTTCAAAGCCTTCAACATTCCCTAATGGTGGTGCGCTCACGCGTCCTGCCATTCGGCGCCAAAAAATATTTGCTTTATATATTCGTTCGAGGTTATTTTTGTTATTACACGCTGCCATATCTATCGTATCAAAGTACAAATCATCAGTACCAACGCCATGGGCATTAAACAGCCAGTTAAGTTCTTCACCATTTTGAGGATTGATAAATGGCAGGCCAGCTTCGCTTATAAATCCGTGCTCGCCATTCTTGTCACGGAGCTCTCCCTTTTCGTTAATTGTAAAATGATCTGGTTCAAGCGTCTTGGTTGCGTCCAATCGTCCTTGTTGCATGTAATAATGCGTCGTTGGAACAACACGGATACCCTTGATCGGCGTCCAATCAGAAGTTAAACGATCGATCCAATACTGCGGTAAGTAGTCCTTCACCCAAGGTAATGAATCAATATTTTCTTTCGTGATGATAAAACCAGGTTTCAACTCAGCAGGGAGTGTTTCTTTCGCTAGCAAAGACGACGCGGTATATCCACGAAAATCTTCCCACTCTTTAGCAAGTGCCCTTACTTCTGCATTGTCGATTGCGGCAGCCCAGGCAGCATGCTCGGGCAGTCCAGATTCAGCGGCGAAAGATTTCCAATTATCAATCCATTCATCACCGGCCTGTGTAGTAGAGGTCATCGAGCCCAAAACCGCTACGGTTAGGCAGATTAACAACGTTTTTAGTTTATAAAATTTCATCTGTGTTCTCCTTATAGATGTAGGGGTTAAAATTGATAGGTAAGTGAAAACTCGACATAGTCAGAATTTTTGTAAAAAGCGAGCAGTCCTTCTTCCGTATCACCATCAAATATTCCTATCTCAATTCTTGGGATCAATTTGTTACCCAAAGTCGAGAAAGTCACTCTTTGCCGATAAGCAAATCCATCTTTGCTAAGATCCCAAACGGCCAGTCCGTCAAGGATTACATTATCGTTACGCAATCCGAATGTATAAGTAAATGTAGCGTATTGTTGGTTATCTTCGACATCTAACAATGCATACGGTGCTTGAAACATCAGATTTTCATGATCCTTCGTATGAATGTTAAAAAATTGTGCGGTCACGAAAATTGAAGCCCGTTGTCTTTTCCAGCCAGACAACCAAAGATTGTAATCGAACCCAATCATGGTTGATATTTGATCACGATGGGTGACTGTATCAGCTTTAGTTCCAATTAGCGCTGGGGTGCCCATTGCTACTTGCCCTGGTATGAAAGGATCTTCTATGACCAGACGGTTAAACGCTTTGTCGAATTCATGGTTTAACTCAAATCGAAGCACCGGCGATACATTTTTGGGTCCTAACTTCCACTGGCTCATATCCCGAGTAAAGGAAAAACCAACTGTTTTTTGGCGTTCTGTATAATCTAATTCAAAATCCGCAGTTACTGAGCAAGGAAGTCCGCCAGCGCCAGGGTTTAGAATATCTAAACAGCCAAACGGAATGAGTGGAAAATCCCCCGGTGCGGCTGTTCCGCCTGCAAGAGATTGCAAGAAATCAACATATTGACCCGGTGCATGTATGGCACCGATGGTCGTTGGAAGACCAAGCGGTACGTTCGCAACAGAAGCTGCCGGATCGTTGATAAATGACCCGATGTGAAGGGTGGCACCTGTGTTCACAACAACCGGTAAGTCTTGATACCCGTAGAACATGTTCACTGTTGCCTCACCGCCAAATGCATTAAATTTCAAACGCAGACCTAATTCATCAGCCCCTGATCCCACTTCGCGTTCAGTGAGATGAGCACCAAGCAGAGGCATCCCAAATCCAGTTTGACCTTCAACAAGTTGCGGGAAAGGGAATCCAAAAGCACCGCCTGACGTTTGACTATTCGGTGTCGGGTTGTTGATCACGAATTCTGAATGGCGAACTTCGGGTATATAAATGAATTCCAGTGAGACATCATTTGATATGTCAGCGGTAACGGCGACGGTCCAAGCTGGTATTCTGATTTCATCGGTATCGGCCAAAAGAGTCCTTTGACGCAGATCTTGGGCATTGAGAATGTCTAACAACCTAATGCCGTCTGCTTGTCCCCAACCCCGTTGAAATTTACCTACTTTCACAGCCAACGTACCCTCGTCGTTCGTAAACCTTATCGATAACTCACGAAGAATTTCATCATCAAAATCGTCTAAAAGTTCTTGATCTTTACCTGACGCTCCGAAGGGATCTGGCAATAAATATGATCCGTCACTTGAAGTCGACATAGTAAATCGATCCCGAAAGGCGCTCTGCGGCGATGTGAAGTCTTGTAACGCTGGCGCTCTGAACTCACCGTCATCCGAACCGTAAAACCGATCCCCCCTCAGCCAGATATCACCAATAACTGTAACGTTATTATTGGGAACCCACTCAGCCTGCAATTCTATTAGGAACTGTGAAGGTCCCTGTCCGGACGAGTCATCGAGCCTGTCAAAATAGACACCGTCACCTACCTTTAAGCGACCACCAAACCAAAAGTCTTCGGCATAGGTCGGGATTACAAAAAGCAATGCCGCCAAAGAGACCAAGGCTACGGTGATAAATTTATTTAACCTGCTAGCGGTTTGCTTGGATAGTTTTGGAGTTGTGTTATTCATTTGGATTTTCTCCTTTTTACAAATTTTATATTCGTTAATTTCTGATCAATCTTTATCGAATTCGAGATGGTCAATTCGCACAATTCATCCATAATTGGATAGTGTGCGACGCGATGCCCTAAACAAGCCGTTTCAGCAGTCATTTAGCATCTCCTATTTCAAGGGTATCGTTGTTTCTTCCCGTCTTGGCGGGCCGTGGATAGAGACCTATAATAGGGACAATAGCGGGATCATGTGAAAGATGCTCATCCAATCTGGAATTCCAAAGTTTAACTATGCGATAGAAGGGAACATTCGGGTAAAGATGATGCACAAGGTGATAGTTTTGATACATCATCAATGGTGAAAGTAACCATTCCATGCCCTCACGAATGCTCGTGGCTCTGTAAGCATCTTCCTTTTCACTTATCTCATTTGGTACGTGAGGCAGGTAGACAAAAATAAACGAAATAAAGAAAAATGAAATGCGCTGCGGAATTATCCAAAACATGAGTAATTCTGTTAAATAGCCATTGATGATTAACCAGGGCCACACAACCATGGTTGTAAGAAACATTATAATGACGTTTCGCGTTTCCGATTTTGGGCGGTCTTTCCAATACGCTAAATACTTCCAACCGTATATCAAATCTATAAAAGGCCATTTAAGCGGGCGTAGCCATGCTGGCCCACTTTGTATAACGTGATCAGCCTCATCTCCGGGACCATTCGCGTTGGTGTGATGGCGATAATGGATGAAACGCATTAATTCAAACGCTACAAGTGAAGAGAAGTACAAAAATGAGATACGCCCGACCCAAAGATTGAGATTTTTACTCTTCCCAACAGAAGCATGAATAGCGTCATGCATAGGTGAAAACATGAAATATCCAGCCGTTCCATTTATCAAGCAGGCTGCTAAATAAGAAATATGTCCATAAATTGCTGCCCAAGTTGATCCGAGAATAAACCCGGCACATATAAGAAATAGAATAATTGTGGGCCATGCGAATTTAGGCTTACGACGAAGGGAGTCAAATAGGTCTTTATTGTTAATTAAGTCATTACTGGCCATAGTCTTATTCTTCCATTAGGTAATTTTCGTATTTAATTCGTAAGGGTTTTTTATCAATCTTGCCGGTTGCAGTCAGTGGCATTTCGTCGATGAATACGACATCATCTGGCAGTTGCCATTTCGCGTGCTTACTACTAATGATATCTAGTATGCTGGCCTTGCTGGGATCGCAACCCTCTTTCTTGACTGCGATTAATAAAGGCCGCTCTTCCCATTTCACATGCTTAACACCAAGGCAGGCAGCAATTTGCACTTCGGGATGCCCAACCGCGGTATTTTCAATATCAACCGAGGAAATCCATTCACCGCCAGATTTGATAATATCTTTGGCACGATCAGTAATTTGCATAAATCCGCGTTTATCAATAGTCGACACATCACCCGTGTCAAACCAGCCTTCGCTATCAAGGGCACTTTCTTTCGCCCTATAATAACGTTCGATGACCCTAGGGCCACGCACCATCAATTTGCCGAATGCTACGCCATCATGTGGCAGAGAATTACCTTCGTCATCCACGATTTTCATCTCCAACCCAAAAGCCGGGCGTCCTTGCTTGCACCGTACTTTTATTCGCTGCTCAAAATTTAACTCATCCATAAAGGGCAAAGAACTATTAAACGTGCCAACTACTAGCTCAGTCATTCCCCATCCGTGATTCACATCCACATCATATCTAGCCTCAAAGCCCTCAATCATTGACTGAGGAACTGCAGAACCTCCAATATAGATTTCACTCATACTGGGAATTTGCAGACTGTTATCGTCCAAATGGTCAATTAAGATGGTCATAACGGTTGGAACGGCGCAGGTTTTGTTGCAGTCCTCAGCCCGAATAATGTCATAAATACTTTTACCGTCCATGAACGGTCCTGGCAGAACCAACTTGCCGCCAACCATGGGAACGCTGAAGGGCAGCCCCCAGCCATTGGCGTGGAACATCGGGACAATCAACAAGAAGGAGTCTCTGGTGCTCAGACCAAACATATCTCCATGGGCGGTTATCATCGCATGATTAAGGTTAGATCGGTGCGAATAGAGTACGCCCTTAGGGTTACCTGTCGTACCCGATGTGTAGCACAAAGAGGATGCTGTATCAGCACTGAACAAGGGCCAAACGAAATCACTACCTTCCGTCGCCAATAATTCCTCATAACAATAAACCGGTATCCCGATCTCACGCATATCATCTGTCATATGCTCTTTGTCCGTCATTACAATTAGGCCTTCGAGCATCGGCAACTTGTCAAGGACGTTAGTGATTATGGGAACAAAACTGGTGTCGATAAATATAAAACGGGTTTGAGCATGATTGACGATATACTCAAGTTGATCAGGAAAAAGACGTGGATTTAGCGTATGGCAGATTGCGCCAATGCCGCTCAGCCCATACCAACATTCCAAATGGCGCCAAGTGTTCCATGCCATAGTGCCAATACGGTCCCCAGCGTTTACACCCAGACGGTTCAAAGCATTGGCTAGTTGTGAGGTTCGATCGTAAAGCTCTGCATATCCAATACGGTGAATCCCACCCTCAACTGAATTTGTGATAACCTCTACATTCCCATTCCAAGTTGCAGCATGTTGCAAGACATCAACCACATTAAATTGCTTTTTTTGCATCAATCCTGGAATAACTGTGGAAACTGTTTCCATAAATTTAATATCAGTTTATCTAAATAACTTTACCTTTTATCTAAATAACTTTATCTTTTATTATATGTTTGTGCAATAACAATTACATAAAGACACAATAACTATTATATAAACACACAATAACTATTATATAAACACATAATACAACTATAGAGATACTCAAAACTATTACATAAATACTCAATACAATAAAACTGAATTTAATGAAATCACATTTATATAAGTATCTGGGCTTGTTTTTTTTAGGTGCAGTCACTACTACGATTGTTTCGATGGCGTGGGCGTTAGATGGGGATCAAAGTCAATCAAAATCTGAAGCAAAGGTATCTCAGTCAAATATTGCTCATCATAAAGACGATCGCGTTCGCTTTGTTCCGGACAACTTATTCAGCGTTGATTTTGTTGACAAGTCGCATGGATGGGCGGCCGGATATTACGGTACTATTTTAAAAACAATAGATGGGGGAAAAAATTGGACCCATATCTCTCTGCCTAACACCGACCTAATTCGGCGTATGCAATTTTTGGACAAAGATTATGGGTGGTTGGTAACGCATCGTGGTCGTATTATGAGTAGCGAGGATGGCGGAACTACTTGGAAGACTCGTTACTCAGAAGAAAACCAGATAAATTTGCGAAATATTAAATTTCTAGACGACAGTATAGGTTGGGCTGTTGGGCATGAAGGAACTATTCTATATACAAATGACGGCGGCGAAACTTGGACTAACCAATCTTTGAGTAATTTTACAGGTCGTGACTTACCTCGATTAAATGGTTTGACTGTTTTGAGTGAAACCCGAGCCATGTTGGCTGGGGAATTTGGCGTAATTGCTGAAACTGTTGATGCCGGTAAAACTTGGACGATTATTTCGTCGCCTGATATCAAAGCCACATTCACTGAGATCGAGCAAGTTGGTAATTCTATACTTGCTGTGGGGCTCGACGGTGTTGTGGCACAAGTTCATTCCGACAAAATTGATATGCTCACCTTACCTGAGGGCGGAGAATCAGTACGAGTCAAACTCTTAAATTCAGGCGTAAATAAGCATTTCTTTGATATTGTGGCTAATAAGAACGGCGAGGGTATTGCAGTTGGTCTTGCAAGTATCCTAACGATTAAAAATGGGAGCGAATTGAACAAAATTGAAATCGCCCACCCGGATCGAAATTATTTGTATTTCATGGGTGCCACACCTATTTCGGAATCGAAATATGTATTGGTGGGGGCTCGAGGATTGGCCATTACCCTTGATACGGAAACCACCGAGATTATGGGGTTGGTCAAATGGTAACTCTGGGAATTGATACATTTGATAACGCTTTCAATAGCCACACTTTCGTAAATAGGTTTTGGCATGGTTAAAGCAATTGCAAATGCGGTCATTCAATATCGAACGATAATACTAATTATTGCTATCGTTATTACATCAATAGCTGGTTATTTTGCTATCACAGGAGTAACGCTACGCGCGTCGTTGAATGAGATGCTGCCTTCGAAGCATGAAAATGTGAAATTGTATGAAGAATTCAGTGATAAATTTGGTGGCGTAAACACTGTTCTCGTAATGGTAGAAAATAAAAACGGCACAGTTTACGACAAAGAGTTTTTGGAAAAATATAAAAAGATTTCAGATACTTTTTACTTTCATGATGCAAATCGCAAAGCGCTATTTGAGGCAGTCAATCTAAGGAAAACCCGCGCCGCCTCTGGTGCACAAGGCCAAATTTTAATTCACCCAATAATGTGGCCAAATCTTCCTAAAACTGACGCCGAAATGGAGAAATTCAGATTGCTGATACGCGGGCAATTCAGTGGGTATTTAATTTCATTGGATGAAAAATCCTTGATGATTGTTTCAGAGTTCAAGGACGATGTAGATACAGGCGCTTTGGTAGAATTTGTCGAAAATATACGGGCTGAATATGAAGACGATACCGTAAAATTGTCGGTCGTTGGTCGGCCTATTTTACTGGGTGAAGTGAAAAAAGAACTACCAAAAATGATCTTAATTTTCGCGGTTTCAGTTCTAGTTATCTCGATCTTTCTCTATTTATTTTTTCGTACTTGGGTGGGCGTAGTAGTACCGATGGTCGTTGCTTTTTCAGTAACAGTACTTGGGTTCGGTGTAATTGGCTTCACTGGTTATAACATGGATCCATTATTGCTGTTATTGCCATTTTTTGTATTTGCCACTGTGCTGTCACATTCTGTTCAATTTGTCTCTCGAGTATTTGATGAATTAGCTGAAGACAACAAAATGAAAGAGGCTGTGAGAACAGGGTTGGAGCGGTTGTTATTTCCGAGTACGGCTGCGGTAATAACCTCCGCGGCAGGCTTCACTGTCTTGGCACTGGTTGCAATTCCATCCATTCAATTGTTAGCCGTTATATGTACGATTTGGTTGCTAACGCTAACTCCGGGAATAATTGCAGCCGCCGCATTTATGAGTTTCTTGAAAAAACCTAAAAAATATAAAACAACACTTCCTTTTCAACCATTTTTGGCTACGGTTTTTGGTGAGAAAATGTCTCGTAATGTTTTCTTGCCCGGTTTTATCATCCTATTATTTGGTGGTTTCATCGTCTCCCAAGATTTGAAAATCGGCGATGCTGTGGGGAGCCCCATTTTGTGGCCTGATTCACGGTATAACAAAGACGTTGGTTCTATCAATTCGAACTATAACCGAATTGGAACGGATGTTTTACAGGCATATTTTTCGGGTGATGAAGAAATCATGCTTAACCCTGATCTTTATCATCAGTCAGAAGCGTTTGACCGATATATTTATGAACGAGTATTACCGGCAACCCCGGCGTCCAGTCTGACCCCAATAATAAAAAATATTAATATGGTGCTCTGGGAAGGTGACCCGTCTTATCAATTACTTCCTGATACTACCGCTGAAGTCGGCTTTAATATTTATATGTTTAGGTCTAACGGTGAACCGGGTGACTTTGCTGCATATACTAATCCGGAGTGGAATATAGGTAAATTGTCCATATTCACCAGCGAACATAGCTCAGAAACCGTAAATGAACTGATGAAGTTTGCGAATGAGTTTGTTGACAATTATAGCTTTAAGGAAGGCGAGCCTGTCATTCAATTTGCCGGTGGGCAAATAGGACTTATTAAAGCGACCAACGATGAGATTGAGTTAAAAGAAAACCCACTATTAATCGCGATTATGATCATTATTATATTCAATCTTATTTGGCTTTACAGATCTGTGAAATTGGGTGTCATAATAACTTTTGTTTTGGCGACATCACATTTCATGACTATGAGTGTTATGACACTCCTTGATGTTGGGATGAATCTTAATACGCTTCCCCTTGCTGCCTTGGGATTAGGGCGTGGCGTCGACTACAGTATTTACATGGCAGATCGCTTGCGCGATGAAATGCGACGTGGGCTCGATTTTTCCAAAGCTGCAAGCCGTGCTTTCAATACCTCCGGTATTGCAATTATTGTTACGGCAATGACAATGATATTGCCGCTCTTGTCATGGAATTTTCTATCACCAATTCGTTTTCAGGCAGAAATGGGGCTGCTTTTGGCCATCATATTGGCTTTCAACATGTTAGGTGCACTCACCATCGTTCCAGCCGCAATCAAAATTCTTAAACCGAAAGGCTTTAATTTTCACAGAGAGACATCAACATCATGAAACGATTTCTAAATAATAAGTTAATAAGCTAATAAGCTAATATTGAAATAGGAGTGTAATTAAATGAAAACCCTTGCTGCAGTTGTCACCGAAATTGGAAAACCATTAACTTTGATGGAATTAGATATTGAGGATCCTAGAGATGATGAAATCCTAGTTCGTGTCGTCGCTACTGGAGTTTGTCATACTGATCTCGTTGTGCAGGCTGGTATGCTCCCGGTGCCTATACCCGTTATCCTCGGTCATGAAGGGGCAGGTATTGTGGAAAAAATTGGCTCCAAAGTTTCGAAAGTAAAACCAGGTGATCATGTTGTTTTGTCTTTCAATTCATGTGGCTCCTGTGAGAGCTGTAGAGAAAAAGAACCTGCCTATTGTTATGAATTTATGCCGCGTAACTTCGGCGTGACAAGAGAAGACGGTACCACTGCATTATCGATGAAAAATAGTCCGGTACATAGCAACTTTTTCGGGCAATCATCATTTGCAACTTTTTCTATTTGTCATGAATTAAATACAGTCAAAGTGCCTAAAACGGTTGACCTGAGTTTACTTGGTCCTCTTGGTTGCGGCATCCTAACTGGTGCCGGAGCCGTTATAAATTCTCTTTCAGTAAAAAAAGGGTCCTCTTTTTTAGTTTATGGTACTGGGTCCGTTGGGTTGTCGTCGGTAATGGCTGCCCAAATACAAGGAGCCTCCACAATTATCGCCATTGATCTAAATGATGATCGTCTAGAGATGGCTCGCGAACTTGGAGCAACACATACTTTCAATCCAAACAAAACGACTGACTTAGTAGAAAAAATAATTGAACTCACCACTCATGGAGTAGCGGCCGCTCTAGATACGACGGGATTGCCAGATGTAATTCGTGACGCTGTTTTATGCTTAGCCCCACGGGGGGCCTGCGGAATTCTTGGCGCTTGCCCACCCGATTTTGAGGTCAAGCTTAACGAATTTCATTTCTTTTCCGGGGGGAGGAAGTTGATCGGAATTGTTGAGGGCTCGGCGTATCCAGACACAATGATCCCCAAGCTCATTAATTATTTCGAAGAAGGCCAGTTTCCTTTTGACCGTTTAATTAAGTTCTACGATTTTGAACATATTAATCAAGCGATCGAGGATTCAGAAAATGGCAAAACAATTAAAGCCATTGTTCGAATGTAAATTTAATTGCTCACCATGATTGTGCATAAAACTAACAAGAGAATTTTTCATAATTAAGATTTAGATAACAAACAAAGAAAAAGGTGGAAACAAATGCAAAGTAGGGACAAGTTTTTTATTGGAAATGAATGGGTATCTCCATCATCCACTCAAACGTTTAAAGTTGTAAATGCTTCAACGGGCGAGCTCGTAGCAACGGCACCCGAAGGGGCTAATGCAGATATCGATGCCGCCGTTTCGGCTGCACGCGCTGCTTTTGAGTACGGAGAATGGGCAAATAGTGGTCCTAGTGACCGTGCTGAAATTATGGAACGTTTTCTCGCTGCTCTTGTAAAACGCGGTGATGAGTTAGCTCAGACGGTCAGTACACAAAACGGGATGCCGATTGGACTGAGTACCGCATTCGAAGCTCAATATTCTGCTGGCTTATTGCAGTATTATGCTGAAGAGGCAAAAAATATTGAAACGGCCTTGGATATACGCCCGTCACAAATGGGTAAGGAAACACAGGTCGAAAAAGTTCCGTTCGGTGTAGTGGCTGCAATTGTCCCGTGGAATTTCCCCGTTACACTGGCCATGAGTAAAATTGCTCCGGCGATGGCTGCTGGGTGCACTCTTGTTATCAAGCCCTCTCCAGGAACAGTTTTAGATAGTTATATTCTGGCTGAAGCCGCCCTTGAGGCCGGTGTTCCAGCAGGTGTCCTCAATTGGGTAGCGGCTGATCGTGATGTTGGCGCGTATCTCGTATCTCACCCAGGCATTGACAAGGTTGCTTTTACAGGATCATCAGCGGCTGGTCGATTAATTGCAAAAACTTGTGGTGGTTTGTTAAGGCCTGTGACGTTAGAGCTGGGTGGAAAATCGGCTGCTATTGTACTTGAAGATGCAGATATTGATGCGTTCATTGAGGGCGTTCCAAATGCCTGTCTACTCAATAATGGACAAACCTGTTTCAATGGAACCCGAATATTGGCGCCAAAGAATCAATATAAACAAATCTCTGAAGCCGTTGCTGAACTAGTATCTACAATGGTTATTGGCGATGCTATGGATCCGGAAACTCAAATGGGTCCAATGGCTTCAAAAACTCACCGTGAACGCGTTGAGGCTTATATTGTCACAGGAAAAACGGAAGCCAAGCTTATAGCAGGCGGTGGGCGTCCCAAAAATGCTCCGCAAGGTTGGTTTGTTGAGCCAACAGTGTTTACGGATGTTGCCAATGATGCTGTTATTTCCAGAGAAGAAATATTTGGCCCTGTACTGTCCATTATTCCCTATGAGGGCGAGGATGAAGCAATCTCTTTGGCGAACGATTCTGAATTTGGTCTTGGGGGGTCTGTTTGGAGCGCTGACAGTGAGCACGCCTTAAAGGTAGCCAAGCAAGTTAATTGTGGTACCGTTGGAATTAATGGCTATGTGCCTTCTATCGGAGCGCCATTTGGTGGTGTCAAGGGAAGCGGAATAGGACGCGAGTTAGGTCCAGAAGCCGTAGATAATTATCAAAGTCTCAAATCAACTTATATTATGAACTAGTGATAAAATAAGGTTGGATATGAATAAAAATAAACATTTGAGACTTCACCCAAAAGAACGCCATGAGCAGTTAGAAAAATTCATAGTTACAGCTGTTGCACTACATGGGATTTCAAGAGTAACGCACTCACATGTTGCCAAATTGGCAGGCGTTTCGGTATCAACCATCCATTATTATTTTCACAAACGTCAAAACCTGGTTGATGCAGCTATAAAGCAAGTGGAAGACTTTCTCATTGAGATTTTTACTGTAAACCTTGAACAAGATTCAGTTGTAGATGCTATGACTGATCTGGCGGAAGCTTTTGTTAAGGAAGGCTTTGGGAACCCTGAATTGATAAAGGTGTGGCTGGATTGGAGTGCGGGTATTAATCAAAACGTATGGCGAGACTATCAAGATTTACTTGAAGATCTTCACGGAAGAGTGCGTAAGGTACTCGCAAGAGGCAAAAGAGAAAAATTGTTACCCAAGGATTTTAATACTATGGCGGCAACAAGGCTCTATATAGGGTCCGGACATACATTGCAATTGATGATATTTGACGGGGCCAGTAAACGAGACTTAGTAATATTTCAGAAAAACATGTTGCGTGCTGTTTTTAACTCAGCTAACCCTATCCCGATACATCCTCATAACTCCGAATAATATAGTCATTAAATTAATAACTGGTCGCTCTATATCAGTTCACTTAATTAGCCTAACTACCAATAAAACAGCAACATAACCGTATAACACCGCATAATGTGATGTAACTGGTGATTTAAACAAACCTGTCAATATTCACAAATTCTTGATGATGAAGTTTGGAAGTGTGAATTGTTCCAAATCGGACTAGGTAGTGGGGCTAGCCGGGATTTTCATTTTTCATCTTCTCCTTGTCCTAACATGAACTCTGGATATGCTTTACTACCTGTTTCCCACATATCTTGTCCACCCAGTTCTTCTTCCCTACCTATTCGAATACCTATTGTATTCTTAAGTGCAAACCATATTACATAGGATGAAGAAAATACAAAGGCAAAGATCGTTGCAGTTCCTATTGCTTGTTCTGTAAATGATGCATCAGTATTTAATATTGGTACCAACATAAGCCCTAAAACACCGGCAACACCATGAACACTGATTGCACCCACCGGGTCGTCAATACCCCACTTCTCAAGATAACTCATGGAGAGCGGAATGATTAAACCACCTAATCCACCATAGATGATTGAAACATATGGTGAAGGTGTTAAGGGGTCAGCAGTAATTACGACCAGTCCAGCTAATGCACCATTACATACTGCATTTAATGGAACTCTTCCTAACCATAATTTGGATAATACCAAAGCAGATATTAAACCGGATGCAGCCGCAGTATTTGTATTAACAAATATCTTTGCAACCGCATTTGCATTCTCAAAACCAGAGATTGCAAGTTGTGAACCACCATTGAATCCAAACCAACCCATCCAAAGAATGAGAGTTCCCAGTGCAACTTGAGCTGCATTGGAACCATGTATTGGTTTTGGCAATCCGTTCTTATCGTACTTTCCTATTCTGGGCCCGAGTAACAATACCCCTGCAAGTGCAGCTGACGCCCCCGCCATATGAACGATTCCAGAGCCAGCAAAGTCATAAAAACCTCTTTGACTTAACCATCCACCACCCCAAGACCATGCACCCTGTATAGGGTAGATTAATGCAGTAAAGATTGTTGCAAACAGGAGGAATGTCCAGAGTTTCTTTCTTTCTGCTACTGCACCAGACACAATTGACATTGCAGTTGCGACAAATACAACTTGAAAAAAGAAATCAGACCATAGTGCATGATCATCTGGTGGGTTCCACCCATACATGAGTCCATATCCTGCTAGTAAAAAACTGATTGATGCAACACTGTAGAGTGCAACATTTTTAATTAATATTTCCGTAACATTTTTACTACGAATTGAACCAGCTTCTAACATGGTAAAACCTGTAGCCATCCACATGACCAGTGTTCCCATAACTAAAAAATATAGGGTGTTTAATGAGTATTCCATTTGTTTTCTATCCTCTTTTCTTTGATTTATAATTGTTTCAAATTGATTCCATTCTAAAATTAATTTTATATAGTTACCTCCCTGGCAATAAGGCAGACAAGAATATAGAGAATGAGCATGAAGGCCACACCCATTCTCCGTTTATTCAAAAAGAGAAGGATTTCCCGATATTAAATACTAAGAAGTTATCTCCTGAAGACCCGGTTAGAGCACTGTCAGAACTAATATATTTAACGGTTGCATCTACTTCTCCAAGGGTAAATCCATAAGCCAATTCAAAATATCTTCCATCAAAATCTTCCGAAAAATCTCCGATAGTTATATAAAAACCACTATCAAATCCGTATGACGCAGATATAAAAGTGTAATCTTGAGTATCGCCATCGAAATTGTCATATTCACCAAAGGCGCTATTGAATGAAAAAGATTTATATGTGAAACCTAGATTAACCTCTTCGTAAGTATCATCAAAATCGTCTGTATAGTAATAACCGGTGAATCCTAAACTGTAAGAAAAATCCTCATTCTCACTGGACCCTGAATAACCAAAAAATCCATCAACCTCTAAGCCATCAGTCACTTGGGCTGCCCAAGTACCCACATAAAATCCATTAGAAGAGTAATCTAGACCAGCAGATGCAGAAGATTTCTCTTGAGCTATACCCCTAAAAATATACTCACTCTCAAAACCAACATTGGCCGAAACATCTGCCTGAACATCCATTGTTAAAAACGATAAAAAAAAAGAGATCAGTAAAGATGACAGCATTGTCATTTTATTGTTCCTTTTCACTATTAATTCTCCTTGATAAGTTACTTAGACAAATGAGATCTCTTGATTCCTAAAAATCATTAATTGATTTCACGTCTTGAAATCGGTTGAATTTTTAAAAAATCGGGACGCTCTCAGAGAATTGTTTAGCTTCTTGCTGTAAATTCTTCTAATTTTAGTTGGAAAAAAGGATTTGTTGATCGTGAGATAAACGGTTCCGTTTCTTCAGCTCTCGCCTACTTGCGTCTCAATTGTCAGAGATATTAACCAGAATATAATGTATTGTCAATAACTATTGTATGTTTATACTATAGTATTGTGTAAATATACAATTAGTATTGTGTAAATACATATTTCTGTTGATTCTTTTTATAACAAGATGACAAAAAACGATATAAAAGATATAAAAAAAAATGATATAATTATTTTATTAAATTAATCGTAGTTTTGGCGACTATAACATTGAAAAAAGTCACTTAGAATCAGACGATTCTATCTTAAAAAGATCAGGACAAACGTCCAATTGACACTCGTTAAATTGAAAAAAGCTGAACTGCTCCCAGTGGAGAAGAATATTGAGTGTAAAGAATCTAAAAGAGGTAATACGGAATGAGTATGTGCATGGCTACATAAATGCATTAGGGCAAAGAGTTATGCCAACTCTTGATGCAACTGTATAAAACATATTGTAGTATCGTTATTGGTGGTAGACATTTAGGTTGTTCTATCTTTGCTGAGAATCAATAAGGGTAGGGGATTCAAATGAGGGTTAATTACACCAAAAGAATTAAAGCGGGAATAGCTCAGTTGGTAGAGCGCAACCTTGCCAAGGTTGAGGTCGCCGGTTCGACCCCGGTTTCCCGCTCCAGACATTTAAGTTATATCAATGACAATTAAATATTACTTTGAATGTCAAAAGTTTTAACTAACTTTTTCCCAATATACTTTGATAAACACACCTAAAAAGTTGCACAGGTGCTAATAACCAAATCTACTACCTTCCACACCATCCACCATCAACAATTTGTGATTTCTTGACAGGGTTTGTTTGTCTTATATCTAATGCTTATCTGCTTTATATATATGTGAAAAAACCAGTATGATGAAAAAAATCATTCCCTAAAAAGCGAAAAGCACTCGTGGTTAATGAGTGCTTCTCTTACTAAACTCTTGAGTTCCCAAAAGTTTAGCGAAGCAATAATACCAA
>Ga0209554_1001613_pt1 | contig 16874 bp, 14 predicted proteins | sample MarorgKNORR_S2LV_5_FD_188221 | JGI IMG/M metagenome (GOLD analysis project Ga0209554, IMG submission 188221) | Marine microbial communities from the Southern Atlantic Ocean, analyzing organic carbon cycling - Bottom_A/KNORR_S2/LV (SPAdes) (version 2) | ecosystem: Environmental > Aquatic > Marine...
TGAGGTGGGTTCGATGATGATGTCGCCCGGTTTGAGCAGGCCGTCGCGTTCGGCCGCCTCGATCATGTACTTGGCGACGCGGTCTTTGACCGAGCCCGAGGGGTTCGATCCCTCAAGCTTGGCGTAGATCCGAACGCCCTCCACCGGGCTCAGAACGGATACATCCACCAGCGGCGTATCGCCGATGGCGTCCACGATGTCCCGCTTCAGCATGTCCGGAACAGGTTTGACTCTGAGGTTCACGCGTGCTTCCGTTTACTTGGCCAAATGTTTAGAAGGTAAGGATATCGGTCGCCCACAATTCTAGGTCGGGCGGACCGATCTAGCGATGCCAATAAATTTCAAGGAATTAAAAAGGGGGCGAAGTGTGAAATCCACTCCGCCCCCTTTACTGCGTCTAGTTAGTCTGCAGTTACCGGCTCTTCGACCGGCTCAACCGTGGGGATGTTCACCCCGCAGAAGGCATCGTAGTCGATCAGCTCGGTGACGGTCGGGTTGTCGCCGCAAAGTGGGCAATCCGGGTTGCGACGAACCTTGAGAACACGGAAATCCATCAACAGCGCGTCGATGATGAGCAGCCGTCCGGCCAGAGGCTCACCGATCCCAAGGAGAACCTTGATGACTTCGGTGGCCTGGATGGTTCCGATCATCCCGGGCAGTGCGCCCAGAACACCGGCCTCTGCACAACTCGGTACCTCGCCGGGGGGCGGGGGCTCCGGGAAGATGCAGCGGTAGCAACCCCGTCCGGGGATGTAGGTGCTCGCCTGGCCGTCAAACAGCAGGATGCTGCCGTCCACAAGCGTCTTGCCGGCGAGGAACGATGCGTCGTTCACCAGGTATCGAGCCTGGAAGTTGTCTGCGCCGTTCACGATCACGTCGTAGTTGGGAATGATGTCCATCGCGTTGTCTGACGTGATGGGCTCCTCGTGGAGGATGACGTTCAGGTCCGGGTTGTATGCCAGTAGCGTCTCTTTTGCTGATTCAACCTTGGACCGGCCGATGTCTTTTTCCTGGTGCAGGATCTGTCGCTGCAGGTTGGACAGATCGACCGTGTCGAAATCGACTATCCCGATGGTGCCCACACCGGCGACCGCCAGGTAGAGCGCTATCGGCGAGCCAAGTCCTCCTGCGCCAACGATCAGTACGCTGGAGCCGAGCAGCTTACGCTGACCCACGCTGCCTACGTCCGGCATGATGATGTGCCGGCTGTAGCGCTGGACCTGGCGCGGCGTCATTGTTTTGATTTCTTTCATCCGATATTCAGCCTCGTCGTTGTTTCGTTTTTTTGGTTCTCTGGCGGCCAGTTGCGTCTCATTCAGTTCCGGCCGACTTTGATTTATTCCGGTCTTTGTCCGGTCCTGCTGATTAGATTCGAGTAGGACCAGCCAGATGCAAGACAGGTGCATTCCAGACTAAAAACGCGTCCGCGAGTGTAGTCCCGTGGCAGCGATGGTGAAAAGGGCTTCGCTCGGGTCAGGTACCGTCAGGCGTCTGATTGCGCCCCGGCCCAGACCATTTCCCGTTGCTCGGCAACAAGATCGGAAACCCGAGTCTTACTCAGGCGTTCCAGCAGCACCCGTTCCACGTCACTCCAGAGCTCACGCTGCGAGCAAGCTCCGGAGAGCGTACATTCCTCCGGCGAATCGACGCAGTCCAACGGAGCGAGGGACCGGTCGAATGTGACGAAGACGTCCGCCACGGTTATCTCTTTTGCGGGCTTGGCGAGCATGTGCCCACCGGATGGTCCGCGTCGTGATTCAAGCATGCCGCCGGCTTGAAGATCACGCAGTACGTGGTGAAGGTAGGCTTCCGGGATTTTTTGCTGATCAGCGATCTCGCTGGCTGAAACCGGAACCGGCGTGGGACTCTGTGCGAGGTGTATCAACACCCGCAGACCGTAATCCACTTTCATAGGAACTAGCACGACGGCGTCCCGTGCCGGGTTTCGGCGGCTTGCGCTTCAGGGTGACCGGCACGTTCTGCCGTATGCCCATTCAAACGTAAACCAAGTATAACAGGAGGCGGCGAGGGGTCCGATTGAGTGTCCGCTTTCCTGCTCTCAAGCTTGAAATCCTGAGGATCTGGCCTCGCAGGCGCTGATTCCTGCAGAGCGGGGAGTGTGGATGAGTCCTGCCTCGTGTTACGATTTATCGCTGCGCCTACGTGCGCGGGCTTTTGGCTCCCGGGCTTTTGGTCTTGTGCCACTGGCTCCCCGATATTCCGCAATATAGACTCCGCAGACCGGGCACGCCCCGATCGCGGCTGAAGTAATCGAGATATGGCAACCGATAACGTCTCCCTTTCCGTTGACCCACGCGAAGTAACCGGCAAAAAGGTTCGGGCGCTTCGTCGTACCGGGATCACCCCGATCCACCTTTACGGCGGTGGCGGAGAGTCGCTTACGCTACAGGCGGAAACCCAGGCGTTACGTGCCGCCGTCAACACGGCCGGACGTGGTCAGCCCATCGCTCTCGAGGTCGGCGGCGGCGAGAAAGCGCTGACATTTGTACGCGAGATCGCGAAACACCCGGTAACCGGCGAACTCCAGCACGTGGACTTTATCCGGGTAGACGCCAGCGTGCCGGTTTCAGCCGAGGTGACCCTCACCATGGTCGGCGAGGCGCCGGCCACCCGTGGCGGTGGCGGTCAGTTCCTGCGGGGCATCCGGACCGTAACGGTCAGCGTTCTTCCTCTGGAAGTGCCCGAGGAGATCGAGGTGTCCATCGAGGGGCTCGAAAACATCGGAGACAACATCCGAGTCGAGGACCTCATCTTGCCGGACGGCGTCGTGGCCATCAGCTCGCCTGACCAGGTTGTCGCCCGTATCGCCATGACCCGTACGGCTGCCGTTGAAGTCGGCGAGGGTATGGAGGTCGAAGAGGCTGAAGAGGGCGAAGAGGTTGCCGAGGGCGAAGAGTCAGAGGAGTAACCCCGGCCTCTGGATATGCACAACATCGGACGCTCCGTTCAGTTCTCTTCCAACAAGAAGGCGAGCCGACGGGGCGTCCGTTTTTATGTCCGTGTATCTGAAATCAAACGGGAATGCACTAATGCACTCAAGATGAGTCCCCGGATTCATCCCGCGCCTCATCGGGCCTTATTGGAATCTTATGGACGTGACCAATGAATGTTCAGTTGTCCTGACGCCCCACGAAACAATTGTCAACGCCCCGCGCGAGATGGTGTTCCAGATGCTCACCGCGTTCGGTCGAGGCCGCCTGCCCGGCTCCAAGGAGAAATCACGAGTCATCGAGCAGGACGGCGATCGACTGATAGTCGAATTCACGACCGACGCCGTCTACAAGACCTTTGTCACGTTAGAAGAGGTGACACTCCATAGTCCTGACATGATCACGTTCAAGCACCTGGAGGGGCCACTTGATTCGTGTAATGAGGTGTTCACGTTCGAGGAACTCCCTGATGGCAAAACCCTGTGGCGTCACACCGGGTCGTTCAGGCTCGGCTGGCCCGTCGGCGGCGATGTCGTTGGGCGGAACGTCACAAAGCGCTGGTTCGAGCGTGTGATGCGCAAGCACATGCGTGAGATGAAGGTAGCGATTGAGGCCCGCGCCGCACGCAGTCATGTGTACAAACGTCCGACGACGAGTTCCACAGGCGATGGCGACGAGTCGAAGCCCGCGTGACTGTGTCGATCATCTGCGTGTTGAAAGAACCAACCTCGAAACGAGTTCCCTTCGTATAACCATTCAAGATCGGTTGGTGGTCTGAGGGCGGGGTGCAGAATCGCTCGCAGGTGATCGCGGGAAAGCCCCCCTTTACCCGAGATACCCGGTGCGCAGAATGCGTTATGTGCGATTTTACGTCCTTGAATGTCCGGGACCGCCAACCGATCCCCCTGTTGAATTTTATAGTTGAGATCTTCACAGTTCCGGGACATGTGGCCCCTAAATTAAGTACACATCGTCGGGACGATTAGAATTCTCTGGTACGGGGATTCCGAACCCAACAGCGACACATGAACGGAGACCCAGGAATGCCGCTGATCGCAGCCATCCACCCAAATTATCTCTCCCGATTTACCTCCGGTTTCGTAAGCCGCAAGGCGATGTTGGGCTGGGTCGGAGCATTTGTCCTTGTGGCAGGGGTTGCGTGTACAAGCGTCGGCGACGATAGCTCTGTGGCTGATGTTGCGACTTCAGCTCCGGCCACCACAGTCTCGCTCACGGCTGACCAGTTGGTTACGGGCCTGGATTCTGGACAGGCGATCGCTGCGTCAGAGGGCGAGTCCGTAGACGATGTTATCGGCGATATTCCCTCAGAAGTACAACAGCCTGATCTGGCGCAGACATTCACGGCTGACGAGATCGTCGCGGCATTTGAGTCCGTAATCAGCGGCGTGTTCGCCGATTCTTTAGATTCCATCGTGGAGATCACCGTCTCGACGGCCGCAGGTGGAGCTAGCGGCAGTGGATTTGTCTGGGATGACGAGAACCACATCGTCACCAACCAGCACGTCATTGCAAACGCACAAAGCGTGGAAGTTTCCTTCTCCGATGGCCGATCCTATCGGGCGACGGTGATCGGCAAGGACGCCGATGCAGACGTGGCGGTGCTGGAGGTGGACACGGATGACAGGCTCAAGCCGATCAAGCTTGGCGACAGCGACACGGTAGTGCCGGGACAGATCGCCATCGCCATCGGAAACCCGTTTGGCGAGGAGTTCACGCTGACCCAGGGAATCGTGAGCGCAGTTGGCCGCAGCATCCGCAGCGGGAACCAGGGTTTTACTACGCCGGACGTTATTCAAACGGACGCAGCGATCAACCCGGGCAACTCCGGCGGACCGCTGTTAAACAGGCACGGCGAGGTGATAGGAATCAACGCCCAGATTCGCAGCGACAGCCGGCAAAACTCGGGCGTCGGGTTTGCCGTACCGATCAATATCGCGAAGCTGGTCGTGCCAGATCTTATTGAGAACGGCGAGTTCGTCTACGCATGGCTCGGCGTGTCCGGACACGACGTGAGCCGAATTCTGGCGCAGGGGCTTGATCTGCCGGACGGGACGCAAGGCGCATACATCTCGCTGGTCATCTCGGACGGACCGGCGGAGGACGCAGGGCTGAACGATGCGAGCCGTACGATCAGGGTTGAAGGCCAGCCGATAGATGTCGGTGGAGACACCGTGATCGGGATCGACGGAACGCCGATCCGCAGCATGGCAGACCTCATTTCGTACCTGACCAGCAACACTCGGCCGGGAGACATTGTCACGCTCGAGGTGCTTGAAGACGGCGGCGACAGGGTCGAAAAAGACGTGAAGCTAGGTGTGAGGCCGTAGGAAACATTTGTGACAAAAGTCGCAATCGTTCCTCTACGGGTTTACACTCGAAGCACATGTTTATGAAGAACGCCAAAACCTGCGCCTGTGCGTGTTGTCGGGCCCCAGAGGGGGAGCCGCCCTGACGTAACGCGCCGTTGCGCAACGGATTTTGACTCAAACCCCTCGACGACCATTCCGGTCTCGGGGGGTTTTTTTACGGGCGAAATACAACCAGAGGAAATCTTGACGAAGAAAATAGAAAAGCCGTCAGCCAACAAACTGGCGGAGATCAACGAGAAACTTGGAGGCGCCTCGCCGCAAGAGATCCTGCTGTGGGCGCACGAAGAACTCGGCAACGATGTCGCCCTGATGTCCAGCTTCGGGCTGGAGGACATGGCGCTGCTGGATATGTTCTGGCGGATCACGCAGGACGCACGCGTGATGACGCTGGACACACTCCGGCTTCCGACCGAGACATACACGCTGTTCGACCAGGCGAGCGCCCGTTACGGCATCAAGATTGAGGCGTTCTACCCGGACATGGATGAGGTGCGGGCGATGGTCGAGGAACGTGGCTACAACCTGTTTTACAAGGGCATCGACAACCGAAAAATGTGTTGCGGCGTCCGCAAGGTAGAGCCGCTCGGGCGAGCCCTGAACTCTGTAAACGGCTGGATCACCGGGCTGCGACGGGACCAGGGCATGGAGCGCGGCAGCATCGACATCGTCGAATGGGACGCCGCACACGACTCGTACAAGATCAGCCCGCTCGCCGACTGGACCTTCGAGCAGGTGCAGGAGTACATCGCCGAGTTCTCGGTGCCGTACAACGAACTACACGATAAAGGCTTCCCGAGCCTTGGCTGCCAGCCATGCACACGGGCGGTGCAGCCGGGCGAGGACATCCGCGCCGGCCGCTGGTGGTGGGAGAGCGACCCGGACGCCAAGGAATGCGGACTTCACCTTATTGCTCCCGCTATCAAGTAATTAACTTTATGAACGCAACTATCGCAATAACCCCATCACTACCGGACACGGGCCAGCTCCATGCGCTGGAGTCCGAGTCCATACACATCATTCGCGAAGGGATCGCCGAATTCGATCGCCCTGCCCTCCTGTTCTCAGGCGGCAAGGATTCGATCGTCATGCTCCACCTCGCCATGAAGGCGATGGCTCCGGCAGGCCTGCCGATTCCTGTGGTGCACATCGACACGGGGCACAACTTCCCGGAGGTCATCTATTACAGGGACCGGACCGTGGAGCGACTGGGTCTGGAACTGATCATTGGCTCCCTCCCGGAGGCCATCGCAAACGGACGGATCCGGGAGAGTACCGGCGCCGGCACATCACGAAATCGGCTACAGACGCCGGTTCTGCTGGACACGATTCGTGACAACAACTTTGGCGCCGTGTACGGGGGAGCCAGGCGGGACGAGGAGCGATCTCGGGCCAAGGAGCGCGTCTACTCTTTCCGGGACGAGTTCGGCCAGTGGGACCCGAAGAATCAGCGGCCGGAGTTGTGGAATCTGTTCAACGGCTTCATCCACCCGGGCCAGCACATCCGCGTCTTCCCGATCTCGAACTGGACCGAGCTGGACATCTGGCAGTACATCTCCGACCAGGGGATAGAACTCCCGTCCATCTACTTCGCTCACGAGCGAGAGGTGTTCGAGCGGAACGGCATGCTCATGGCGGTTTCCGAGTTCCTGAAGCCGGGTCCGGGCGAAACAGTAAGCACACGCTCCGTTCGATTCCGTACGGTGGGAGACATGACGGTGACAGCGGCGGTTCCATCAACCGCAACGACGCTGGACGACGTTATCGCCGAGATCGCAGCGACACGCACTTCCGAACGTGGCGCAAGCCGCGCGGACGACCGCACTTCTGAAGCGGCGATGGAAGACCGCAAGCGCGAGGGCTACTTCTGATGGAGTTGCTTCGACTCGCGACCGCCGGCTCTGTCGACGATGGCAAAAGCACGCTCATCGGACGGCTGCTCTACGACTCGAAGGCCATCTACGATGATGTACTTGCGTCGGCTCTAGAGGTCAGCAAGAGGCAGAGCGCCGAGTACCTGAACCTTGCCCTCCTCACAGACGGGCTGAGGGCCGAGCGGGAACAGGGCGTCACGATCGACGTGGCGTACCGCTACTTCGCCACGCCCAAACGCAAGTTCATCCTCGCCGACACGCCGGGCCACATTCAGTACACCCGGAATATGGTCACCGGGGCTTCCACGGCGGATATGGCGCTGATCATCATCGACGCCCGCAACGGCGTTGTTGAACAGTCGCGCCGGCACACGGTGATCGCGTCCCTGCTCGGTATCCGGCATATCGCCGTCTGCGTGAATAAAATGGACCTCGTCAACTACGATCAGGATAGATTTGATTCGATCAGCGACGAGTTCCAGGAACTGCTTGACGGTCTGAACGTACACGGCTCACGGTTTTTCCCGATCTCGGCCCTTGAGGGCGACAACGTGGTCACGGGTTCGGACCATATGCCCTGGTACACAGACGGACCACTTCTGGCCTATCTGGAAGATATGGACACAAACGAACACATCGAAGAGCGGCCGTTACGGTTACCAGTGCAGTACGTCATACGGCCGCTCAGGCACGAGTATCACGACTACCGCAGCTACGCCGGAACGATCGCCGACGGCAGTGTCCGTGTGGGACAGGACGTTGAGATCCTGCCCTCCGGCAAGATAACGCAGATTGTTGCCATCGAAACGCCGGACGGGGAAGTGCAAGAGGCATCTAACGGCATGGCGATTTCGGTACGCCTTGCCGACGATTTCGATGTCTCACGTGGCGATATGATCACCGCCTCGGTTGACGCGCCTCGGACCACTCAGACCTTCGACGCGACCGTCTGCTGGATGAGCGATTCAAGCCAGTTAACGCAGGGATCGATGCTGCGGATCAAGCACACGACCCGCACGACGAAGGTGATGATCACCGGGCTCGACTGCCAGATAGACATCAACACGCTTTCCGCGTTGCCCGGCTGCACCTCACTCGGGCTCAACGACATAGGCCGCGTGTCGATACGCACGAGCACCCCACTTGTGTGTGATGACTACACGTATAACCGGACCACGGGCAGCTTCATCCTGATAGATGAATCGACCAACGAGACGGTCGGCGCGGGGATGATCGGTTCGCCCGGTTTTGGCGATTTCGGCTCTATTTAGGGAAAGCGACCTGCCATCTGGCCACACCGTTGCGGTAAACGTCCAGAGTCACCCTCACGAGTCCGCGCGCGCGTTTTTCCGCGTACCCACACATCGCGTGATCCTCCAACGCACGCTGCGTGAGCCGCCTGATGCGGTAGGTTCGCAGTAGGTAGAACCTTCAGTCTGAGATGCTGCACGTAATCTGCCTGAATGGCCTTGGTCTCCATGCGCGCGCCGCCTGCGTGCTTCAGTCGCGCATGTCAAGAAATAGGCCGGTCATCCGATGATCCGTCGCAACTGGGTTCTGATCCCTGCGGCGTTGTCGGCACTGCTGGCCATCGCCATCGTGACACTTTCGGACGGTACAGGAACGCCGGCCGGTCTCCTACTGCTGCCCATAGTGGCAAGCGCTGCGTCCGTTGCGGTACTGCCGTTGGTCGTGGTGTTCACCGTCGCCGCAGCCGGGATGCTCGGCGCCAGCTACTGGGTCGATTCCGGATCAGATAGCGCTGTTCGTATCGCCATCGAGTCCTCGTTGATCGCGTCGACCGCCATCGCGTCTCGTTACGCCTCTTCACGCCTTGGGTCACGGTCAACCGAGCGGGTAGTTCTGGAACTCATACGTCAGGCAGCAAGCTCCAGCGCCCTGTTGGATAGAGTCTATGAAGACATTTATCAGGCACTCAAGACATCGCTCCCCATCGACCGCTTCGCCATCGTGGTCGAGCGGCCGGGCTCCGACGAACTGGAGTTTGCGTACGCTTCCGGCGTGGCCGTCCCGATGCGGGAAACGGGCGATACCGCCCCACTCATAATGGACGAGGACGGCTGGTCTCCGGTCGGCGATGGTCGTGTGCAGTTGCTCTCCGGTGGCGGCGTCAGGCCCGAGTCGAATACCTCATACCTGGGCGCCGGGCTGAAGTCGGGTCTGCGCGTCCAGCTCGGCAGTCGATCCGACCCGACGGGTTATATCGAACTGCGCAGCAAGAGATCAGAGGCGTTTTCGGAACGGGACGCAGATTTACTGGCCCTCGTGGCGAGCGAAGTGTCGCTGACGATCGGCGGAGCACAGTACCGTTCACAGGTTATTCGGGTTGGCGAAGAGCGCGTGTCCCGGATGCGGGTGGACGCAGAGAAACAGGCTCTGGAGGAGGCACGCCTCCGGCTCGCGTCTATGAACGAACAGTTGGAGGCGCAGAACCAGATCATCCGGCAGTCCAGAGAGCGCTTACTAAATGCAGACGAGGTGGCCCGGCAGTCAATCGAAGAGCTTCACGGCCCCGTTCAGACCAAGCTTTTCATGATCTGGCACGCATTGAGCGGCATACGGGCCGACATGGATGGGGACGAGTTCGATACCGATACGCTCACCACGGCGTTGGACGAAGCGTTAGAACAACTGGACCGCATCCGGGAAGACGACATTCGGTTGCTGTCCCACCGACTGCATCCGAGCATCGTTCGGGTCAGGGCGCTGGCGGGCTTACGGTCCCTCCAGGAGTTCTACGAGACGACGATTCCTGTCGCATTGAACGTTGAGGTCGAGGCTCTTGAGCCGGCGGGCGCGAGCCGGATACCGGAATCGATCAGGCTGGCGATTCATCGCGTCGCGGACGCAGCGCTAGCCAACGTCATAAAACACGCCGAGGCAACGGAGGCCATAATCCACTGGGATTACCGTCGTGAAGACCAGACCCTGACGCTTTCCGTCACCGATGACGGATGTGGCTTTGAGCCGGACGCCCGCGCTCCAAGCGGGCTTGGACTTCTTACCATGCGGGACTACGTGGATGCGATGGGCGGCACGCTCTCGATCACATCGTTCCCGGGCGTGGGCACAGGCGTTGAGGTCGTGATCCCATTCGACTATGAGGAGCTGGAAAGCTCAGACGAGCCAGACGATGGCGGAGCGATCGGCTTTGTACTGAACATGCACTGGGCGAAACCTTCGGGTCTGCCGGTACATGATCCGGACGACTCTGGCGAGGATGAGGCAGACGAACCAGATCTCCCGTACGCGATCGGCCAGTAACGGGCAGGCAGTAGCGGGCAGGTTTTTCTGAACTGAGACCGCGTCCGCAATTTCGTCCTCATTCCGTCTCTGAAGGCCGTCTCTGAAGGCTTACTCCGGGCGTACACTTCCGTCCGCCTAACGCGCCCTTCACATCCTTCATACAGGAACGCCCGCAATGATCGTTGATGTCCATACCCACCTGCCCACCCACCGAGACACCGTCTCGGATTCAGACCGAACGTTCGAGAACATGATGCGTTCCGGCGATGAAGTGTCGATGACAAACTCGATCGCTGATTACCTGCGCGCAATGGAGCCGGTCGACAAGACTTTTGCTTTTGGCATTGCACCGCGCCCATGGGGATCGGACAAAGAGATTATCGATGGTTCGGGCGATCTAACTAACGGCGGGAAGAACCACAACGATGTCGCCGCTGAGCTGCATAAAGCCGCGCCCGACAAGGTGATCCCGTTCATGTCGCTGCATCCGATGGACCCCGGGATGAACGACGAGTACGACCGGGCGGTCGGCGATCTCGGGTGCAAGGGGATCAAGCTTGGGCCGAACTACCAGGACTTTGACCCGGTTGGCGAGGCCGCTTTCAAGCTGTACGCCCGTCTTGAGGCCGACGGGCTGCCGATCGTGTTCCACCAGGGGACGTCACCAATGCGGGACGCGCCTCTTCGCTACGCCCAGCCGCTGGTGATGGACCAGGTGGCGATAGCGTTCCCTGAGTTGAGGATCGTGATGGCCCATCTCGGACATCCCTGGCAAAGCGACTGTATGGCGGTTGTGCGAAAGCATCCGAATGTATGGGCGGACGTCTCGGCGCAGTTTTATCGGCCGTGGTCTTTCTGGAACGGGATGCGGTTGTTCTACGAGTGGGGCGTAACCCAGAAAATACTCTTCGCATCTGACTGGCCGGTAACCGTTCCGCAGGACAACATCGATGGGCTGCGCAATCTGAGCAAGTTCGCCGTGGACCATCACCTGCCCGTGATTCCAGAGGACGAGATTGAGGGGATCATCAACCGGGATGCGCTGGACGTACTCGGGGTGGAGTAGCGAGGGGGCATACATCACGAATTGATTTGCGGTCTTCTCACAAAGAACAACGCAGGGGGCGGGCAGCGGCCCATCCCCGGGCGGATCGCTATCCGCCCCTACGCGGTAATCGCAAAGACAACGTAGGGGCGTATGGCAATACGCCCACGGGCGGGGCAAGCGCCACCCCTACGCCCTTCACCCTCTAGCGAGTCGCCACCGAGGATATACTTCGCGGGCAACGTGAAATCTGGCGCACACGACAAGCGCCGACTTATTTATTGGGAGACACCGCTTGGCAGGCCAGACCGATGAACAGCAAGGGCGCTCGAAAGGTGTTTTCTACGGCTGGTACGTCGTTGGAGCGCTCTTCTTCGCAACGTTCGTAGGGGTCGGTTCTCGCCAGGGCTTTGGTGTATTTGTTGAGGCATGGGAAGAGGATTTCGGAGTTTCTGTCGGTGCGATTTCCGTTGCAGCTGGTATCGGATGGGCCGTCAACGGTGTTGTCCAGCCGTTCTTCGGCCGACTGACCGACGCGCTCGGTGGCCGCCGTGTGATGATCGGGGGCGTGCTGGCGATGGGCCTCGGCACGATGTTGGTCGCGGCCTCACCGAACGTGTATGTCTTGATCGCCGTTTACGGGTTTGTCGTGTCTAGCGCAGCGGGTGGGGTGTTCCCTACTCCGGCCAGTTCCGTCATTGTCCGTTGGTTCCAACGGAAACGCGGCACAGCGATGAGCATGGTGGCGTTCGGCGGATCGTTGGGCGGATTCATCATGATTCCATTCGCCGCGTACCTGCTGATTATCGCTGACTGGCGCACGGCATGGCTCGTGATGGGCGGCGCAATACTCTTCCTCGCTTTGCCCTTGCTTGTGGCCATCGTCCGGAGTGACCCGTCTGACATGGGCCTCAATCAGGACGGCGACGATGCGCCCGCTGACTCCACCGAAACCGGTTCAGGCAAGTCCATTACGGCACGTATTGCCCCGCTCGCGACGACCCGCTGGCGTGAGTCCTACCGGTCCGCGCCGATGTGGCAACTATCGCTTTCTTACGCTGTTTGCGGCATCACCACGGCGATCATTGCGGTTCACTTCATACGTTGGGCGTCCAGCGAAGATATCTCCGGGGGCACTGCGGCACTGGCATTCGGAGTGTTGATGGCAATCAACGGCATCGGACTGCTGGTTGTTGGCTGGATCTCGGACCGGGTACAACGCAAGAATCTTCTGGGAACGGTGTACCTGATCCGTGGAATCGCGTTCCTGGCGCTGATCGTACTGCCCGGCGTTCCAGCCCTGTGGGCGTTCGCTGTGATAGGTGGCATGTCGTGGCTGGCGTCGGTACCCCTCACAAACTCCTTGACCGCAGACGTTTACGGCCTGCGAAATGTCGGCGTTTTGAACGGGCTGATCATGATGGCCCACCAGCTCGCCGGCGGGCTTGCGGTGATCGTCGCCGGAATGGTTTTCGATATCTGGGACACGTACGACCCGGTATTCGCGGCCGCTGCTGGCTTTCTGTTGTTCGCAGGATTAATCAGCTTCGCTATCCGGGAACGTAAATACTCGATCCGTTTCCAGGCACCCCAACCACTGCCTCCGCCCACACCGATTGCGGCAGCGGCGTCCGACGGGGATTAGGCCGTCATGGGCGCCCTCACATCGTCGCTCGATCTGCTACTCCACCACTCTGAGTACATCGATCCGACGCTGGTTGACTGGATAAGGCATGAGATCGACGAGATATTCGGGCTGGGTCCGACCACGATTGTGGTGGTGCTGGGAGCGGTGACGCTGGTGTTTCCGATCGGGTTGATGGCACTGGCGTTGCGGCGGGCGCGAAGAGCGCGTGGCGGGCGGTCGTGACGAGCGTAGTTGTTAGAAGCTGCTGGCCGGAGCAAGCCCCACCCGTTTGTGCGATCAGGTCCTGATTTGGGCCGTCACCGTGCTGCTGGAAGAGCGGATTACCTGTGCGCGGAATATCAGCTTGGTGAAGTGCTGGCCGGGAGATTCCTCCCGTGCTGGCTTCGGAATGACAGTTGAGCGTTGGTCCCGCTGAGCGTCATATCTCGCCAAGCTCCGCCTTAACGCTGCCTACCTCTTCTTCCAGCTCAGCAGCGGCGACAGTCGGTCCAGGATGATGTCCATCTCTTCGAAATCGATCGCGTCCATCACGCGCCGGGCCGGGATCCGCATCGTCGTGCCTGCTATGACGCCCCGGCGATGGAGGATTGCCTTGTATGCGCCTGCGCCGTAGAGCGATTCAAACGTGATCGCGGGGAGGATCGCCTGGTACATATCGCGGGCCTCTTCCGTGACGATCTGGTTTCCTTCATCGTCCGTGCCACCCCGTTCCAGCGCGTCCCAGACCGCAACTGTGGCATCAGTGATCTGGCAACCGGGCATCGTGCCGCATGAGCCGCGTCGATACTCATCCAGGACGTATCGCCCGCCGACGCCACCCATCACGCCCTTACAGGCATCGCCCGCGCTCTCCAGTACCGCTGTGATGACGTGCCCGGGCGGCATCGACTCTTCCTTCAGGTACTGGATGGACGGCACCTCCTTCAGGAGGCGGATCATCACGTCGTTCGGGATTACGGTCCCTGCGGGCGGCGTGTGGTTCTGGATGAAAAGCGGTATTGAGAGCGCCTCGCCGACAGCGCGGTAGTGTTCCTCTATCTGCGCCGCTCCGGCGACCCGCGGCGGTGGCAGCACCATTACCGAGTCAGCGCCCGCCTCTTGAGCCGCAAGTGACCTGGCGATGGCGTGCTGTGGAGACACGCCCGTCGTCCCGGCTACGAATGGAACGGCACCGTTCGTTACTTCGACCCCGACCCGCACGACCTCGTCCCGTTCGTCGTCCGTAAGCGTGAAGAACTCACTGGCGTTCACGGGCATCACGATGCCATGCGCCCCGGCTTCTATGCAGAACTCGACACAGCGCCGGAGGCTGTCCCAGTCGATCGATCCGTTCTCGTGAAACGGCGTCACGGGGATGGTAAAAACTCCGCGCCACTGGGCATCGGCGGTGGTCATGAGTTACTCCGTAATGGGTCGTTCAGCTAGATTCGGGCACGAAATCGGGCCGGGCGGGGTCATTCTGGTCGGCGGTAAAGGTTGTGTCCAGAGCACATTCCGTGCTCCCGGCGCATCTAACCTGCAATCGGCGGTTACAATCCGGCTTTCTCACGCTTCGCCGCAAGACCACACCGGTTCGCCCGGTCCGCCAAACAAATAAGAGGTGCACCTATGTCTGACACGATGCGCGCCGCCCTGGACGACGGCAACGGAATCGTAAGCATTCATCAGAGCCCGATGCCGGAGCGATTCCCCGGTTCGGCCCTGATCACGATCAAGCAGATCGGCATATGCGGGTCTGACCTCCACATGAACAACGAGCGAACCGCGCCACAAACACTGCCCTCCGGGCACGAGCCTGCGGGAGAGGTGATCGAAGTTCCGCCGGGAGAGGTCCGAATCCAGCCGGGCGACCGTGTAGCTATCGAGACGATCGGCTCTGGGAAGGCCTGCGAAGCCTGCTACTTCTGCCGCACCGGCCAGTACCGGCACTGCATCGACAAGGCTGAAGAGTCAGGTGGCGCGTTTGCCGAGTACATGACTCGAACTCCCCTTGGTTTGCACAAGCTGACGGACAACATGTCCTGGGAAGAGGGCGCGCTTGTGGAGCCGCTCGCCGTTTCCGTGCACGCGGTGCGCTGGGGCGGGATGCAGGGTGGCGACACTGTGGCGGTCGTCGGCTCTGCGACGATCGGTCTTGCGGCAATAGCAGCCGCCCGGGCGCTTGGCGCGCGAAAGATCGTGGCGTCTGCCCGGTATCCGCAGCAGAAGGCGATGGCCGAGGCTTGCGGCGCAGACCTCGTTGTCGGAAGCGAGCCGGGAGAGCTGGAGGACGCGGCGCAGTCGTTGACGGACGGCCTCGGCGCTGACGTGACGATAGAGACAGTAGGCGGCAATTCCATGGCGCCACTTGAGACAGCGTGTGGCGCTACGCGATCCCAGGGCACGGTCATCGTGGTCGGCGGGTTCCGGGGCGTACTGCCATACGCGTTCCTGCCTCCCATGCTGAGCGAGCTGACATTCAAGCTCTCTTCCTGCTACGGGATTGTCGACGGGAAGCACGACTACGACGTGGCGATCAACATGTTGTCCAACAAGGACACCGGGTTCAACGGCATCGTGACCCACACGGTCTCGCTGGACGAGATCGAAAAGGGCTTCGACCTGGCGTACGACAAGACGAGCGGTTCGGTGAAGGTCCACGTGGCCATCTAGGGTTGTCCTGGGTTTGTAATTCTGAGTGGCCGACTGCAAGGATGTTGTTGGTGGATGATGGTCGCGCGATAGATCTGCCTGCGTTCTGCTAACCAGGAGATTCCTGAGTCAAACTCAGGACAGGCTCTTCTCCTTCCCCGGAAGGATCAAGATGACATTACCGCCCTCATTAGCCGACTCCTGACGTAAACGCGCCAGCGGGCCGCGTAGTTCGTCGAAGGGTAGCCGAAGGGATCACTGGCCCGGGCGCGCTCAATCAATAGTAGTTACAGGTGGTCTGCGTGCTCCGCAGTACCACTTTCCGCCTTGGCTGCCGCGGGTGCTTTACGAACCCGCGGCAGCCAAGGCGGACCAGCAATCTTCGGTCCTGGATTCCCCCATGAGAATCCTGCGCGGCTGAAAAAAGCGATCTCCCCTCTTCAAGCAGACCGGCACTGGTGAGCCAGACGGCTCATTACAAGAGCCTTGGGGGTGTGCCGATATGCGACTCCCGGCGCTCCCCTCCAGCCACCCGGGAACGCACGATCTCTTTACGTGCAGGAGCCACCCCCCGAACGGCGGAATGTGTCGGGGACTCATGGCCCCCTGTCGTTACGAGTGTCTTCGTGGGCCATCGTGCCCCGGCGTCAGCAATGACATAGAGGACAGAGAGAGGGAAATGGAATATGACGATGATCGAGGAGACCAAAGTGATTTCGTTCGACATAGAGTCGTTCAGATCTCGGAAAACATCGGCAGATGTCGTAAAGGACATCGCCGATAGCGACTCGGACCGAGGAAAAATCCTCGAGTTCGACGTGGCTCCGCGAAAGGCGGTAACGTCCCGGGCAGGCAGCCCGGCGGTTTCCGTTGTGGTCGTGACTTCGGACGAAGAGTTGCGGCATGTGCTCGCCACCCAACTAGACGGCTCTTTTGGCGTTGAACTACTCGCGGCGACGGATGACCCGATCATGGCGGTAGTCGGCATAGATCCGGGGCATGAGCAGCTCTGGATAAAGACCGCTCACGCGATACGTGAGGCAAGTCCTGAGACCGGGATCGTCGTGATCG